>ERZ791922.530-NODE-530-length-22720-cov-4.276638_pt1 | contig 22720 bp, 20 predicted proteins | sample MGYA00510134_ERZ791922 | MGnify/ENA primary metagenome ERZ791922 (study PRJEB30046, sample SAMN00792101) | human gut metagenome | study: EMG produced TPA metagenomics assembly of the A metagenome-wide association study of gut microbiota in type 2...
ACATTTTAAATGAATATCCGCAGTCTTGTTAGTGCCTTTTCATTTGTCGCTTACAATTCATTATCAAAATATAGCAAACTTCTTAAACAAAATAAAAACCAAATAATACTTAAACATATTATTTGGTATCATACATTAATCTTGTAAATAAGCTAAAATAAGTTTAATTGTACTATCAATAGCCATTTTATGACTACGCTCCATACCATGTGAAGCATGAACTCCCGGTCCAATCAATCCACCTTTAATATCATTACCGCCTCTTAAAGCAGCACTTACATCACTTCCATAAAACGGATAAATATCGACCGCATAATTCAAATCATTACTTTTAGCAAGTTCAATAAACTTAGAAATGATTTCATAATCATATGGTCCACTTGAATCCTTAGCACAAATACTTACATCATATTCACTACATGCTAAATCATCCCCAATGCATCCCATATCAACCGCAATCAATTCACTAATATTTTCAGGTATATTAGAACTTCCATGACCAACTTCTTCATAAGTTGAGATTATCATAATTACATTATTAGTTGGAACAATATTCTTTTCTTTTAACTCCTTTAAAACTGTTATTAAACAAGCAACACTTAACTTATCATCTAAAAATCTTGATTTTAAAAAACCACTATCTGTATATACTGTTTTAGGATCAATTGCAATAAAATCACCATTTTCAATTCCTAAAGCTTTTACGTCTTCTTTATTTTTAACAATTTCATCTAAACGAATATGCATATTTTCACATTTACGAATTGCTGTTTTCGATTCTTCATATACATGGGCTGCTGGATAATCACTTAAAATCGTTCCAGTATATACTTTTTTATCACGAGTAATAACACGACAATATTCACCATCTAAAGTAGGGATAATCGGTCCCCCTACATTAGTAAAAGCTAAATCTCCATTTTCCTTGATACTTCTTACCATTAAGCCAAGAGTATCTACATGCGCACATAATCCAATTGTTTTATCACTCTTTCCTTCAACATGAATAAATAAATTTCCCTTATTATTCATTGAAGTTTGATAACCTAATTTTTTTACCTCTTCATTAACAAATTCAATTACATCTTTACAATATCCCGTAGGACTATCAATAGCTAATATTTTTTTAGCAAATTCAATTACATATTCTTCCATATATTTTCTCCTTTTTATTAGTATATAATCGAAAAAGAGCTATTACTAGCTCTTATTTAAAAAATATTTAACGAAATCATTTCCAATTTCTTTATCCAACAATCTAGCATTACTCTCATTTTTATCATTATAGACATAAACAGGAATTTGTTCAATTATCGTTTCATTATCATCATAAATATCACAAACAATTTTATTGTATTCATTATTAGGATTATTTTCACCAAAATAACTTTCCAATACATCTAATACCTTGATAAACTCATCATCAACTTCATGAATCTCACCTAAAATCATACCATCACCTTCAAGTAAAAAAGCTGGATATTTTTGACCCTTAAGACTCATCAACTTTCCTTTAATATAACCATATTCTCTAAAACTTTGTTTATCTTTTAGATATCGATCATAATTGTACATTCCTTTACGTAATGTCCCATATACAAAAATTCTTGCCATTAATGAGTGGCACCTCCAGTAACTTTAATATCTTCTTTTGTTTCAACAATTGCTTCAATAGCTAAAACTAAAGCTTGAACAATTGTATCTAAAGACATTGATGGCATATTTTTTTTATCAACTACTTGTTGTGGTAAAAAAGGAATATGAATAAAACCGCTTCTTTTACCTTGATATTTTGTTTCTATTAAATGTCTTACACCATATGTAACATGATTGCATACAAATGTACCAGCTGTATTTGATACTGCTGCTGGAATTTGATGTTCTTTTATCTTAGCAACCATTGCTTTAATCGGAAGATTGACAAAATATGCTGCAGGTCCATCTTTAAAAACAGGTTCATCAATAATTTGATTTCCCGCATTATCAGGAATTCTACAATCATCAATATTTATTCCAATTCTTTCAACACTAATTTCACTACGTCCGCCTGCTTGACCAATTGACAAAATTACATCAGGATCATATTTTGCAATTGCTTCATCAATTACCTTCAATGATTGATGACAAACAGTAGGAATCTCTAATTTAATTATTTTTGCTCCTGCAATTTCATCAGGAAGTTTTTTTACTGATTCAATTGCTGGATTGATTTTTTCACCACCAAAAGGATCAAATCCAGTTACTAATATTTTCATCATTACCTCCTAAAAACCTAAAACTAACATTAAAACAATATGAATAACAATCATAATTAATGCCATTGGTAATTGCTCTTTAATAACAGCCCATTTTTGATCTTTTGTCTCTAAGACCGCACATGGTACAATATTAAAATTAGCTGCCATTGGAGTTAATAAAGTTCCACAATAACCAGCCGTCATTCCTAAAGCACCAATAACTGCCGGATTACCACCTTGAGCAATTACAAAAGGATAACCAATACCAATTGTAATAACTGTAAAAGCTGCAAAAGCATTCCCCATGATCATTGTAAAAATAACCATTCCTAAAACATAAACAATAACTCCTATAACAGGATTACCAGCTGGAATAACACTTGAAATAATATTTGAAATAACATCACCTACTCCAGCTTCAGAAAACACACTTCCAAGTGCTCCTAATAATTGTGGTAATAAACATGCCGCTCCTACTTGCATTAAAAGACGTGATGTATCAGCTCTAGTTTCTGATACCTTTGGTTTACATATAATAAGTGCTAATAAAAACGCTAATAAACAACCAATTCCTGTCATTACCGCACCATTTAATGCTGTCAAACCAACATCACCATTACTACTAAATGATATCAATTTAATTACGACTTGTTTAAATACAAAATATATTCCATCACTACTATATTGAATAAATGATAACAATAACGCAACTACTCCAATAGCAACAGCAGGAATAAAAATTTTATTACCTACTCTTTCGCTGGCTTTTTTTCTAAATTCTGGAGTTGATTCTACAAAACTACCCATTTTAACTTGTTTTAAAGCTGTTAAACAACCCATTAAAATTAATAGTACTCCAACACCAACAGGTGGAATTATTTTTCCAAACGTAAAAATAACTCCTAATAAAAACCAAAATAATGAAGTTCCAATACGAGCTTCTTTATTTTTAGTAGCACGGTATGCTGTATCAAAACTTACTAAACCACATAAGACATAGAAAAACTCTGGTAAATATGTACCTAAGAAATCAATCATTATTTATCTCCTTTCTTTGTCTTTTTATCGAACCAAAGTACTTGAATAAATGTAAGTACCACAGATATAAAGGCAATATAAATAGAAGAAGATGCAATCATTGATAAAGTAACTTCTTCAATTCCTAAACCAACTAATGTACCTTGAATCAAAACAACTCCTGAACTTGCAGGGAAACAGTTTTGTGCAAAGAAATTACCATAATTCTCTACCGCTGCTGATAATCCTTTAATTTTTTCATTTTCACTTTCAGTTAAAGGAGCTTTCTTTCTAGCAGTTGCTGCTGCTTCACTCATTGGTAAAATTAGTGGTCTAACAAATTGTACATGTCCACCAATTCTTACATTTAAAGCTGATGCAATTGACCTAATCACACTATAGATACATAAAACTTTTCCAGCTGATGCATTTTTGATTTTTCCAATTAAATATGCAGCTCTTTCTTTTAAACCATATCTTTCGATAATTGCAATCGCTGGAAAAATAATTAAGAAAATAGACATCAATCTATTATTAACAAAAGATTCTCCTAATATTCTTAACACTTCTATAAAATCTATTCCAGATACTAATCCTGTTACAATTCCAGAAACAATGACTACAGCTAGTACATCTAACTTTAGTGCAAATCCCACAACAATTATAACAATACCTATTAATTTAATATATTCCATTTTTCTCCTCCAATTTATTTATATCAAAAACAGTTAATATTTTTCAAGTAATATATTAATTACTTAACTAAAAATTGTTAAAAAGATCTTTTTATATAATTAACTTGATGAAATAATAAAAAAATGTTATTTTTTATTAAAGAGATTTTAAGGGGGAAAAACATGAAAAAAATAGTTAAATTTGGGGGTTCATCTTTAGCTGATGCAACTCAATTTAAAAAAGTTGCAAAAATTATAAAGAGTGATGAATCTAGACGTTTTGTAGTACCTTCAGCACCAGGTAAACGTTTTAGTGAAGATATTAAAGTAACAGATTTATTATATCAGGCATATAATGCCAAAGATAATAAAACTTTTGAAACTATATTTAATCAAATTAAACATCGTTTTCAAAATATTATCGATGAATTAAATCTAGATTTATCTTTAGAAAATGAATTTAAGGTAATAAAAAAAGCATTTTTAGAAAAAGTTGGCATTGATTATGCTGCAAGCCGTGGTGAATATCTAAATGGAATTGTTTTAGCTAATTATTTAGGGTTTGAATTTATTGATGCTAGTGAAGTAATTTTTATTGATGAAAATGGAAAATATGATGAAAAAAAGACTGATCCTATTTTATCAAAGCGTTTAAGTAAAGTAAAAAATGCAGTTATTCCTGGATTTTATGGATCATTAAATGATGGTAGCAAAAAAATAAAAACATTTTCACGTGGTGGTAGTGATGTAACAGGATCAATTGTTGCTCGAAATGGACATGTTGATTTATATGAAAATTGGACTGATGTTTCGGGATTTTTAATTGCTGATCCAAGAATCGTTAGAAATCCTGCAACAATTAGAACAATAACATATAAAGAATTAAGAGAATTATCGTACATGGGAGCTAGTGTTCTTCATGAAAACTCAATCTTTCCAGTACGTAGTGAAGGAATTCCAATCCAAATTAAAAACACTAATAATCCTGAAGATCCAGGAACTTTGATTGTTGAAACAACATGTCATAAACCTGATCATGTAATTACTGGAATTGCAGGTAAAAAAGGTTTTGCGACAATTATGATTGAAAAAGATATGATGAATAGTGAAATTGGTTTTGGTCGTAAAGTCTTACAAGTTTTAGAAAATAATAATATTTCCTACGAACATACTCCTTCAGGAATTGATACAATGACAATTATTGTTGAAACACAATCTTTTATTAAAAAAGAACAAGAAATTTTATCTGGTATTCATCGTGCCGTTCAACCAGATTCAATTGAGTTAGAATCAGACTTAGCTTTAATTGCAATCGTAGGTAGAGGAATGAAAGATGGACGTGGTACTGCTGCTAAAGTATTTACAGCTTTAGCACGTGAAAATATTAATATAAAAATGATTGATCAAGGTTCTTCAGAATTAAATATTATTGTCGGTGTTAAAAATGTTCATTTTAATAATGCAATTAGAGCAATATATAAAATGTTTATTACTGAAGAATAAATGAAATAAGAGTATAAATTATTAATCAATAATCTATACTCTTTTCTTTTTAAATATCTTTCCATAATAGTGCTAAGCGAATTGCTTTATGCCAATTAGTTAACAGTTGATCTCTTTGGGTATCATCAATAACTGGTTTAAATTCTTTATTTAATAGCCAGTTATTTTTTATTTCCTCTTTACTTTTCCAAAAACCAATTGCAAGCCCTGCTAAATATGCTGCCCCTAGAGCTGTTGTTTCAATCATTTCAGGACGATGGACAATACAATTAGAAATATCACTTTGAAATTGCATTAAAAAATCATTAGCACTAGCTCCACCATCAACTTTTAAACATTTTAAATCTATTTTAGTTTCTTCAATCATTGTTTGAATTACATCATTAGATTGAAAAGCTATCGATTCTAAAGCTGCTCTAATAAAATGCGCTTTACTAGTTCCTCTAGTGATTCCTACGACCGTTCCTTTAGCATATGGATCCCAATATGGACAAGCTAAACCAGTAAAAGCAGGAACAAAATAAACCCCTCCATTATCTTTTACTTTCAAAGCATAATCCATTGACTCAGCCGTATTTTTTAACAGTTTCATTTCATCACGTAACCATTGCATTGTGGCCCCTGCTACAAATACACTTCCTTCTAATGCATAATTAATTTTATTATCATCGCTAGCCACAATTGTAGTAAGTAATCCTTTAGTTGAAGCATACATTTTATCACCGGTATGCATCAATAAAAAACATCCCGTTCCATACGTATTCTTAACCTCTCCTGCTTCAAAGCAGCATTGTCCAAACAATGCAGCCTGTTGATCACCAGCAATTCCACAAATAGGTATTTTTTTTATTAAATAATTTTTCATCACAATAACCATAAATACAGCTAGAAGCTTTTACTTCTGGTAACATATTTTTAGGTATTTTAAAATACGATAACAACTCCTCATCCCAACAAATATTTTTAATATCAAATAACATTGTTCTAGAAGCATTAGTATAATCAGTTACATGAATCTTAGCACCTGTCAAATTATAAATAAGCCAGCTATCTATTGTTCCAAATAATAACTTTCCCTCTTCACTTAATTCTCTTGCACCTTCAACATTTTCTAAAATCCAAGCTATTTTAGATGCCGAAAAATAAGCATCAGGGATTAAACCTGTTGTTTCAATAACTTTTTGCTTTAAACCATCCTCATTTAATTTATCAATCATTTTCGCCGTTCTTCGACATTGCCATACTATTGCATTATAAATTGGTTTACCTGTTTCCTTATTCCAAACTACCGTTGTTTCACGTTGATTAGTAATTCCAATTGCTACAAATTCATCCATTTTGGCATTACTTGCTTTTATTGCTTCACTAATTACTTCTAGTTGTGTTTTGTAAATTTCCATTGGATCATGTTCAACCCATCCAGGTTTAGGAAATATCTGTGTTATTTCTTTTTGGGCTTTTGCTGCAATCTTTCCATAATAATCAAAAATAATACAACGACTGCTAGTTGTTCCTTGATCTAGCGCTATAATATACTTAGACACATTATCCCTCCTTCTTTGAATTACTTACTATTAATCCAATTACTGCTCCTAAAATAATTAAACAACCAATCGCTTTAACAATGGTTAATTGTTCATGTAAAATAATAATTCCAAAAATAACACTAGTAACCGGCTCAAACATACTTAATATTGAAGCTGTTGTTGCACCTAAATGCTTAATTCCTTGTTGTAAACAAATTATTCCAATGATTGAAGTTAAAATAGCAATTATAAATGAATAACCATATGCTTTCATTGGTAAACTTAAAACTAATTGATTACTAATAATCCCAATAATTAATAATGTAATAGCAATTACGATTGCAAAATAAAAATTCAAAACATATGGATTAATTGTTTGTAACCCTAATTTTTCAACACCAACTATATAGTAAGCAAAAGTTATTCCCGAAAATAACGCTAAAAACAAACCAATAAAAGAAGCATTTCCACCTTCAATAAAAAACAATATCCCAATACTTGCAATCGCTAAACAAATTCTCACTGCTTTTGATAGCTGTTCTTTATAATAAAAAAAGCAAATCAATGAAACAAACATTGGATAAAGAAAATGTAATACTGTTGCACTACCTACTTGAATATAACTATATGACGTATATAACATTGCAACTGTAAAAGCATTTCCAATTACACCTACTAAAGTAATTTTCTTTAATTGCTCTAATGAAATTTTATAATTAATTTTTAATAATTTAATCATTAAAAACAATATCGGTATAACAAATAAATGCCTAAAAAAAGCTAAAGTAATTCCATTACTACCTATATTATATGTAATTTTAGCTAATATTGGTGTAAACCCAAAAATAATCGCAGATAAAATCGTTAAAAAATAACCTCGTTCTTTCATATATTCCTCCAAAATGCATAAATAATTATACTATTATCTAAAATATTCCACAACTAAAACAAAAACAACTAGAATAAATTCTAGTTGTCTAAATCATTATTATTTTTAATCTAACATTATATCTTTATTAAAGTACTATAAAACCATATTAGTTATCACTTTAAATAAACCTCTAATCTTGTTTAACCAAGAAAGTAGATGCAATCAAAGAAGCAATCGGTACAGTTAAAACTATCCCCAAAGTTCCTGCAATACCTTGTGCAAATTCAATTGCTATATAGTTAGAATTCATTAATTGCTGTACATCAACATTATAAGAAAATAATACCAACAACGATACAAAGGCACTTCCTGTAAATGCTAAAATCAAAGTATTAGTCATTGTTCCTATCATATCCTTACCAATTTCTATTCCAGAATTAAATAACTCTTTTCTAGTAAGATTTGGCTGATGATGGTAAACCTCAAATAAAGCTGAAACAATTGACATTCCAGTATCCATAATTGCTCCAAGTGAAGAAATCAAAATTCCTGCAAATAAAATATCTTTAATTTGTAAATTAGTTGCTTCATTAATAAGTACTAAACTTTCGGCCTCATCACTACTAAATCCATTAATTTTTAATACCTCAGACATCAAATAAAAACAAATTGCACTTAATACTACTCCTAAAACAGTAGCAATTATTGCCCCATATGTCTTTTTAGAATTTCCATTTAATAACATCAATGTAACAACCGTAGAGAGAATTGCACAAATTACACTCATAATAATTGGCTGATAACCTGAAAATACTGTTGGTAATAACAAGAAAATTACTAAATACAATGTATAAGCTAATCCAATAATTGATTTCAATCCCTTAGATTTACCAATAGTAATGACTGCTATAAATAAAACTAAAGTAAAAATAATCATCCCCAATTCACGATCAAAATTATAAACTGTATAATACGCTTCTATTCCATCTGGTTCATCAGCAGAAATAATTACTCTTGAACCAGTTTTAACTTCGACATTATGAGCAGCTGTTAAATAATTATCAATAGTAAGTTCCTTGCCTTTACTTTTACCTTCTAAAACTTCAACTTTTACTACCTGTTTTCCCAAATTAATATCTAAATTATTATCATATTCAACTTCAGAACTTGTTACTTCTGTGACTTTTGCACTAACAAAATCTGTAGTTTCATTGTTTACTCTTGAGTAATCCTTTTTTAAATATGTGTTAAATAATGATGTTAAAATAATTGTTAATAAAATAATAATGATAATCAAACGGTTTTCTTTAAGTTCTTTAATAAATCTTTTCATCTACTACCTCTAATTATAAAATTTAGTGGTAATTTTTATTACCACTAAATTTATTTACTTCTTAGTTTTCTTGTTTATTTTTTCTAGTTTTAATTCCTACAAATGCACTACCAAGTGCTGTAAATAATAATGTTGCATATCCAATTAAACTACTATTATCACCTGTTTTAACACTTGTACTATCACCTTTATTTACTGGTGTATTTACTGTGTTTTCTACTGATGTTGTTGTATTTTCTAAGCTATTGATTGCTTTTTCTAATACGTCTTTTGCACTATTTACTTCTTCTTGAGTGGCATTTGGATTTTCAAATATTGCTTTAGCATTAACTAAAGCTTCATTTAATACTTTATATGATGCTTCAGTATAGTTTGCACTATTTAATCCTTCTGCTTGATTAATTAAATCTTCTAATAAATCTTTATTTGGGATTAATCTTAAGTTTAAGAATCCTTTTACTAAATTACTGTATGCTTCATTTACTTCTTCTTGCATTGCATTTGCATTATTATATACATTATTTGCTGCTGTTAATGCATCATTGAATACTGTCCATGTAGCTTCAGTATATTGAGTTGAATCTAACCCGCTAACTTTATCGATGAATGCTTTTAATGCTGTTTTGTCACCTTGTTTAAAGTCTAACATATGCATAGCATTTGCAAGTCTGTCAAATGCATTATTTACTTCAACTTGTGTAGCACTTGCATTATTATATACTGTATTTGCCTCATCTCTAGCTGCTTTGAATTCATCAGCTACTGCTGGTACAACATCAGCTAAATCTTCATCAGTAATTGCATTAGCTAAATCTACTGCAATTTTTAATGCAGTTTTATCTGCTTCTTGTACTTCAGTTTTATTGATTGCAAATGTATCTAAAACTGCCCAATCATCATTATTTGCATCATATAAATATGTTGTGATTTTGAATTCATTTTCACTTACTTCAATATTTGAAATAGAACGTTGTTTTGATTGATCCATTTTTGCAACAAATTCAGTACTAATATCTGTTTTAATATTATAATACTTACTTCCCGAAGCAGAGTTTGCTGTTACATACAATACTCCATCTGGATCAGTAACGCTTTGTAAATTACTAGTATCAGTAACTACTTGCATACCTTTCATAATATTACTACGTACATAAACATGGTCATGTCCCATTAATACTACGTCAATTCCTAATTCATCAAATACAGGTGTTAATTCTTCACGACGTTGTAAAATATCTCCTTCAACAGCATGGTTTGCTACTGAGTATACTGAATGGTGGAATGATACTACTTTCCAACGAGCATCTGGATTAGCAGCAATTGCTTCTTCCATAAATGCTTTATGTTCTGCAGTTGACATGTTATTTGAGTTAATGTTCATGAATAATGTATTGTTGTAAACATACCAGTAATCACTTCCAGCAGTTGTTGCTCCTTTATCTGATACGTTTGGTAAGTTGAAATGTTGTGAGTAAGCATTTGAACTTGAATCATGGTTACCTACAACGTTTGCTTGAGGTGTATTTGTTAAATATTCTGATGCTAAATAACCACTATATTGTGATTCATTACTTGCAGTATTTACTTGATCTCCAGCTGATAAGATAAAGTCTGGATCAAATTTATTGATTGAATCTTGAAGTGTTTTTTTCCATCCTTCTGTATCATTTGTTGCATTTCCACTTGCACCAATTTGAGGATCCCCTGCTAAAATAAAGTTATATGATCCATCAAAGTCTTCAGTTGTAAATTCGTAAGTTTTACTTACTGTATCATTGTTTACAAGACGATATACATATTTTGTATTTTCTTCTAAGTTTGTTAAAGTTGCTTGATTGAAATAGAAACCATTGTCATTTGATTGATTACCAGTAGCATTTACAGTTGTAAATTCACTTGGGAATTCACCATCTTCACTAGCTTTAGCATACTCTACAGTTCCGATTTCACTAGTATTAGCATACCAAGTTAAATTCATTTCTGTTTCATTTTTACCTACTGTTAAGTTAAGTGCTTTTTGTTCAACTGGAGTTTGTCCGTAATTAACTTGTAAATTCGCAAATTCAAAATATACATCAGAACTACTAGCTCTACCTTGATGTAATTCAACTGCAATTACGTTTTCTCCTACTTTTAATACATCTTTTAATTGATCTGCTGTTAAATTAATTTGTCCTTCTCTTGGATTACTATCATTAGATCCACCATAAGACATATTTGTATCATAACCACCTGATGGTTTATCAAATGATGCTACTTCGATTCCATTAATATAAATGATTGCTGCATCATCATAATAAAGGTTACCTGTAAGTGAACCTAAATCATCTAAACTATTTACATTAACTGTTGTTCTAAAGAAGAAAGTAGGAATGTCATTGCTTGTTCCTTCAATATATTGATTTAACAATACAGTTGGTGTATATCCTCCACCAAGACTTCCTAAAGCTCCATTTTTAGCACCAAATTTACCTGCTGCACTTTTCCAGCTATCAACTTGATATCCTTCTTTAGTCCATGCATAACGATCTTCACTAGTTCCAGGATCAACATTGTTATCTAAATAATTCCAAGTTGTTGAAGCATTAATTAGATTTGTTGTTTCATTTTGTCTAACAGTATCAGCATGTGCTGGCATTACTTGATAACTATCAGCCACGTACCCTGCTCCCATTAATAATGCTAATGTAGCCATTGAAACTTTTAAAACTTTACTCTGTTGTTTTTTCATGTTATTTCTCCTTCTCAAGTTTTACAGGCACATCTTAGCATCCAATTTTCACCTGAACAATACTTTTAACTAACACTTAATTATTTTAACTTAGACTTAAAAAAATAAAGAAATTGCTAAAATAGTTATAACAATTTCTTTACATTTTTATTAAATAAACATACATATAATGATCGGTAAAAACATTGCCGGTATATAATTCATCAATTTAATCTTAGTGATTCCTAATATATTTAAACCCATTGCAATAATAATTAATGATCCAACACATGTCATTTCATTAATCACTTGATTATTTAATAATGGAGCTGCATAAATTGCTAATAGCGTAAGACCTCCTTGATAAATAAGTACAAATATCGCCGACAATAACACTCCAATCCCCAATGTAGAGGCAAAAATAATCGATGAACAAAAATCCATTGCTGATTTCGTATATAACATCGTATTATCGCCCAATAATCCAGCATTCATAGCACCTACCAATGTCATTGAACCAACACAAAAAAGTAAACTAGCACTAATAAATCCCTGAGCAATATTATTTTTACCTTTTTTTCTAAAAAACTTACTTTCTATTCTTTTTACAACACTATTTACTCGGCTATCAATATCAATTCCTTCACCAATACCAATCCCTAATACTATTGATATAATCATAATCAAAGTATTTTCGCCTTTAAATGCACCACTAATTCCAATATAAAGACTACATAGACCAAGTCCTTTCATTAAAGAATCACCGATTCTTTCAGGAATACCTTTTTTAATTAATAACCCAATACTTGCTCCTATAATAACGGCAAATGTATTAACTAATGTTCCTAACATTTACTACCCTCTAAAATCTTAGCTATTTCATCTTTAACTTCTAGTAAAGATGGTAAAGTTTTATATGTAAGTGCTAAAAGTTCAGGTTTATTTTCAACTAAATCAGGTACACAAATAACCGGAATATTAGCACGATGACTTGCAAGAATTCCATTATTTGAATCTTCTAATACAAGTGCTTCACTACTATCAAAATTAAAATGTTCCAATACTTTTAAAAAGATTTCTGGATCAGGTTTACTATGAACTACTTTATCACCACCAACAATATAATCAAACTGATTTTCTAAATCAGATAATTGTAAATATTCATTTATTATTTTAATTGATGAAGAAGATGCTACTGCAATTTTAATCTTCATTTCTTTTAAATAACTTACTAACTCTTTTAAACCTTTTTTTATTGGTAAACCTTTTTCATAAAAATATTCCATTTTCATCTTCCATGATAATGCTCTAATATCATAAACTGGAAAAGCTTCACCAAATTTAGCTTGAAGTTTTAAAATAGTATCATGTTCATTCATTCCAATTAATCCCATTTGAAACTCTTCTTCAATTGTATAACCAAATTCATTACATGCTTTTTTAAAACATTGCATATCAATACCTTCTGTTGCAAACATCAATCCATCCATATCAAATATAACTAATTTCATTGTAGACCTCCTATATATAAAATACACATCTATCTTACTATATCAAATTACAACAAATCAATATATAAAATAAAACCAAGTACATTCTTAATATACTTAGTCATTTATTATTCCCTTATATAAAAAATTTTTTAAACCAAGAAAAAAAGATCCTTACGGATCCCTTTATTTTGCCTCTTATGCCCTTTTAGAAGCTCCCCTAATTTTATAATGTACTCACTTGAGCTACTTATATAGTACCACAATAAAATAAAAAGAAAAGCTTTTTTTTCAATAACACAATATGTGTTAAATATTTTTAATAGAAACACCTAAAAATATACTTTAGTTTACTTCCAATTACTTCCATCTGCTCTTTTTAAAAACTCATCAACTAAATAATCCAATCTTTTAGGGTCACTATTTCTTACCATAAATACATGATCTCCCATAGCAGCACTTAAAGATTCGGGTACATCAACATCTAAAACAATCTCATTTTTATACCAATCTCTTAATTGTTCATCACTGTACATATATCCAAAATCATTACGTCTTCCAATATAAGCTACTAAATACTTTTGATTTAAATTCATGAAACATTTATCATGAATAATCATATCTGCCCACAATGTATAAACATCACTATCATAACTAAAATTAATCATATCTGGCATATATGCTCCTGGAGCTCGCATATTAACTTCTAAACCAATTACATCGCCTCTTTTACCTAATCCTTCTTGATCTTCATCTAATCTAAAAAATTCAAAATGAAAGAAACGACTTCTAGTATCAAAAGCCTGAACTACTCGTTTACCAATTTCTTCAATATCACTATTAACTACATAACGATTTTTAAACGCTGTATCACAATGCTCATTTACATTATCCATAATTGAATTCAACATGATTGAACTATTAGCCATCAAAACATTTTTATTACTATCACAAATTCCATCATAAGTTTCAACATGACCTTTTACAAATTCTTCCATAATATAAACTTTATCATCTTTAGTTGCAAAAAAGTATTCTAAATCCTGATAATTATTTAATTTATATGTAGAACTTGCACCTACTCCATTATCAGGTTTAACAACAACTGGATAACCAACATTTTCAATAAAAGCCATTACTTCTTCAAAACTATTTACTAAACAATATCTAGCAACATTTACTCCAGCTTTTAAAAAAACTTGTTTCATTTTAGATTTATATTTCATCCATGATAAATCATTAAATCTAGTTCCATGTAGAATATTAAAATCATCTCTTAACTTAGCTTCAGTCTCTAGCCAATACTCATTTTGACTTTCAATAAAATCAATTCTTCCATACTTACTTATAAAATAAGCAACAGCACGATAAACCTCATCATAATTATCTAAACTATTAACACAATAACAATCAGTTAAGCTATTTTTAGTTTCTTGACTAATATTTTGATAATCAGTATCAATGATTCCTAGAACATTAACATTACGCTGTTTTAAACGAGAACAAAAATTATGAAAATAAAGAGGAAAGTGGGGAGAAATAAATACTACATTCATTTAATCTCCCTCCTTTTTTAAAATATGATTTAAAAAATAAGGTAATTGAACTTGCCACCAATTCCAATCATGATTAACATCTTTTCCCCAAAAATCAATCCACGCCGGAATATCTTTATATTCTAATAACTCCTTCATTCTATTTGTTGAACGAATCATATCATCTTCCCAAGCACCTTGACCACAACATAAAATAATATCTCGATGACGATACATTTCTACATATGGATGATCATATGACATTCCATTTAAAAACTGAATCGGGCTATTATTATACAAAATTTCATCATGATAATCCCCAAAAAATAAATCACTATCATAATATCCACTTAAACAAATGCATCCTTGAAATAAATCCGGTCTTCTAAACATAAAATTAGCTGCATGACTAGCCCCCATTGAACATCCAGTTGTATAGATTAACTTCCCATTACCATTTATATCAAAAATAGTAGGAACTAGCTCATCAACCATATAATAATACCATTGTTCCATTATATAAACACGATGTCTTTTATCCCCACATTCATCAGACCAACTCTCACTATCAACACTATCTATACAAAATACTTGTACTTTTCCTTCTTCAATTTTGTCACTGATCGTATTAATCATTCCAAAATTTTCAAAATCATAAAAGCGTCCATCTTGAGCCGGAAACACTAATAACGGAATTCCTCCATGACCATAAATTTTAAACTCCATATCTCGTTGTAAACAATTACTATATTTTTTAAAATACTCAACTTTCATAATTTACCTCCTGTAACACCGCATTTATAAAACTATTTACCTCATCCATTGTTTCAAAACGTGCTGTATACGTATAATTCCCCATTGCACCTGATAATATATCGGGCATTCTTTCATTCATCACAAGATTATTTTTATACCTTGAAACAATTTCTTCATTATTTAAACAATATTCTTTACCATCACGTCTACCACAATAAACACAATAATAAGGACGTCTCGTATAATAATTACTATAATCATTAACAACCATATCACTATAAATGTTATACACATCAATATCATTAGCAAAATTCATCATATCTGGTGTATAACCTCCTGGAGGTCGCATATTAACTTCCAAGCCAATAAAATCTCCTTTTTTACCCAAACCTGGTCGATCTTCTAATAATTTAAAAAACTCACAATGAAAAAACCTACGATTAACCGGAAACTCTTTAACAACACTTCTTCCAAGCTCAGCTAATTTATCAGGAATATTTCTTAAAGAATAATAATGCATATCGCTATTTTCATTTACTACATCCATAATCGAATTAGGAAATACATGAGATGTTTCAAAAATAACTTCATGTTTACTATTAGCAATACCATCATAAGAAATTATTAAACCGTTAACAAATTCTTCCATAATATATTGTGTAATATGTTCAATTTTATAAAACTCTTCTAGCTCTTTATCATTACAAATTTTATACGTAGCTGCCGCTCCAACTCCATTATCCGGTTTTACAACAACAGGATAGCCTACTTCATCAATAAATTTTTTACCATTTTCCAAAGTATCAACTAAATGATATCGAGCTGTTTTAACCCCAGCTTTTTTATAATAATCTTTCATTCCTGATTTAGTCTTAAAAATCTTTATTACATCCTCTTTCATTCCCGTATTAATATTGAAATCTGTTCTTAAACGTGCATCAAGTTCTAACCAGTATTCATTATTTGATTCTATCCAATCAATTCTTCCATATTTACTAATTAAATAAGCAACACATCGATAAACATTTTCATAATTTTCCATATTGTTTACATAACAATATTCAGTTACTGAATCTTTTAATTCATTACTAATTAATTCATTTGGCATGTCCCCAATTGCCAAAACATTTACACCATGATTTTTCATCCTATCACAAAAATGCCAATATGATTTAGGAAACATCGGTGAAATAAATATAAAATTCATTCTACCCCTCCTTCATTTTATATATATATTTATTATAGCATAGAACTAATTTCTAAAGCAAAAATATTGTTACAATGCGAGTTTTTTAATTTTATTATCATTATAATTGCAATGATTCTATTTAAAGTATATTATTTAAGTAGGAATTAGGGTAGTATATTAAATCACCTCCTTTTAAAAAGCTGTCGAGAACTAATGGCATTAAAAATCTCAGCATGCAAAAGACTGTAACGATAAATCGTAACAGTCAAAAAGAGGCAATGTTATCAGTACCAACTGATTTACATTGCCTTTTTTGATGTAATTAAATCATAGAAATATTATCTTAAATCAATCTATTTCATTTATAAACAAATTAAGCTTTTTATATTTAAAGAAATAATATCCTACGCCTAATATATCTGCTAAAAGCCATCCAATCGGTATAGACCACCATATACCTATTACACCTATAATACTTATAGAAGATAATATATATGATAAAATGACCCTCACCCCAAGTGAAACAACAGTTAAAACAACTGACATTCCAGGCTTGGCAATAGCCCGATATAAGCCATACAATAAAAATAATCCACCTATTAAAAAATAAAAAGCTCCTTCAATTCTTAAATAACGAATTCCCTCCATAATAACCGCTACTTCTTTTGCATCGATAAAAAGAGTCATTAATGGTTCAGCAAATATAAAAACAAATAACGAAACAACAAGACTAAAACTTATTGATACAATAGTAGCAACACGTATTCCAGCTTTAATACGCTTTGTATTTTGAGCTCCATAATTTTGTGCAATAAATATTGAAAATGCATTTCCAAAATCTTGAACCGGCAGATATGCAAAAGCATCAATCTTCACAGCTGCTGCAAAAGCTGCCATTACAGTTGTTCCAAAACTATTGACTAATCCTTGAACTGCCAAAATACCAAAATTCATGATAGATTGTTGTAAACAAGTCAAAGTTGAAAAACTTGTAATTTCTTTTATTCGACTCAATCGCAGATGAATATTTCGATCTCTTTTTAATAAATCTGAATACTTTATTTTCGTATAAATTGCAATCCCAATACCAGATACATACTGTGATATAACTGTAGCCTCAGCAGCTCCGGCGACCCCTCGATTTAAATTAGTTACAAAATAAATATCCAATACTATATTTAAAATAGCAGAAATAGCTAAAAATATCAGTGGTGTTACTGAATTTCCAAGCGAACGTAACAACGAAGCAAAATAATTGTAGAGAAAAATACCTACTAAACCTGAAAATATAATAATAAGATACTCTTTCATTAAACCAACTAATTGCATTGGAGTACGAAGAAACCAAATAATCCAATCAATCCCAACAAAAATAAAAACATTTAAAACAACTGTAACTACACTTAAAAGAAAAAACGATGCAAGTATTCCTTCTTTTAATCCTTGTATATCTTTTTGTCCAAAACGAATTGAAAAAACTGTTCCACTCCCCATTGAAAGTCCTAATAAAATCGATGTAAGAAAAGTCATAAGGGTAAATGATGACCCAACTGCCGCAAGAGCATCCGATCCTAAAAATCGACCAACAATAAGTGTATCTGCAATATTATAACATTGTTGTAAAAGATTCCCCAAAATCATTGGTATTGCAAAACGTAACATGGTTTTCATAACCGGCCCATGTATTAATTCATTTTTCATCCCATCACCAAACTTTCGTTTCGAAATATTTATATTAACATTCGTAATATATTATATTTTTTTATTTTCTTAATGTCAACTATTAGCTTGACTTAAAAAAAAAGAACATTATATAATATTTTAAATTCAATATAAGACAGGAGAAATAAACTTATGTTTTTAGATGGATTAGACGAACTTGATCAAAAAATTGTTCAGCTGCTTATCAAAAATGCAAGAATGTCATATTCTGATATTGGACAAAAAATTGGAATCTCAAGAGTGGCTGTAAAAATGAGAGTACAAGCATTAGAAAAAAAAGGTATTATCGAAGAATATACAACAATTATTAACCCGCAAAAAATCAGTGGTGCTATTTCTTGTTATTTTGAAATTGAAACAACACCTGAAACATTAATGGAAGTCGCTAAAATTCTTGAAAAAAATAATACCATTACCCAAATTTATCGAGTAACTGGAAAAAGTAAACTCCATGTACATGCCATTGCTTCTTGCCATGAAGAAATGGAAAAATTAATTTATGAAACTATAGACTGTCTACCAGGAGTTTTGGAATGTTCTTGTAACATGATATTTTCACGTATTAAAGATATTAAAGGGTTAAGATTATAATATTTAAAAATATACACAACAGTCAAACTGTTGTGCTTTTAAGTAAAAAGCTATGAATAAACAGTTAAAAACTATTTATCATAGCTTTAATATTATTGTTGTTTAGCATCGTATGTTACTTCTATTCCTAGATTGCTAAATACTTTAGCATCCATTGGTCCAATCGATGAAGTAATGTGTGCTTGTGTTCCTTTTAACTTAGGTAATTGTTCTAGTGCTAATTTAGCATTGTCATTATCTACAGCACTTAATGATAAAGCAATCAATACCTCATCACTATGTAATCTTGGATTGATACTACCTAAATATTCTGTTTTTAAATGTTGAATTGGTCCAAAAGCACTAGGAGAAATTAAATGAATATCTTCATCAATATCAGCTAAATATTTAATAGCATTAATTAAGATAGCTGAACATGACCCCATAAAATCAGATGTCTTACCAGTGATAATTGTTCCATCATCTAATTCAATAGCTCCAGCATAACAATTTGCTTCACTAGCTTTTTTATTAGCAGCAGCAACACATTTACGATCTTCTACATTAACTTTAGCTTGGTTCATTACAAGCTCTTGTTTATTATATTCATCCAAAGAACATTGTTCTTTTACATAACGATTTCTTGTATTATAATATCTTCTAATAATTTCTTGACGACTAGCTTCTTTGCATACTTCATCATCACTAATACAATGTCCTGCCATATTTACTCCCATATCAGTTGGTGAATTATATGGACTTGTTCCATAAATTTCTTCAAACATATTTTTTAATACTGGGAAAATTTCAATATCACGATTATAATTAACAGTAACTTCATTATACGCTTCTAAATGAAATGGATCGATCATATTAACATCATTCAAATCTGCAGTTGCTGCTTCATAAGCTAAATTAACTGGATGATTTAAAGGAATATTCCAAATTGGGAATGTTTCAAATTTAGCATAACCCGCTTTTATTCCTCTTATATTTTCATGATATAACTGTGATAAACATGTTGCCATTTTACCACTACCAGGTCCTGGAGCTGTTACTACTACTAATGGTTTAGTTGTTTCAATATAATCATTTTTACCAAATCCATCTTTACTAATTATTTTTTTAGTATTTGTTGGATAACCATCAATTAAATAATGTAAATATACTTTAATATCTCTTTTTTCTAGACGACTTTTAAAGATATCAGCTGCTTTTTGTCCATCATATTGAGTAATAACAACACTACCAACATATAAACCTTTACTTTGATATATTTCAACTAATCTTAAAACATCATCGTCATAAGTTATTCCCAAATCACCTCGAACTTTATTTCGTTCAATATCACTAGCAGAAATTGCAATAACAACTTCAGCTTGATCTTTTAACTGTAATAACATTTGTAATTTACTATCTGGTGCAAAACCTGGTAAAACTCGAGAAGCATGATAATCGTCAAATAATTTACCACCAAATTCCAAATATAACTTATCACCAAATTGGTTTATTCTTTCTTTAATATGTGTAGATTGCATCGTTAAATATTTATCGTTATCAAATCCTATTTTCATTTTTCACGTGTATGATATTTTTTATCATACGTCTCCTTTCTTATATCTTATCAATAGTGTTGTTATATTTTTCATAAATATAACATTATCTTTTGTATTCTACTGTATTTACTATTTTATTTCAATATCTTTACATAAAAATTTACTCATAAATAAGAATTTATTGTCATGATAAATAAAAATATCTACAGTTATCATAATACAAAAAATAGCTGAAATATCAGCTATTTTGTAATACCGACCATCTTTAATAAATACTTTGCATTAGTTGTTTTACAACGTCCATCTTTAATTAAATAATCAAACATAATCTTATTATCTTGATAATACTCACTAAAATGATAATTAGTACATGGTATCTGATTTTCTAATTCACATAATTCAAAATCATGAGTCGTAATAAAAGTAAAAATATTACTACTAGATAATTGTTCTACTGTTTTAGCTACTCCATATATTCGATCTTTAGAATTAGTTCCTTTGAAAATTTCATCAATTAAAGCAATCATTTTTTCTCCACAGTTATTAGCATCAACAATTTCTTTTATTCTCAATAATTCGGCATAAAAAGTTGAAATCCCACTAAGATCATCTTCTAATCTCATTGAAGTATATATTTTCATCAAAGAACATTTGAATGATTTTGCCATGACTGGCCCTCCAGCAAAAGCTAATACTAAATTTATCCCAATCGTTCTTAAAAAAGTAGTTTTACCTGACATATTTGAACCAGTTATAACACAAACTTGCTTTTTCATTGCAAATGAATTAGCAACAACTTTTCGATCATCAATCAAAGGATGATAAGCTCCTTCAAACTCTAAACATAATTCATCATTAAATAGCGGAAATGTTGTTTGTTTCTTTGTTTTTAATAACACTTGTAAACTAATTAAACTTTCTAATTCTCCAATTGCATCTAGCCAATTTTCTACTTCATTTCCATATTTTTTGATCCAAGTATCATAAGCTCTTTTACAATTAAAATCCCATAATAAAATCCCATTTAATAATATTGCGGCTAAAATATTATTTCTCTGTTTTACAATTGAACTTATTTTTTTTAATTCATCAAAAGCTTCATAAGCTTGATTTAATTGATTTTTTAACTTATTTAAATGTTTTGAAGTAAATGTAGTTTGTAATGTTAATCTACAAATATTTTGATAACTATTTAAACATTTTGATAAATCACTAACCTGTTTAAATATTTCACTATGCCTAGGCAAAAAGATAAGCGTTGAAATCCATTGACCAAAAATTAAAATTGCTACTGCAATTACAGCAACTTTAAACATTATATTAAAAGTAAACATTAAAAACATGATAATTGTTAATATGGGGATAATTATTAAAAGTAATTTTAAATCATAACTAATTTGATAATCTTTTATTCCATTGATAAACTCTTCAACAGTTTTTTCAACAAATTTAGGTTTTTTTATCATTTTACCATATGTTTCTATATCAATAACAAAATCATCATTATCCCCTAATTCTTTAACTGCTCCTTGCTCTTCAATCAATGTATTAATATCATAATCTCTTCTGGTTAATTTATGCAATAATCTTATTTTACCGCTTCGAGTACTTGCTGTATTTAAATATTGAAATAAAGAATTGTTACCGACAATATCCAAATCTTTCATCAAGCCACTTATTTTATCAACATAATCAGCTCCATTTTCTTTAAAAGAATGCCACTTATCTTCAAAACGTGCAAGATAATTATTAATTACAACCAATTTAGCTTCAAAATACATTAATTGATTAGTTACTTGACTATGTAAATAAACTAAATAACTAAATAAAATAACTAATACTAATGCTATAATATACAAATATTCTCGGTTAAAAAAATATCCTACTAATAAACAAATCAAACATCCTATCATCGTTAAAAATCTTAATAATGATATTGCTGTAGAGCGCTTCTTTAAGCTAACAACATCATTATTTATTTTATTTTGAACTACTAAATAATCATCATATTTCATAAAAACTCCTTAACTT
>ERZ791922.531-NODE-531-length-22645-cov-3.211864_pt1 | contig 22645 bp, 19 predicted proteins | sample MGYA00510134_ERZ791922 | MGnify/ENA primary metagenome ERZ791922 (study PRJEB30046, sample SAMN00792101) | human gut metagenome | study: EMG produced TPA metagenomics assembly of the A metagenome-wide association study of gut microbiota in type 2...
CATACCTCCGCGCTGAATACGTCTTGAGTAAATCCGCTCCGCGGTTTTCAGACGGTTTTCCGCCTTCCGTCCTCACACAAATCCGGATTTATTCCTCGAAGGCTTCCTTCACTTTTTCCATGAAGCCTTTCTTTTTCTTCTTCTCCTTTTCCCCTGACTCTGTGTTCTGATTCAGGGTGTTTCCGGTAAGTTCATCAAACCTGCGCAGGGCTTCTTTTGCCTCAGCGCTCAGGCGTTCGGGTGTCTGGATGACCAGTGTGACATAGTGATCTCCTCTCACCTGAGAGTTGCGCAGTGACGGGACTCCTTTACCCTTCAGGCGCACTTTTGTATCAGTCTTAGTACCTGGTTTTACAGTGTATATCACATCACCGTCTACGGTCGGGATGCGGACATCTCCGCCGAGTGCAGCCACTGCGAAAGAGATCGGTACAGTAGAGAAGATATGCACATCCTGTCTCTGGAAAACCGGATGTCTGGAGACATTGACCTCTACAAGCAGATCACCCCTCGGACCTCCGTTGATCCCCGGTTCACCTTTATCACGGATGCGTACGCTCTGACCATTGTCAATTCCTGCCGGAATGGTTACCTTAATCCGTTTCCTGCTGGACGTATAGCCGGTGCCTGAGCATTTCGGACACTTTTCCTTGATAACCTTGCCTGAGCCGCCGCAGTTCGGACATGTCTGTACATTCTGCACGGTCCCGAAGAAAGACTGCGACGTATAAACCACCTGTCCCCGGCCGCCGCATTTTGAACAGGTTTCTGGGGAAGTTCCCGGCTTTGCTCCTGTCCCATGGCAGTCCTCACAGGGATCCTTCAGTATAAGGTCAAGCTCTTTCTCACATCCGAATACTGCCTCTTCAAATGTGATACGGATGCTTTTTCTGATATTTGCGCCCTTCATAGGGCCATTATTGGCACGTCCGCCTCTGCGTCCGCCGCCGAACAGATCGCCGAAAATGTCGCCGAAAATATCACTGAAATCAGCGCCGTTGAAATCAAAGCCGCCGAACCCGCCAGCCCCTCCGGCTCCGCCTTCAAATGCCGCATGGCCGAACTGGTCATACTGACGGCGTTTATCAGCATCGCTCAGAACAGCATATGCCTCGGAAGCTTCTTTAAATTTCTTTTCCGCTTCTTTATCTCCCGGATTCATATCAGGATGATACTTCTTCGCAAGCGCGCGGTAAGCCTTTTTGATCGCCGCGTCATCGGCATCCCTTCCTACACCGAGCACCTCATAATAATCTCTCTTTGCCTCTGCCATAAAGTGTCTCCTACTGCGTAAAATCGCTTTTTTCATCTCAACAAAATTCTACGAAGCCGTTATTACGCGGCCCCGTAGAATTTTTATCTTATCTGGAGAATCTTACAGAGATATCCTCCTCTTCCCCGTCAAGTTTCATACTGCTTAGACTTCTTTGTAGTCTCCGTCTACTACGTCATCTCCCTGGAAACCGTCCGGTGCAGGACCTGCTCCCGGATTCGGACCAGCGCCTGCTCCCGGGTTCGGTCCGCCTGCTGCTCCCGCGCCAGCCTGCTCATACATCTTTGTGAACAGCTTCTGTGCGCTCTCCATCAGTTTTTCTTTTGCAGCCTTGATCTCAGCTACATCAGCGTCTGCCGCTGTCTCAGGAGTGGATTTTGCCAGCACATCTTTGAGTGCCTGAACATCTGCCTCTACTACCGCTTTATCATTAGCGTCCAGTTTGTCGCCCACATCCTTGAGTGCCTTCTCTGTCTGGAATACCATTGCGTCAGCTTCATTTCTCGCATCGATCGCCTCTTTGCGTTTCTTATCCTGAGCCTCAAACTCTGCAGCTTCTTTCACTGCTTTGTCGATATCTGCATCAGACATATTAGAGCCTGCTGTGATCGTGATGTGCTGTTCTTTGCCTGTTCCAAGATCTTTAGCGGATACGTTTACGATACCGTTTGCATCGATATCGAATGTAACCTCGATCTGCGGTACTCCGCGCGGAGCCGGCGGGATTCCGTCCAGTCTGAACTGTCCGAGTGATTTATTATCCTTAGCGAACTGTCTCTCGCCCTGTACGACGTTGATATCAACGGCTGTCTGGTTATCTGCCGCTGTGGAGAAGATCTGGCTCTTCTTTGTCGGGATCGTTGTATTTCTCTCGATCAGCCTTGTCGCAACACCGCCCATTGTCTCGATGGAAAGTGACAGCGGGGTAACATCCAGAAGAAGGATATCGCCTGCGCCTGCATCGCCTGCAAGCTTTCCGCCCTGCACAGATGCTCCGAGCGCAACGCACTCATCCGGGTTCAGAGATTTGCTCGGCTCTTTGCCTGTCAGTCTCTTCACTTCTTCCTGTACGGCAGGGATACGTGTAGATCCGCCTACCAGAAGCACCTGACCCAGATCAGCAGCTGTAAGTCCCGCGTCGGAAAGAGCACGTCTTACAGGCTCAGCCGTCTTATCGACAAGGTCTCTTGTGAGCTCATCAAATTTTGCTCTTGTAAGGTTCATATCAAAGTGCTTCGGTCCCTCAGCTGTCGCTGTGATGAACGGAAGGTTAATATTTGTAGTTGTCGCGCTTGAAAGCTCTTTCTTTGCTTTCTCCGCTGCCTCTCTCAGTCTCTGGAGAGCCATCTTATCGTTGGACAGATCCACGCCCTCTTTTGCCTTAAAGTCTGCCAGCATGTAATCTGTGATCTTCTGGTCGAAGTCATCGCCGCCGAGACGGTTGTTTCCTGCTGTGGAAAGAACCTCGATGACACCGTCGCCGATCTCGATGATAGAAACATCGAACGTACCGCCGCCGAGATCATATACCATGATCTTCTGCTCTTTCTCGTTGTCAAGTCCGTAAGCCAGTGCAGCCGCCGTAGGCTCGTTGATGATACGTTTTACATCAAGTCCTGCGATCTTACCAGCATCCTTTGTAGCCTGGCGCTGTGCATCATTAAAATATGCAGGAACTGTGATAACTGCCTCTGTAACTTTCTCCCCAAGGTATCCTTCTGCGTCTGCTTTTAATTTCTGAAGGATCATTGCGGAAATCTCCTGCGGAGAATATTTCTTTCCGTCAATGTCTACCTTGTAATCTGTACCCATCTCTCTCTTGATCGAAGAGATCGTTCTGCCTGCATTTGTAACTGCCTGACGTTTTGCGGGCTCACCTACCAGACGCTCGCCTGTCTTTGTAAATGCCACAACAGACGGTGTTGTTCTCGCGCCTTCTGTGTTTGCGATGACTGTCGGCTGTCCGCCTTCCATAACAGCCACGCAGCTGTTCGTTGTACCAAGGTCAATACCGATTATTTTTCCCATAGTAATGCTCCTCCTTTAATGATTTCTTTGTTTATATACTAATATTTGAAAATATCTTTAATTTGGAGAGGTCAATTTGCTACTTTTACCATGCTGTGCCGCACGACACTGTCGCGGTATGTGTAGCCCTTCTGGAATTCCTCGGCGATCACATTCTCACCGAGCTCCTCGTCTTCCACATGCATCACTGCATTGTGAAAATCCGGATTAAATTCCTGTCCTACCGCTTCGATCGGTTTTACGCCGATTCCTTCAAGCGTAGTCATGAGCTGCTTATATATCTTTTCCATGCCTTCCGCAAAGGGGGTTTCTTTTTCCTCCTCGGATACGGATGAAAGCCCCCGTTCAAAGTTATCAACGATCGGAAGGATCTTTTCTATAATGTCCTTTGCACCGATCTCATACATCTGGGCTTTTTCCTTTTCCGTACGCTTGCGGAAGTTGTCAAACTCAGCCATCTGACGAGTCAGACGATCTGTCAGCTCATCGATTTTTTCGTCTTTCTTATCTTTTTTGTTCTTCTTTCCGAAAAACTTCTTCTTTTCTGTCTTTGAATCATCCCCGACGTCTTCCTCAGCGCTGTCCGGATCTTCTCCGGTCCCGCCTGCCTCTTCGGCTTCGCTGTCTCCCGCGGTTTCTGCCTTTCCGCTTTCCGCAGTACCTGCGTCAGCTTCCACGTCTGCGGAAGCTTCCTCCGCCTGCGCGTCTTCCTGCGCGGCTTTTGCTTCCTCGACGGCTTCTTTTACCATCTCTTCATTGCTCATCCTGTCACTCACCAGCTTTCCACCTTTCTATTCTTTCGGGTTTTTATTGTATATCGCATCCAACTCACTCTGAAGAGTTTTCAGCGTCTTCATGACATGTTCATAATCCATTCGTTTCGGACCGATAATACCGATCGTTCCCTTCATGCCTTCGCCCAGCTCATACGTCGCTGTCACGACACTGCAGTCCTTCATCGTTTTGACCGGAGCTTCATCTCCGATGTAAACCTGAATCCCATGATTATTCTCGCTGGCAAGAGTCTCTGTCACAAGATCTGCAAGCTGCTGTTTTTCTTCAAATGCACTGATGATCTCCTGGGCGCTCTGCTTATCGCTCAGCTCCGGATATTTGAAGATATTGGTCGCGCCGCTGGTGTAGATCTTCATATCATCTTCCACATGGATGATCTCTGCCACCGCGTCCAGCACATCGCCTACGACCTGGCTGTGAATCCCTGCCTGTTCCTTCAGACGGGCAATCAGCCCCAGTGTGATCTGGTCGATGGACATTCCGTTCAGAGTCGTATTGAGCAGCATGTTCAGCTTCAGCAGGTTCTCATTACTTAATGTTTCACCGACTTCAATGATCTTATTCTTGATCACATTGCCGCCGAGAACGATGACCGCTACAATCTGTTCCTCATCCACCTGCGAAAGCTGAATGAACTTCAGCGTATTGCGGCTGTTGACGGGCGCTGAGACCATGGTCGCGTAATTCGTGTTCGATGCAAGCACCTTTGCCGCCTGCTGGAGCACCTTTTCGACCTTGTCAGCCTTTTCAAGCATCGCGTCTTCCCGCTTGGTGATCTCCTGCTCTTTCTCCTCCATCAGCATATCCACATACAGACGATAGCCTTTATCCGAAGGAATCCTTCCCGCCGATGTATGGGGCTGGAAGATATAACCCAGATCCTCCAGATCTGCCATCTCGTTGCGGATCGTCGCAGAGCTTAAATTCAGTTCCGTATACTTGGAAAGTGTCCGCGACCCGACCGGTTCTCCGGTCTCAAGGTAGTTCTGTATGATCGCTTTCAATATGATAAGTTTTCTTTCACTTAACGATGTATCGACCGCCACAGTTCTGCCTCCTTTCTCGCTATTAGCACTCCCTTGTTTTGAGTGCTAACACCTTCCGTATATTAAGATAGCACCCGGATTTCTATTTGTCAACACTGTTTCCATATTTTTTTACTAACAGTTCAGCCATCGGGCTGTTACAAAAAATGAACGGGACTGCTCCCGTTCAAAATCACAATACAAATTCCACAAATATAGAATTGCTTACATCGATACCGCGTTCTGTCAGCCACAGTCGATCTCCTTCTTTTTTCATCAGTCCCAGACCTTTAAAACGGCCGATCTGGTCTCCGTAAACATCTTCTATGGATTTCCCGAAATTCTCCTGAAACTCGCGGCAGGATATGCCTTTCGTCTTTCGAAGCCCGAGGAACACAAACTCTTCCATCTGATCTTCTGCGGAAAGCGTCTCCATCTCTTCCGCGGCAGGTCCCGGCTGACCGGCGCCTGTATGCACTGGCTGACTGCAGTTCCGCACTCCGAAGATCTCCATATATTTCCGCATATCCGCAGTATTGTGAAACCGCTGCTCTTCCACGAGGGAGGAGGCTCCCAGCCCCAGCCCCAGATATTGCTTTCTGTCCCAGTACCCGAGATTGTGTCTGCATTCATACCCCTGCTTGGCGTAATTGGAGATTTCGTACCTGTGATATCCGTATTCCTTCAGGACAGCTGCTGTCATCTGATAAATCTGTCTCTCTGCATCCTCATCCGGCAGCATCGGCAGGCTTCCATCATAATCCATTCCGCCCTTCCCATATCTTTCATAGAAGGGGGTCCCCTCCTCTATGATCAGGCTGTACGCTGAGAGGTGTTCCGGACCGAAATCTGCCACAGTGCGCAGAGTCCGCTCCCAGCTCTGTACTGTCTGCCCCGGTATGGCTGAGATCAGGTCCACATTTACATTGCGAAAGCCCTCTCCTCTTACGAGTTCCCATGTATCCAGGAATTCCCGGAAAGTGTGGATCCGCCCCAGCATTTTAAGCTCCTCGTCATCTACTGACTGAAGCCCTATGCTCAGCCTGTTGATGCCACATTCTTTCCATGCGGCAGCTTTTTCTTCAGTTACAGTGCCGGGATTCACTTCCATCGTGATCTCCGCATCCCTGCTGATATCAAAATTTTCTCCCAGGGCATGAAAAATCCGGGCGGTATCCTCCCCTGTCAATACAGAGGGAGTCCCACCGCCCAGAAATACCGTGCTCACACGATAATCCCTGTAAGCCTCTTTTCTGCTCCTGATTTCCCGGAGAAGGGTCTCTGTGTAGGCCGACTTCTCCGTCTCCCCGGCCGGTCCGGAGAGGAAATCACAGTACGCACATTTTTTCACGCAAAACGGGATATGCACATACAGTTCCAATTCCTTTTTCACGATCCTGCTCCTTTAACACAGATACTCCCCTTGTACAGATCTCTCCCAGTATCAGTCATCATCCAGCTTTAAGACGCTCATGAACGCTTTCTGTGGAATCTCTACATTCCCCACCTGGCGCATGCGCTTCTTTCCTTCTTTCTGCTTTTCCAGCAGCTTCTTCTTACGGGAAATATCACCGCCGTAGCACTTCGCCAGCACGTCCTTGCGCATTGCCTTTACTGTCTCCCTGGCAATGATCTTGCTTCCGATCGCCGCCTGGATCGGGATTTCGAAAAGCTGCCTCGGGATCTCTGCTTTGAGCTTCTCGCACATCTTCCTTCCTCTCTCGTATGCGCTTCCGGCAAAAACGATAAAGGACAGGGCATCCACTTCTTCTTTATTTATAAGAATATCCAGTTTCACCAGCTCGGACCGCTGATATCCCATCATTTCATAATCAAAGGACGCGTATCCCCTTGACCTTGATTTCAGCGCGTCAAAGAAATCATAGATGATCTCGTTGAGCGGGAGATGGTAATTGAGAACCGCGCGTTTCTCCTCAATGTACTCCATCCCCTGATAAATACCACGCCTCTCCTGACAAAGATCCATGATCGCTCCGATATACTCTGACGTCACCATGATCTCTGCCTTGACCATGGGCTCTTCCATATAATCGATCTCCGCCGGATCCGGCATATTTGTCGGATTCGTCAGGTCAATAACTTCTCCGTTTGTCTTGTGGATCTTATAAATAACGCTTGGCGCGGTAGTCACAAGATCCAGATTGTACTCTCTCTCCAGCCTCTCCTGGATGATTTCCAGATGAAGGAGCCCCAGGAACCCGCAGCGGAATCCGAATCCCAGGGCAACAGATGTCTCTGCCTCGAACTGCAGGGCAGCATCATTGAGCTGAAGCTTTTCAAGTGCATCTCTCAAGTCCGGATACTTCGCTCCGTCCGCAGGGTAAAGCCCGCAGTACACCATGGGATTGACCTTCTTATATCCCGGCAGCGGCTCTGCGCACGGAACCTGGGCGTTGGTGATCGTGTCGCCTACCCGCGTCTCTTTTACGTTTTTCAGGCTTGCCGTAATATAACCTACCATTCCGGCATCCAGTTCCTCGCACGGGATAAACTGTCCAGCTCCGAATGTGCCGACCTCCACGACCTCCGCCTTTGCACCGGTCGCCATCATGAGGATAGGGGTTCCTTTCCGCACAGTTCCCTGCTTGATCCTGCAGAACACAATAACCCCTTTGTAAGAGTCATATTTCGAATCAAAGATGAGCGCCTGGAGGGGCGCATCCGGATCACCCTGCGGAGCCGGAATCTTTTTCACGATCTGCTCCAGCACTTCATGGACATTCTGCCCGGTCTTCGCTGAAATGAGCGGAGCATCGTCCGCTTCAATGCCAATGACATCCTCAATCTCTTCCTTGACCCGTTCGGGATCCGCGCTCGGCAGATCGATCTTATTGATCACAGGCATCACGTCCAGGTCATGGTCCAGCGCCAGATACACATTTGCCAGCGTCTGCGCCTCCACCCCCTGCGCCGCGTCCACTACAAGGATCGCGCCGTCGCAGGCAGCAAGGCTTCTGGATACTTCATAGTTAAAGTCCACATGTCCCGGGGTATCAATAAGGTTGAAGATATACTCCTCCCCGTCATCTGCCTTGTACACTGTCCGGACTGCCTGGGCTTTGATCGTAATGCCTCTTTCCCTTTCCAGATCCATATTGTCCAGCACCTGGGACTGCATCTCCCGGCTGGTCAGAAGACCGGTCATCTCTATGATCCGGTCCGCCAGGGTTGATTTTCCATGATCAATATGCGCAATAATACAAAAATTTCTTATCTTACTCTGATCTATAACTGACACTTTCTTTCCTCCAATCCCGGTTCAGTGCGCGGAGTGCTTCACAAGGAAAAGCTCCACCGCAAGATGATCTGTCAGAAGTCCCGTTTTGACCCGCTGCTCGATATCCGCTCCTTCTTCCATAGCTGCCCTTAATTCTTTTGAGTGGAACCGTTTCGCCTGATCCATATATCTCCCCGCGGCAAAAGGATGGAGCCCTGCTTTTGAAGCGATCTCCTTTCTCCCGTATCCCTGTTTTAAAAGAGCCTTCACATGGAAAAGGATCCGGTACTCCCTGGTCAGAAGAAAAAGGATCCGCATAGGCGGCTCTTTCAGGGCGAGCAGTTCATAATACAGGTCCAGCGCTTTCCTCTGATTCTTGTCCGCGACCGCGTTGACCATCTCAAAGATATGGCTTGTGATCTGGGTGACGCATACGGCGTCCACATCCTGCCTTGTAAGGGCATCTCTGTCAATGGCATAACACGTCAGTTTTTCCATTTCCCTGATGATATTCTCCATATCCGTACCCACTTTATTTAAAAAGTACGCGATATCCGCCGGTTCCATAGTCTTATGTTCTTTTTTTACAAGGCTCTGGACCCATCGTCTGAGCGTGTTCTCGTCCTGCACGCCCAGCTCCGCGATATACCCCTTTGCCTTTACTGCCTTATACAGCTTGCTGCGTTTGTCCACTTCGTTTTCAATAAAAATGAAATACGTAGTTTCAGGCAGCCCTCCGCTGATATAATCTGCCATATCCGCGCCGGAATTTTTGAAAAATCCGGTATTTTCAAATACGATCAGTCTGCGCTCCGAGAAAAACGGCAGCGTCTCCGCCAGATCTATAACCTCTTTGACATCTGTATTCTTTCCCTCGTAGTACGCATAGTTCATCGTATCGCCTTCGGGGAGCATCGCCCTGATAAAGCGTTCCTTGTACTGCTTCTTCAGGTACGCCTCCTCCCCGCACAACAGATAGATCTGTTTGAAATTTCCCGTCTTTAAATCTTCATTCAGACTTTTCACATTATCAGTCCTCTTCTTCCGTCTGTACGGAATAGGTCTGTCTCTTTCTCGCCATTTCGTCGCTTGCCAGATATTCATCGTATGTCGTGATCTTATCGATGAGCTGTCCGCCCGGCACGATCTCCATGATCCGGTTGGCTGTCGTCTGCACGATCTGATGGTCTCTTGAAGTAAACAGCAGCACTCCCGGGAATTTGATCAGACCGTTGTTGAGCGCGGTGATCGCCTCCATATCCAGATGGTTGGTAGGCTCGTCAAGAAGAAGGACATTTGCCCCGGAGATCATCATTTTTGAGAGCAGGCACCGCACTTTTTCTCCTCCGGATAATACTTTGATCTTTTTCACGCCGTCCTCCCCTGAGAACAACATACGTCCGAGGAAACCGCGGACATAAGTCACATCCTTTTCCTCAGAATACTGTGTCAGCCACTCGGTAATATTGTAGTCGCTGTCAAATTCGCCGCCGAAATCCTTCGGGAAATATGCCTGTGATGTGGTCACGCCCCATTTATAGGTACCTTCATCCGGTTCCATCTCCCCGATCAGGATCTTAAAGAGCACTGTTTTAGCGAGCTCATTTCCACCGACAAAAGCGACCTTGTCATCATGTCCCAGGGTAAAACTGATATTGTCAAGTATCTTCTCTCCATCGATAGTTTTTGAAAGGCCTTCAACCGTGAGCACCTCGTTTCCGATCTCTCTGTTCGGGCGGAAATCAATATACGGGTACTTTCTGCTGGACGGCTTGATCTCATCGAGCTGGATCTTCTCAAGAGCGCGCTTCCTGGATGTCGCCTGTTTGGACTTGGAAGCGTTGGCGCTGAACCGCGCGATAAATTCCTGGAGTTCTTTGATCTTCTCTTCTTTCTTCCTGTTCGCTTCCTTCATCTGACGTATCAAAAGCTGGCTGGACTCATACCAGAAATCATAGTTTCCGGCATAAAGCTGAATTTTGCCGTAATCAATATCCGCAATTTGTGTACATACCTTATTTAAGAAGTAACGGTCGTGGGACACGACAATAACCGTATTATCAAAGTTGATGAGGAACTCCTCCAGCCACGCAATGGCATCCAGGTCAAGATGGTTAGTCGGCTCGTCCAGAAGCAGGATGTCCGGGTTGCCGAATAATGCCTGGGCGAGAAGCACCTTGACCTTCTCAGGTCCTGTCAGCTCCTTCAGGTATTTATAATGAAGGTCCGTCTCAATACCAAGTCCGTTTAAGAGGGACGCAGCGTCAGACTCCGCCTCCCAGCCGTTCATGGTCGCAAATTCCGCCTCCAGTTCGCTTGCGCGGATTCCGTCTTCATCCGTAAAATCCTCTTTTGCATAGATCACTTCTTTTTCCTTCATGATCTCATACAGCCTTGCATTTCCCATAATAACTGTGTCAAGCACAGGGTATTCGTCATATTTAAAGTGATCCTGCTGCAAGAATGAAAGTCTTTCTCCCGGCGTGATAACGACTTCTCCCTTGGTCGGTTCGAGCTGTCCGGAAAGAATCTTAAGGAAGGTTGACTTTCCCGCGCCGTTGGCGCCGATCAGACCATAGCAGTTGCCTTCTGTAAATTTGATATTTACATCTTCAAAGAGCGCTTTTTTCCCTACTCGCAGCGTCACATTATTTGCACTGATCATTCTTGTATCTCCTTATCATTATAAAAATTGTTTACAGGATATCCGGCAGAGGCTTCTGCCTTGAGAGCATACTTATACACTATCGCTTATCTTAACATGGGCGGAGCGTAAAATCAATCACTCGGGCACACATTATGTATGTGTTTCCCCAGTGGATTACTGCCCTGTTTTCGACTTTTTCGGTCGAAAATCGTCGAACCTTTCTTATTGTATGTCATATTTCTGCAATTTACGATAATATAGGTGTGCAAAATGAACAGGCATCTCAGATCAGAGAGGGGCATACATATGACTTATGAACAAATTATAATCAGCACTCTTGACTCATTCGGAGTCAGCCGTTCTTACACAGGTTATGATTATGTGGTCCACGGACTCCTTCTCATTATTGAAGACCGGGATCGTTTGGACTGCATCACAAAATCTCTGTACCTGGATATTGCCAGTCATTTTCATACAAGCTGGAACTGTGTAGAAAAAAATATGAGAACGGTAGTCACTTCCGTCTGGGAATCTCACAACGCAGAACTTCTCGAACTGATCTTCAGCAAATCCCATCGGGACAGGAAACCAACGAATAAAGAATTTATGAAATATATGTATGATTATGTCATACATGCAGGCCGCCACATCCAAAACAACGGCAAAAATCTGTCTGTTCTTTGCCCGATCTCCAATCAATACTGCGAATCACTGATGCTCTTTTACGTCAGGCTTTCACAGATACTGGAATAGCGGCAGGAGGCGGATCCTCCGCCTCCTGTGCACATACAGCGCCGCACTATATTTTTCTTTCCATGCGGATAATTTCACGTATCGCTTCCACTGCTGTCCTGACAGCTCCGTCTGTATCATGTACCTGCCGGTTCTCAAGCCCCAGTTTTTCCCGCTCCTGATTGGCAATTGCCAAAAATATGGAACCGACCCGCACTCTCCGGTACGCTCCCACGATAAAGAGCGCCGCGGATTCCATCTCGGAAGCCAGGCAGCCCATACGCAGCCACGCCTCCCATTTGTCCAGAAGTTCATGGCTTACCGGATGCTTCTCCGGCTGATGCTGTCCATAAAAAGAATCCTTGCACTGTACAACTCCGGTATGATAGGCCATGCCCAGCTTTTTTGCCGCGTTTACCAGGGCATTTGTCACTTCCAGGTCAGGCACCGCCGGGTATTCAATAGGCACGTACTCTCTGCTGGTCCCCTCCATACGGATGGCACCTGTGGCGATAACCAGATCGCCGCCGCACACTTCCGTCTGCATTCCGCCGCATGTTCCCACCCGAATAAACGTATCCGCACCGCAGTTGCACAATTCCTCCATTGCAATGGATGCAGAAGGACCTCCGATCCCCGTACTTGTCACGCTCACTTTCTCTCCGTCCAGAGTCCCTGTATATGTCACAAACTCCCTGCTGTCTGCTGCAAGATACGGATTTTCAAAATACTGCGCTATTTTTTCACACCGCTTGGGATCTCCCGGAAGAATCACATATTTTCCCACATCTCCCGGCTTCAGTCCCACATGGTATTGTATCCCTGCTCCTTCTGTGTAATCTACCATTCCTGTCAGCTCCTTTCTCTTTCCGCCTGCTTTGCCAGTTTTACGATCCTGCTCGTCCCGAGGCGGTCCGCCCCCAGTTTCAGGAAACGCTCTGCATCTTCCAGAGAGGATATTCCTCCAGCCGCTTTGATCTTCACACCGCTGCCAACATGTTCTGCAAACAGCCGGATATCGTCAAACGCAGCGCCCGCCCCTCCAAATCCCGTGGAGGTCTTAATATAGTCCGCCCCTGCGCGAGTCACCGTCCCGCAGAGCTGTATTTTTTCCTCGTCTGTAAGAAAACATGTTTCAATGATAACCTTCAGGATCCTGCCTCTCGCCGCTTTTTTTACCGCACGGATCTCCTCTTCGACCAGATCATACAGCCCGTCCTTTACCCATCCGAGATTAATCACCATATCCACCTCGTCCGCGCCGTTTTTCACCGCATCCTCCGCTTCGGCGGCCTTTATTTCCGCAGTGTTATATCCGTTGGGAAAACCGATGACTGTGCACACGTTCATTTTATCTCCCACATATTCTTTTGCCCGGCGTACATATGCGGGAGGAATGCACACGGAAGCGGTCCGGTACTCCATTGCTTCATCACACAATCTTCGTATTTCTTCCCACGACGCTGTCTGGCTGAGCAGCGTGTGATCTACATATCCTAAAATCTCTTCGATCCTCATCCGATCTTCTCCTTTACAATCTTATATCTCACAGTCTGAATCCCATCGGAACAAGCTCGTCCAATGTATATATCTGATACTGTTCCAGGTTTACTGCCAGTATAATCTCGAAATCAGGGCTGCAGAACTCCAGCATAACCTGCCTGCACACCCCGCAGGGCGGGCAGAACTCCTCCGGTTCTTTCTCTCCCGGACCGCCTGCGATACAGATTGCACGGAAGCTTCGCTCTCCCTCACTCACCGCTTTGAAAATTGCAGTCCGCTCAGCACAGTTAGTCGGGGTATAGGCGCTGTTTTCAATATTGCATCCTGTATACACCTCCCCGCTCTCAGTGAGCAGCGCAGCCCCCACCCGGAAAAACGAATAGGGCGCATAGGCATTCTTCCGCTGTTCCAGCGCCGCACGGATCAGCTTCTGTATTTCTTTTTTCTCCAGCATGTCTGTCCCCCTCCTTCTATGTATCCTGCAAAGGATCAGGCTGCTGCTCCTGTCAGGACAGCCCGATCCTTTTTTCACTTTTAGTATTCACACAGAACGATCACCTTCTGGGGCGTCGTCTGTGCCGGAATACTGAACGTAGTTGTCGTATAGTAGACGAGCAGTTCTGAATTTTCCGGACTGCATGTATACTGCTGCCCGTTGAGTGTCTGCACATTCGTAGTCGGACCGATGTTCAGACGCAGCGTGTTATCCGAAGAAGTCAGATTGTCATCAAAATAATCAAGTTTTACCTGCTGGTTTCTGCGCAGAGACGTGACCAGCTCTGCGCGATACTGGGGCGGATACACCGCCGGTACAGGGAGATTTGCGTCATAGAATGCCGCGATCCGCATCCCGGGGCGGAGACGCACATTGTCCACAATCGTCGTATCTCCTGTCACCACCACATTCACAATATTGGAATTACTGATCAGAGACACCATCATCGTACAGCAGGAATCTCCCCTGTTAATACTCTGTATGATGCCCTCCACACTCTCAAAAGTCTCGTATGCCATAGCAGAAAGAACTCCTTTCCAGCCACATGATCTTCTCTCTATCATAGTATGCATACCAGTCTGCTTATGACCATAATACACATCTTTATATTGCTTTTCAGTGTCTCTGCGACATATCGCTGTACACTTCACAGAACCTCGCGGCAAAGGATGCCTGCTCTCCGGCCATCGAGAGGTGGGATACATCCCCGATCTTCAGCCCACGGAAATACGCGCTGCCTTTTTCCCTCTCCTCCGTAACCACTTCTGTGACAGAAGACGGCGCCAGCGCCAGGCTGTGCCACATTGTAAAAGGCGAGAGATTCCACAGATGAGCCAGGAGCGCGCATGTAATCCCGAAATGACAGAAAAACGTCACAGTCTCTGTGCTTTCTCTCTCCACTCTGTAATGCCTTCCATCCCGGACATATCCCCGCGCCGCCAGAAACCTGTCGAATTTTTCAGTAACATCATCATATACCTGCACCGCATCCGAATATCTGCTGATCTCAGACTCTCTCCACAAAATGCCGTCAGAATATTCCCTGTGTTCCGTCCAGTAGGAAGGGATCACGTCCCAGACGATCCTGGGCTTATATATGCCGTTCTCTTTTTCTGCGTTCGGATATGCCGGCCTTAAGTGCGCCGCCTGTTCCAGATCGATCTGTGCAGGAAATTCCTGAAGCCAGTCCAGTGTCTCTGCCGTTTTGCCCAATTTTTTCAGGCTGTACTCCGCCGTTGCCTGAGCTCTGCCGAGAGGAGAGACATAACACTCTCCCATGTCTAACGCTTCCGCCCTCGCGGCGAGGGCAGAGGCTTCGCGCCGTCCTTTCTCAGTCAGTGTATCATTCGCATAATCCGGATCTCCATGCCGGATAAACAATATCCTCATTCGCTTCCTCCTTTGCGGTCTATCCGCTGATTTATTTCAAGTCCAGTTCTCCTGCCAGCCATCGTTCCGCCAGCTCGGTCCAGAGTCCCGCCTCGCCCAGCAGCCCGCGCAGCCATTCCTTTACTTCCGGCGTCCAGCGTTCCCTTTTCCTGCCGTCCAGGGCGAACTCCCGGATCATCTCTTCGCCCTCAGCCGGGGCAAGGGACGTCTTCCCGGTCATCACTGCTTCCGCCAGCATGCGGATCTGTTCGAGAGTATAGAGTTCTTCACTCTCCTTATCCAGCCACTCTTCTGTCGCCACAGACATCCCGTGTATCCCGTCAGAGAAGACATGATGCGCGTAAGATACTCCCGCCTTTCTGCACGCCTCGGCAAAGAGATAACTGTTCTCAACCGGCACGCTGGCATCGGTGGCTGTCTGCCACAGGAAGCAGGGAGGCGTATCTTCTGTCACATGCTTTTCCAGAGACATATACTCCAGATCTTTCTCATCCGGATCTGTTCCAAGGAGCGCGCGGAATGATTCCCGATTCGCATATTTCCCGGCGGTAATGACCGGATAGCACAGAACCGCTGCGTCCGGGCGGTTTGATATTTCTTCATACTCCGGGTTCGGATCCTCGATGTCCTCGAAATGTACGCACAGAGAAGCACAGAGATGACCTCCGGCAGAAAAGCCGCACACCGCGACCTTCAGCGGATCAATATTCCACTGTGCAGCGCGGGCGCGGATGATCCTCACCGCCCTTGAAATATCCCTGAGGGGCTGTCTTCCCAGCGGCGCTTCCAGTTCATCCAGATGGTTTACTGTGTAAACAAGAACGAATACATTATAGCCTGCCCGGTAAAATTCCAGAGCCGGGAGGTTTCCCTCATACGGAGAAGCATACCTGTATGCCCCTCCGGGCGCCACGACCATTGCCGGCCGGATTTTATCATCCTCATGTATATAACTCACTATAAAGGGAATAAATCCATATGCGGCAGGGTATGCATATTCCTCTTCCTCCCATATCACAATCCTCTCTCCGATCAAATTGACCTCCTCCTCTCTTCAGCAAAACGGACAGAGCGCTTCCGCCAATACCGGCAGAAACTCTCTGTCCGCCAGAAAGCCTGTCTTTTATTATAATTCCACGTCTTTTAAGTACGGATTCTCCGCCTCATAAAATTTCTCTTCCTCAACTACACGCGCCAGTTCCATATCGATCGGCATTTTTCCAAGCACCGGCACGCCCATTTCCGATGCGATCTGGTCAATATGACTCTCTCCGAATACCTTGATTTCTTTTCCGCAGTCCGGACATTTCACATAACTGTAATTCTCTACAACCCCGAGCACCGGAATGTTCATCTGCTCCGCCATATTGGCCGCCTTCTTCACGATCATCTGGACAAGGTCCTGAGGAGACGTTACGATCACCACGCCGTCCACAGGCAGAGACTGGAACACTGTCAGCGGCACATCGCCTGTTCCGGGCGGCATATCCACAAAGAGATAATCAATGTCACCCCACATTACATCTGTCCAGAACTGCTTTACGACACCTGCGATGATCGGACCTCTCCAGATCACCGGTTCAGATTCGTCCTCCAGCAGCAGGTTCACAGACATGATCCTTGTCCCATCCTTTGCCGTACAAGGCAGGATACTGTCCTCTGTACCTCTCGCCTTCTCATGTATCCCGTACATTTTCGGGATGGACGGACCTGTAACATCCGCGTCAAGGATACCGACTGTATAGCCTTTTTCTCTCATCAGCCTGGCAAGCGACGCCGTGACGAGAGATTTTCCCACTCCGCCCTTTCCGCTGACCACACCGATCACTTTCTTTATCGACGAGTACATGTTCATCGGCTCGCGGAAATCTGTCTTCTTGCTCGTACAGGAATCGGCATGCGCGCATCCTGCGCAGGATTCCTCTGTACATCCGTTTGTATTCTGTTCTTCTGGCATAATTCTTTTACCTTCTCTCTGATAATTTAATCCTTTGACGGATTTCGTCCTTCAGCAGATCCTCATATCATCTCCTGCTTTTGCGTCCGCCTGCTTCTGTTAGTATAACATATTCCTCCGGAATCTTACACATTATTTTATAACAGATCGATCCTGTCTCACAAAAGCATCTGCTGCCGTTCATCCTCATACCGCTCCCTGAGCGGCAGATGCGTCTCTGGTCACATCCCTCAGCCACTTACAGCTCCTGTACCGCCAGGACGTGATCGGAATCTTGATGATCTCATCACTCATCAGGATCATGTATACAACCGGCACGCTCAGCTTAAATACAAAGGCAGCCAGGAATCCCAGGAGAATGGAGCAGCACCACATCGTGCTCACATCCAGGATCAGACCGAACCTCGTATCCCCGCCTGACCGGAATATTCCAACCACCATAGTGGTATTGAACGCCTGTCCCACTACAAAATAAGACATTACAAAAAACATGATCCTCAGGTAATCTTTCGCTTCCGCCGAAAGAGACAGAAAAGCTGTTGCAATTGGCGAGGCAATAAGGATAACCGCCCCTCCCAGCATGCCCATGATCAGGCTGAGCCCGATGAACCTCTTCGCATAAGCGCGGGCATGCTCCATCTTTTTCTCCCCGATCGTCTTCCCGAGATAGATCGCCGCCGCGCTGGAAAGTCCGAATGAAACGACCGTCGCAAGCTGCCTTGCCACCTGTGCCACAGAATTTGCCGCCACTACAGGGCTTCCCATGTGTCCCAGGATCGCCGTATTCGCAGCAGTGCCAAGCCCCCACATCACCTCATTGATAACCACGGGAAGGGCATATTTCATAAAATCGCTGAACAGCACCTTATCTGTATGGATCACATATCGCAGCCTCAGCTTAATATCCTTATTAAACAGCCTGGCGTAGCCTGCTACCAGGATAACTTCCAGTATTCTGGCACAAAGCGTGCCCAGAGCAGCCCCGCTCACTCCCATTGCCGGGAGTCCGAGAAGACCGAAAATAAAAATCGAATTCATGATAATATTGCAGATCAGTGACAGCAGATACACAACAGTGGCAACGATCACTCGCTCTACGCTTCTCATGATATACAGGTATGCCTGCGTGATCCCGATCATAATATATGTAAACGCAACGATTCGCAGATACCTGATTCCCTCGGCTATGACCACAGGATCACTGGTAAATATCTTAAGAAGCATTCCCGGGACCGCAAGGGCTGCAACAGTAAAAAGGGCAGTTACAAAAACTGCCGATTTTACTGCTATCCCGAGGATCTTTTCAATAGCATCCCTGTCGCCCTTTCCCCAGTACTGGGCCGTCAGAACTGTTGCTCCGGAGGTCAGCCCGAACAGGAACAGTGTCATGATATACTGAACCTGCCCGGCGAGAGACGCGCCTGACAGCGCATCTTCCCCCACTGCTCCAAGCATGATCACATCTGCCGCAGTCACTCCTACATTAATCAGATTTTGAAGCGCCATGGGCACCACAAGAGCGATGACCGTACGATAAAACTTTCTCCATTCGATGCCCAAACGATCCTGTTCTCTTTTCATCAGCATAGCTTATTCTCTTTTCCGAATCTCGTTCCTATTCTTTCCCGTTGAAGCAGTAGGTACATACTTTACACGGCTCCAGCCCGATGGATTCCAGAAGGTCATCCAGCCTGTGGAATCTCAGTGTCGTAAAGTTCTGGATCCTGCGGATTTCCTCTACCATCTCCGCGTAACGGCAGGAATCCGGATCTGCATACTCTTCCAGCACTTCTGCCGGGCAGTCCGCCCCCTCTTTTTCCTGTATGATGCGTCTTGTGATCAGGTCCAGATCTGACTTTGATCTGGAGAAGTTCAAAAATTTGCAGCCGTAAACAAGCGGCGGGCATGCCGGACGCACATGAACTTCTTTTGCGCCGCTTTTATAGAGGAATTCTGTCGTTTCGCGCAGCTGGGTCCCTCTCACGATCGAGTCATCGATAAGAAGGAGCTTTTTATTTTCGATCAAAGCCTTGACCGGTATCAGTTTCATGCGCGCGATCAGATCTCTCTGGCTCTGGTTCGTAGGCATAAAGGATCTGGGCCATGTAGGAGTGTATTTGATAAACGGACGGGCATATGGGATGCCGGATTCATTTGCGTATCCGATAGCATGCGCCACGCCGGAGTCCGGAACCCCGGCTACAATGTCTGGATGCACACTGCTGCCATCCCTTTTCGCCAGCATGCTTCCGCATTTATAACGCATCTCCTCAACATTCACTCCTTCGTAGGAGGATGTCGGATATCCGTAATATACCCAGAGGAAGGAACAGATCTTCATTTCTTTTCCCGGTTCTACCAGGGTCTCTACCCCCTCAGGCGTAATGAACGCCACTTCTCCGGGACCAAGCTCTTTGTAATCATTGTATCCCAGATTGATATATGCGAAGTTTTCAAAGGAGACACAGTAAGCATCCTCTTTCCTTCCGATCACAAGCGGGGTCCTTCCAAAGCGGTCTCTCGCCGCGTAAAGTCCGTCCTTTGTCATGAGCAGGAGAGTCAGAGAACCATCCACGATCTTCTGTGCATACTGGATCCCCTCCACCAGGCTTGCCTTCTTGCAGATCAGGGAAGCGACCAGCTCCGTGGCATTAATCTTTCCGCCGCTCATTTCCTGAAAATGAGAATGTCCTTCATTGAAAGCGCGCCTCAGCAGTTCTTCCTCATTATTGATCTTTCCTACTGTAACAATTGCAAAACTGCCGTGATGGGACTGGATCAGAAGCGGCTGCGGTTCGTAATCCGAGATGCATCCGATCCCGAGGTTTCCTTTCATTTCTTCTACATCCCGCTCAAATTTGGTACGGAACGGAGAATTTTCTATATTGTGGATCGCGCGGCAGAACTCCCCGTCGCCGTACGCCGCCATCCCGCCTCTTCTCGTTCCCAGATGAGAATGGTAATCCACTCCGTAAAAAAGTTCCAGTATACAATCCTTCTTCGATGCAACTCCGAAAAATCCACCCATTAAAATATGCCTCCTTCATCATCAGAGTCTCCACTCGGCTCTGCGTCTGCTTCCTTTATGATTATCCTAATACAGAATAAAGGAAACAGTATAAAAAAGTCAAGACCGGGTTTTCTTTGCCCTTATTACTGTTTTCGTTTATAATAGATAGAAAACAGGGCGATAGAAAAACAAGATAGGAGGGCTACTATGACAATGCATGCAGCAGATATGGTGATCGTCTCGGCACAGCAGCTCCGGCCGATAGATACCATAGACGGCTTTCAGGTCCGTCCCGGATTCTTCCGGGATTTCGGAGCCACGATCATTCCGGGCGGAGTAAATTTCACCGTTCAGTCCCACGGGGCAGATTCCATCGAGCTGCTCCTGTTCCACCGCGGAGCTGAAGAACCCTTTGCGGAACTTAAGTTTCCTGACAATTACAGGATCGGTTTTGTATATTCGATGATCGTGTTCGGACTTGATGTTGAAGAGTTTGAATATGCCTACCGTGTAGACGGTCCTTATGATGAAGAAAAGGGGCTTCGCTTCGACCGGACAAAAATCCTCCTTGACCCCTATGCCCGCGCGGTCACGGGTCAGAGCCGCTGGGGACACAAAAACAACGTCCGGCACGGCTACCGCGCCCGTGTCGTGCGTTCAAATTTTGACTGGGGCAGAGAACGGACCAGCCAGATTCCCATGGAGGACCTTATTATTTATGAAACGCATGTCAGGGGCTTTACAAAAGACCCATCTTCCGGAACAGCCTGTCCCGGAACTTTCCATGCGCTCAAAGAAAAAATCCCTTATCTGAAAAATCTCGGGATCAATGCAGTGGAACTGATGCCTATCTTTGAATTTGACGAGATGAGGGACGCCCGGCTTATCGATGAAAATCAGCTTCTTGACTACTGGGGGTATAACCCGGTCAGCTTCTTCGCCCCGAATACAAGTTACTGCTCAGCTCTGGAATATAACCGTGAAGGGCTGGAACTGAAAAATATGATCAAGGAACTGCACGATAACGGAATAGAAGTGATCCTTGATGTCGTGTTCAACCATACCGCAGAGGGAAATGAGCTCGGTCCGTGCTTCTCTTTCAAAGGTTTTGACAATAATGTTTATTATATGCTTACCCCTGAGGGAAAATATTACAATTTCAGCGGCTGCGGGAATACCCTGAACTGTAACCATCCTGTGGTACAGGAGATGATCCTGGACTGTCTGCGCTATTGGGTCATTGAATACAGAGTGGATGGGTTCCGCTTTGACCTTGCTTCCATCCTCGGGCGAAACGAGGATGGCGTGCCCATGAATCAGCCTCCTCTTCTGCGCAACCTTGCCTTTGACTCCATCCTCGGTAATGTCAAACTGATCGCAGAGGCATGGGACGCGGGCGGCCTCTACCAGGTCGGCTCTTTTCCGTCCTGGAAGCGGTGGGCTGAGTGGAACGGGCGATACCGGGACGACATGCGCTGTTTCCTGAAAGGAGATGCCGGCATGGCGCACATTGCCGCACAGCGCATGATCGGATCGCCTGACTTATACGATCCTGTCTACCGGGGCGGCAATGCTTCCGTAAATTTCCTCACCTGTCATGACGGCTTCACTCTATACGATCTGTACAGTTATAACCAGAAACACAATGAAGCAAACGGCTGGGGGAACACAGACGGCTACAATGACAACAACAGCTGGAACTGCGGAACTGAAGGCAGCACGGATGATCCCGATATCCTCGCTCTCCGGATCAGGATGATCAAAAACGCCTGCACAGTCCTCATGTGCAGCCGCGGAACTCCTATGTTCCTGTCAGGAGATGAGTTCGGAGATACACGTTACGGCAATAATAATCCCTACTGTCAGGACAATGAAATTTCCTGGCTGGACTGGACATTGCTGGAAAAAGAGCCTAACCGGGATTTGTTTGAATTCTTCCGTTATATGATCACTTTCCGAAAAAAGCATCCCTCCATCCGAAAGGATCTGGAACCCAGCTATATCGGTTTCCCATCCATGAGTGTCCACGGGCTCACCCCATGGGAGCCGGACGCTCCGGAAAGTTCCTATGCTGCGTCCGTCTTATTCGCAGGATATGATGAGGATACCAGAAAAGAAGATCTTGTTTATGTCGCCGTAAATGCCCACTGGCAGACGGCTGAGTTGACTCTCCCCGATCTGCCGGAAGGGTATGCATGGAAGATCGCAGTCAACACAGGAGATCCCCTGCAGCAGACCTTCGAGGAAGGCGAAATGCCGGCTGCCGGAAAACAGCTGCTCCTCGGAGAACGGTCGGTGATCGTATTCGTGGGGGAAAATCTGGATTTGTGTGTGAGGACGGGAGGCGGAAAAACGTCCGAAAACCGCTGAGCAAATGTGTCGAAGACGTATTCAGCGCGGAGGTATGGCTGGCATCGGCTCCGCTCCATGAGGCAGGAAAAATTCCAAGCCTCATTCCGAAGTCGCCTCCCCCCCCCACACACCTCCGCGCTGAAGTGCTTTCGAAAAGATGCTCAGCGGTTTTCTACGTTCATCCGACCGGAAGTCCGCAC
>ERZ791922.532-NODE-532-length-22613-cov-2.652274_pt1 | contig 22613 bp, 34 predicted proteins | sample MGYA00510134_ERZ791922 | MGnify/ENA primary metagenome ERZ791922 (study PRJEB30046, sample SAMN00792101) | human gut metagenome | study: EMG produced TPA metagenomics assembly of the A metagenome-wide association study of gut microbiota in type 2...
ATAACATAGGCTTAACCCTATATTATCAATTAATAATCAAGTGATAAGGAAGTGGGAAGATGTTATTACAATTTTTATTAGGAATAGTAGTAGCAACTTTGGTTATGACATATGCACTATGCAAGGCATCAAGTAGGGCAAGTAGGCTAGAGGAACAAGAACTAACAAGGGAGGTTGAGGAAAGTGACTAATAGAGAAAAAGCAGAATTAACATATAGAGCAATTCAAGAAAGAAAAATGAGAAAAGCTAATAAAAAATTGATAAGTGACATTAAGAAGGTGATAGGTAATGAGGTATAAATTCACAGATACGGAGATTAAAAAGTTACTTAAGAACCTAGTAATTTTAGTTGATACCAGGGAACAGGAAAATAAACACATAACTGAAATGTTTGAAAAGAAAAAGAAAGCCTTTAAGGTGGTCAAGCTAGACCAAGGGGATTACTCGGTAATGATACCAGCTAATGAGGAAACTAAGGCATTAGGAATAGATAGAGATATTTGGTTCGATAAGGATGTTGTAATTGAGAGAAAGGCACATATTGATGAAATGGCTGGAAACTTTAAAGAACCAGAAAGGCAAAGAATAGCAAAGGAATTTGCACACTTAAAAGCTAATAGAACAAAGGTTTACTTTTGGGTTGAGGATAAGGACTTTGATACAAACATAAGAAACCACAATTACAGAAGTGAATACAATGAAAAGGCACTTTACAGGAGCATAAAACAGTTCATTTCAAGGTATAACCTTAACTTTAGGGCATTGGATAAAAGCATAATGTGGTCAGAGATTTACAACACTTTGGAATGTGAAGTTATAGAGATACTTAAAAACAAGGGGTTTATTGAGGGAGGTAAGTAGATGGTTATTTATAAATGTGACAAGTGCGGGAAAAGTGTTAATAAAGATGATTTAAAAAGCACTCCTTTAGCAGATTTTATGGCAGATTTATGTCCTAGTTGTAGAAAAAGATTATACGCAATGATTGAATCAGCACAGAATAAATTCTTTTATAGCGAGGAGGAAAATAATGATAGATTATAAAAAGGCACTAGAACTTAAGCAAGAGGGTAAACCATTAAAAGAAATAATGGAAGAGTTAAATATAGATGTTAAGTACAAGACATTTCAGAGGGCATTGTATGAATACGAAAAGACAGGGCATGAAAGGGAATTTAGAAAAATAGAGAGTTTAGATGCAGACCTTAGAGAGGTCGTTTTAGAAGCGATTAGAAATGGGACAACCTTAGAGGAATTAGAATACCAAGGGATAAGCAAGAGGGTGTCCAAGGCTCTAATAGAGGACTTAAAAGAAGAAGGGTACGAGATAGGTGAAGTAAACGGAACAATATCTATGTTGAAAACTGTAATAGGTCCAGTTGAAGAACATACAGAAGAATGGAATGGTGAGGAAGAAATAGTATTTGGGATAGTGTCAGATACCCACTTATGCAGCAAGTACCAACAGATAACATTCCTTAATGAAGCTTATGACAAGTTTAAGGAACTAGGAATTAAGAAGGTTTACCATTGTGGGGACATATCGGATGGATATTATAAGAATCGAGATCAACAAGTCTATGAAATATTTAAGCATGGGGTAGATGAACAAGCAGATTATATTATTGACAATTATCCATGCAGGGAAGGGATAACCACAGATTTTATTATAGGAAACCATGACAACACTCACATTATCAACGGAGGGGCAAACATAGGAAAGAGAATCGCCAGGGAAAGAGAAGATATGAATTATCTAGGTCACTCATTTGCTAAGGTTTGGCTAACTCCAAAATGCGACATGGATTTAGTTCACCCAATAGATGGTTCAGCTTATGCACTTAGTTATTCAGGGCAAAAGTATTGCGATAGCTTAAGTGGTGGGGAAAAGCCAAAGATTATAGCTATGGGACATCATCATAAATTCTTCTATATGTTCTACAGAAATATTCACTTTATAGAAGTACCAACAACCCAAGCGCAAACTCCATTTATGAAAGGTAAGAAGTTACCAGCTTATACAGGAGCATTGATTTGTAGGTTAAAGGTAGATGCAGAAGGAACTATAAAGAACTTTAATGTTGAATTATTACCACTTTACAAAGCTTTAGAAAATGATTTTTAGGAGGGGTTAAGTCCCCTCTAAGGAGGTAAATATGGAAAATGTAATTGGCTTATTTGTAATAATATGTTTTATATCAGTTGTTGTTATGACGTTAATGATACCTTTTAACATAAGTTCAATAGCGAATAGCTTAAAAGATATAAGGGATTTGCTAGAAAAAGAGAGTAAAGGGAGGGGTAATCAATGAAAGTCGAATTGAGTAATCAAGAATTAAAGGATATATACGGTTGCATAGGTGCAGTGATATTAAACAATTCAGAAATAATGGAAAGGGAAATCCTTGGAAATAAATTCAGAGAAAGGCTAGAAGAAGAAAATAGAAGATTAAGGGAATTAACACCTAAAGTATTCAAATTAATAGAATGGGGGAATAATTAATGACTTTAGAAGAGTTTAAGGAATTTGCAAGGACTGTTACTAGAAAAGAGTTTTTAACTAATAGTGAGGATAGAACTGATGAAAACTTTCAGCCTAAGGACTTGCCCGAAATAGATTGTCCTTATAATTATAATTTACCGGATTCAGATTGCGATATAACTTGTAAGGAATGTTGGAAAAATGCCGTAAAAGACATTAAGTTCAAAGATGATATAGAAAAAGAATTAATTGAAGAAATGAATAAACAACCAATTATTGTTTCTGATAGCGTTAATCATCCTTCACATTATACTCATGGGAAAATAGAAACTATAGATAAAATAGAAGATGTGTTGGGATTAGAAGGTTTCCAAGCTTACTGTGTGGGTAATGCTATTAAGTATTTAGATAGATACAAGTTAAAGAACGGATTCGAGGATATAAAAAAGGCTAAGAGATACTTGGAGTTTTATATTGAGAAAACGGAGGGGAAATAGAATGGATAGAAAGGAAATTCAAGATAGAATAGAACAGAATAAAAAGGCTTTGGCTGATTTGGATAAGAAGTATTTAAAGGCTTTTGCACCAGAAGGGTACAAAACAGGGACAAGTTATAATGACTATGACACAATTCACGGAAGCAGAAAATCCCCACGAATCATAGAGTACTTTGAAGAACGTAAGAAGATATTAACCTTAATAGAATTAGATGAGGGATTGCTAGATAAGGTTGATATGGTAGATGTGGACGAAGAAGAATACTTAAAAGTGTTAGATACCAATGTTAAAAAGGTTAAGTTCTTAAGAGATGTAAAAGGATATACTCAACAGGAAGTATCTGATAAGTTAAAACTGGGACTAAGGACGGTTCAAAGGATAGAAAAAGAGATACGTGGTTTGTAGATATTACGAACTAAGAAAGGAATATATGAAATGAAAATAGGTCAAGAAATTAAAATAACAGAATCAAGAAAGCTTGAATCAATTTGTGGAGGTCAAATTCTTAATGTAAAAGAAGGAGATAAGGCTTTAATAACAAAGTATGGAGTTAAATATTTAACTGGTGAAGCTAGAGGAAAAATAGTTTTCGATAATGAAGAAAAGGTAATTAGTTATGATGTAGAAAATATAGCAAAAAGAATAGCAAAAAATTTAGTTTATGATTTAGGGCAATATGAATTTGAAGATTATCTTGAAGAAATGGATTTAACATTAAAAAATTTAATAGATTCAATTTTAGAAGAATTAGAGGAATTTATTTAATTCACAATTCTAAGAAATGGCGTAAAAGTGGCGGTAAGTTGTCAGTAAAGTGGCAGTACCATTTGATTTTTAATGTGTTATAATGGTATTAAGTTAAAGTGTAAGATAAGTCGGGAGATTAAATTCTCTCGGCTTTTTGTTTTGTTTAAAAGTGGGTTGGAGTATTAGGGTAAACCAACAAGTCAGTAAGGGAGCGGAAGGCTGATGTATAAAACTACTGGAGGTGAATGGGTTGGAGAGATATATCAAGAAAGTTTTGCTGTTTGGCAAGGATGAAAAGAATAGAGAGTGTATTTGCAGTTTCTTTAATCCTAGTTGCCAAAAGGGTTATAACGGAGAATGTGAAGAAATAGACTGCACTATAGATAGATTTGGTGATATTAAAGAGTGCTTTAAGAATAATAAAAGAGATCATGCTAAAAGTGATATATAAAGTGTTGGATTGTTGGTAGAAGGGAGGTAAGTATAAAATGGCTTTAACGGATAAGCAAAGAGAAGCTATTGAATATATCGTAAAAGGTGAAAATATTAGTAATGTTGCCAAATTAGTAAATGTTAATAGAACTACTATTTACGAATGGATGAAGAAAGAAGAATTTAAGAGTGAAGTAGACAGGCTTACAACAGAGATAAAAAATGGAGTTAAACAAAAGATTAATGCTAAAATAGATTCAGTGCTTGACCAAGTGTACAAGATAGCCACTACAAGCAAGAGTGAAAAGAATAAGCTAGATGCCTGTACTTATCTGCTAGACCAAGCTTTAGGAAGAGCTACAAGCAAGGTAGCTGATGTTACGGACAAGGAAGCAGATAATGCTAAGGTTGACCTAGATAGCGAGATGAAAGACCTCGATAACGTGGTTGATTTCGGCAAAGTTAAGGCGAAATAATTTAATACTTCGTGTAGAGCAACACGAAATAATAAAAATAACGCCAAAAGTTTAGTGATAGTAAACAAGGTTGTGGCTATTCTCAATAGATTCTCAACAAGGAATGAGAGTATCACTAGCTTATAGCGTTGCGAAAATTACTTCGTGAAATTGATTATTTAGCGAAATAATTTACTGTGTGCTAGTCTGCTCCTAGATATACCCCGGTAGGTTCTAAAAAGGATATCTGGATATGGTGGGGACTTGGTTATATAATTTTTCAAAATAATTTTAGAACTCGAGGTTAAGATTAGAATTTTTATAATAATTTTTCAACTTTGAGATTAGCAATTAAGCTAGTCTTTTTATTTTGCAATAAATTAAGGAGGTATGAAGATGATACAATTTGACGGATATGAATTAACTGAAAATCAGTATAATCTTTATATCCTTAAAAAGCATTTAATTAGGTATACAGGTGATATTTTAAAAGCCAATATGCTGATTGAAAAACATAAAAAGAACTTATTTGGTAAGAATGGATTAGCAGTAGCACTTGGAGAGCATGACTTTGAGTTCTATTGCTTATATTTTTTACAAGATACTTTTGTACCTAAAGAAGATAATACGGCTAGAAACCTTGCACCAGTTCACCTTGAAATATGGGAAGAACTAAGCAAGATATTTATAGATGATTTATACGACAAAGAGGAATTTGTACTTCCTAGAGGTTGTTCTAAGTCAACTATTATAAATAAAGCTTTAAGCTGCTATGCACATTGTTATAAAAAGAGTAGATACACTATTGTTATAGGTAATAAGGAAAGTGATGCTACCCAATTTATTGATGATACTAAGCAAATGTTAAGTAATAAATACATAGTTCAAGGATTTGGTGTTTTAGTTAACAGGAAGGAAAGGACAGTTAATAAAATTGAACTTGAATTAACTAATGATACTAAAATTCAAGCCTTTTCTTGGGGGTCTTCTGTAAGAGGTACTACTTATGGTTGCATAGATGGAATATTTAGACCAACTCTTGTAATTTGTGATGATATTCTTTCAGAAGATGATATTTTAAGTGATGGCGCAAAGGAAAAGGTAATTAAAAAGTATTATACAGAAATTGCCGAGGTTGGTGATACAGAAGTAATAAGAAATGGTATTAAGATTAAAGCTGCTACCAAATTTATTATTATAGGTACACCATTAGCACCAGATTGTTTCATAAATACAATTAGGCAAGATAGCACATTTAAAGTATTTAAAAGAAGTGTGTGTGATTTTGATGTTGACGAATACTTTGAGAATAATCAATGCTGGCTACATTATAAAAAGATACTTCTTAATGACAAAATTGATAAAGAAGAAAAAGAGATCTTATTAAAAGAATACTATTCCAAGCATAAAGGTGTAATGGAGTTTAAGACCATTTGGGAAAAGTACCAATGTGACAAGTTGGCACAAAAATACTTCACAAAAAGAACTGCTTTCATGCAAGAACTTATGTGTTCTACTGAAAAGATAGGGGAAAAGTGGTTTAAGAGTATGAGAACTCAATCTAAAGAACAGATTGAGGATAACTACTTTACTAAAACAATGTTATGCGCTGACCCAGCTTCCACTATTACAAGAACTTCGGACAGTACTGCTTTATGTGTTGGTTCACTTGCCAATAATGGCTTTAAATATGTTAGAAAAGGAATATTAGCAAAGTTAGGCTTTGAAGAGTATTGCCAAAAGGTGGTTGAGTTATTTAAGGAATATACCCAAATAACTCACATTTATATTGAAAAAAATACATTCCAGGGTGCTGATGTAATTAGAATAAAAGAAATTATAAATGCTGACCCAACTTTAAGAAATAGGCCAGTTACATTTATTAATGAAATGCAGAGAAAAAATAAGGATAACAAGATTTCAGCCATGGTTGATGATGTTAATTCTGGACAAGTTATATTTAATGAAGATGATAAAGACTTTAATCAACAAGTATTAGATTTTGCTGGTCAACTTTATTCGCTGCATGATGATGGTCCAGATGTAACGAGTGAGTTTTGGAAGAGAATAGATGAAATAGAAGTAAGACCAAGTTTTTCAATTACAACTTGGGATGAATTATATGATTAAGGGGGTGTATGTATGGAACAAAAGGAACTAGAGCTAATACAAAAGTGTCATAGTGATTTTATAACTAAGAAAAGTTATTATGATGACATAAATCGCTATTATTATGGTAATACTGATTCTTTAATCAACTTTGTACCACGGAAAGGGCGTTCAAATCTAAAGGCTAAAGCTAATTTTATGCAGAAGTTAATTGATGAGGAAGCACAATATAGTTTTGGCAATGATATTACGTATATCGCCAAAGATGATAACGAACAAGTTATTAAAGATATTGACTATAATTTAAGTAATAACAATGAAGATCACGATATTAATTTAGGCATAGATTTAATTAAATTTGGTATTGTTTATGAAATAAGCTATTTAATTGAATACGAGCCTAAAAAGTTTAAGTTTAAGAATAAAATTGTAAGTCCGTTAAACGGATATATGTATATAGTAGATGAAGAACCTAAATACTTTATACATACTTATAAAAAGCAACTTGATGAAAAAGAATATATAGATGTTTATACCAATAAATATATATATCACTTTGATTCAACGTGGACAGAGGTAAAACCAGTAACACCACATTATTTTGGGATTGTACCAGTTGGTTTTGGAATGGTTGGAGGCAAGAGGTATAACACTGATAAGGGTTATATTGAAGGGGATAAAACTATTTACAGAACTATAAAAACAATACAAGATGCTTTTGAAACTAATTTAAGCGATATTGTTTGTGAAATTTCTGATTTAAGAAATGCAATACTTAAACTTTATGGTGTTGAAAGTGAAAATGAGGTTGATGAAGAAGGAAAGATTGTTCTTGATGAAAATGGTAAGCCTAAAAAGAAGCAACCAGTAATAAAAGACAATACAGTTATGTTATTTGGAGATAAAAAAACACAAGATGCTGAATGGCTTATTAAAAATATAAATGATACTTTTATTAAAAATACTAGAGATGATTTGAAAGACCTTATTTACACTCTTACTAGCCATATTGACAGCAACGAGAAGATGCAAAGTAATCTTTCAGGCGTTGCCTTGAGAAGTAGGCTCCAAAGTTTAGAAGCTAAGTGTAAAATGAATGAAAAGGCTATGAAGAACATCATAAAAACTAGGTTAATTTGTTTATTTAAGTTTTTATATTTAACTGCTAGTAAGCAATATGATATTAACTTAATAAAAATAGAGTTTACTCCTAACGTTCCAGTTGATGAAACTTCAATAGCACAAATGATTTCGCAGTTACCACATGAAGTCGTGTCTAACGAAACTAAGAGGAGTTGGTTACCTCGTATTGATAATCCTGTTACAGAAGGGGAAAAGATTAAAAAAGAGGAAAACGAAATGTTTGATTTAGATACAATATCCAAAGAGGGTGTTGTAAATGAATAAAGACCAGAAGCTTTTTAGAGATAAGTTTATTGAATTTGCAGAGGAACTTTACAAACAAGGTGATAAAGAACTTTTAAATCTACTTAAACAGCAGAAAATAGATAGAGATAAGATATTAAATGAAGTTGGAATGATATTACTTAGGTATGATATTAAAGATACTTATTTAAACCTATCTCTTAGCGATTATAAGAAGGAATATAAAAATTTAGATATACTTATTAGCAATGTTTTTGAAAGCCAGTATAATGGCGAGAAGTTGGCTACAGACAAGCTATTAAAAATGATAGCAGAGGATAAGTATTATTCTAATTCTTTTTTATTATCTTTAGGATTAGATTTCAAGCTGAATAAGATAAAAACTAAAGATATAAAGAAAATCCTAGATGCAACAATAGAAGGTAAGAACTATAGTGACCGTATATGGAGCAATAAAAATAAAGTTGCCAAGGTCATAAAAAAGGAAATGAAAGACTTTTTGCAAGGTAATACCAATGTAAATGATATTTACAAAGTGGTTAAGGATAGGTTCAATCAAAGTGCTTATATAACTAGAAGATTAGTTCAAAATGAAGTTGGAAGAGTTCAAAACGAAGCAAATGAGTTATGGGCGCAAGATAATGGAATCGAATATCAGCTTTTTGATGCAACTTTAGATAATAAAACTACAGAGTTATGTCAATCACTAGATGGTACAGTTTATAGGGCTGATGATCCTAATAAGAGAATACCAAATATTAATACTCATGTTAATTGTAGAAGTTGTCTTATTTCTTTACCTAATAAAGAGTATAAGCCTAGAAGTAGGATAGATAATATATCTAAAAAGGATATAGATTGGACTACTTATAAAGAGTGGAAGGAGGGGAATGTTTAATGGCTAAGTATAGAAAGAAACCAGTTGTTATTGATGCAATGCAATTTAGAAGAGATTGCTTTGAGGAAATAGAAGAATTTACAAATGGTAAAGCTAAAAATTTTAGAACAGAAAGATGTTTAGATGGTAAAAGCTATTGTGATATAGAAACATTGGAGGGAGTTCATATTGCAACAGAAGGAGATTACGTTATTAAAGGTGTAAAAGGAGAGTTTTATCCTTGTAAGCCAGATATATTTGAACAAACATATGAAATAGTTATAGATGATGAATCTAACATCTTATTAAAATCTGGGTTACAATCAGCAACTTAAGTCTTAGGAAACTAAGGCTTTTTATTATGCCTTTTATAGCTTACCACAAGGCTTTAAAGAATGGGATAGCAATAATATTACATTGAACTTTATGGGGCATTTATGAACTGTAAGGGGCAAGGAGGAAGCATGAAAAAGAGTGATTTATTAAAACTAATAGAAACAATAGCGGATGATGGGGACATAAACGAAGTAATCCTTGGGGCTGACGAGTTTAAGGGATTAGGAAAAGTGGACTTATCTAAGCTAACCACTGATGAGTTTAAGAACTTATTAACAACAAATGAAGCAATTAAAGGCTATATGACTTCGCATGATGATAGCATTAGGTCATCTGCGGTAGAAACCTTTAAAAACGGAAAAATGAAAGAACTTATAGATAAGGCGGTTGAAGAAGCAAAGAATGGAAAGAAAACTCCAGAGCAAGAAAGAATTGAAGAGTTAGAAAAGCAATTTGCTGAATCACAAGCCCAAATTCAAAGGCAAAACACTATTAACAAATATACAGGAGTTCTAAAAGAAAAGGGATTGCCTACTGAACTAGTAGATTTTGTTTATGGTGATGGCAAAGAAGAAACTATTGATAAGAATATTGAAACTTTAGGGACAGTATTCACTAGTGCTATTGATAGTGGTGTTAAATCGAAGTTAGGTACAAGTTCTTATGTACCACCAAATGATGATGCAACAAATGCACTTGATGCACAAATTGCCAGTGCAATGGGTGTAAAATAATTTATTTAAAAAGGATAGGTGATATTTTATGGCAAATACATTAGCGTATGCAACTTTATTTCAACAAAATTTAGATAAGGCAGCAGTTCAACAAGCTAGAACTGGCTGGATGGAAGGTAATGCTGGACAGGTAATCTATAAAGGTGGTAAGGAAGTAAAGATTCCTAAGCTTTCTATGGACGGATTAGGGGACTACGATAGAAATGGTGGTTTCAATGGTGGTTCAGTTACTTTCGAGTATCAAACAAAGCAAATGACACACGATAGAGGTAGATCATTCTCTATAGATGAACTTGACGTTGATGAAACTAATTTTGTAGTTACTGCTTCAACTATAATGGGAGAATTCCAAAGAACTAAGGTTGTACCAGAAATTGATGCAACAAGAATAGCTTCTCTTGCAACTATGGCTATTGGAGTTGCTGACGACACACAAGTCAAGTATGGATATACACCAGCAAAGGCAAGTATCGTTGACGAAATTAAGGCTGGTATAAAGAGAATAAGGGAAGAAGGATTTGAAGGCGATTTAGTCTGCTATGTAACTTATGATGTTTCAATGTTAGTTAGTCAATATTATGGCGAAAAGTTATCGGCTGCAACATTTGCAATTAATGGAGTAGATACAAGAGTTCCAGCAATAGATGGCGTACCACTAGTAGAAATGACTTCTAACAAAATGTACACAAAGTTAAAGTTTAATGATGGTAAAACATCAGAGCAAACAAAAGGTGGTTTTGAAAAGGCTTCTGATGGAAAGTCAATTAACTTCTTATTAGTGGCTAAAGAATGCCCTATTGCAGTTTCAAAAACAGATAACATGAGAATTTTCAGCCCAGAAATAAACCAAAAGGCTAGAGCTTGGGCCATGGATTATAGAAAATTCCACGATATATGGGTTCCAGATAACAAATTAAAAGGTTTATACGTAAGTGTAAAAGAAGCAAAGTTACCCTAGTGAAGCCCTAGACAATGCTAGGGTTGGAAAAGCCAAAGTTGGTAAAGCAAAAGTAGGAAAGGGTGAATAGTATGGCGTATAAAAAGCAAACTTGGAACGATAACGATGTAATAACAAAGGCTAAATTAGATCACATAGAAGAAGGTATTGCAAGTATAGAACTTACTCCAGGACCTAAAGGAGAAACAGGTGCACAAGGACCAGCAGGACCACAAGGTGCTACTGGTGAAGCTGGACCACAAGGACCAGCAGGACCTACAGGACCTAAAGGGGATAAGGGGGAAACAGGTGCACAAGGACCAGCTGGTCCCAAAGGTGCAGATGCAGTAATCAATAAATTAAACAAAGTAGATGCTTTAGCTGCTGATTCTGCAACTACACAGCAAATAGCAACTGCATTTAATAGTTTAATTGCAGATTTAAAAGCAAAAGACTTAATGAATAGTCAATAGAAAGTAAGAGGTGATTAGATGTTTACAGATGAAGAGTTAGAAGAAATGGCGGTATTGGCTATATATAATTATTTTGATGGCGAATACACGAAAGAACAAATAAAAAAAGATTTTAATTTAGCGGTAAAGTTGCTTATTGGTAATGTTAAAAAGATGCTAACAATGAAAGTGGCTGGTGTTAGTTCTGTAAGCCAGGGAAGTCAATCTATTAGTTTTGAAAACGGAGTTGAAGTATTTACATTAACTTCTGATGTACTAGCTTTATTGCCAAAGAAAAAGACTTTTAAAGTGTGGTGATAGTATGATTTTCTTTGCAGATACAATTATGTATAAAACCGAAAAAACAGAAATCAACCATGCTGGGCATATAAGTACAAGCTACACAAAATTAGATGATGCTTATTATGTGAACATCCAACCAATAGATGAGAAAGCGATTAAGTATACATGGGGAAGCGATATTAAGTCAAATTTATCTATGTATTCAGATGTGGATTTAAAAGTTGGCGATATTGTAGTAATTAATGATAAGGCTTATGCAATAGAAAAGATAATAGCTTGGAGTACATACTCTTTATATGCACTTTTAGAAAGTGACGAAGAAGTTATATGAGTTACAAGAGTAATATTCCAAAAATAAAAATACAAATTGATGAAGTTACAGAAGATGCATTAGATGAAATAGGGGGTACCTTGCTTGCAAATATGCAAAGTATAACTCCGGTAAAAACTGGTACATTAAAAAGGTCATTAACATTTAAAAAAGCAAAAAGCGATAAAACTTGTTCTATAACATGGGGAAGTAATATCGCATATGCAGCAAAGGTTGAATTTGAAAATAAAAGTTTCTTAAGGTCAACTTTAAGAGGATGCGAAAGTGAAGTTATAGATATTATTAAAAGACATTTAGGAGGGATAAAATGAGTTACATTGAACAAATAGCAGTTGAGGTATGGAATAAATTAAATGAATTATCCCCCAATAATGTTTTTGATTTAATTCCTAGTGACTTTGATTTTACTAAGAAAGTAGCAGTTGAATATAAGATTGGTGAAAGTGTACTAGATCAAGTTTATAAAAATCAATACACCTTACAAATTAGAATTGTAGGGAATTTTAACACTCAATTATACAAAATTTTAAATTTAGCTGAATTTATAGACAAGGAAATGAACAAGGCTGAAATTCTTGAATCGAGAATTACGAGAGAATCGCCTTACATGACAAGCTACAATGACGAAGATAAGTACAATGTAGTTTTACAGTATTTAATTAATAGATATTAAAGGAGAGTGATATCATGTCAGCAGTTGCTAAGCAATTTATTGTTGATACTCCAACTTTGTATTATGGGGATATAGATTTAAGCAATCCAGATACATGGGCGGAAACACTAAAAGGAAAAGAGTTAGGGCTATCTAAAGATGGAATAAAATTTAGCTGCAAGCCAACTATTCGACAAATTGAATATGATGGCAGAATGGAAAAGCAAGTCCAAGGAATGGATAGGATAACTAAGTGGGATATATCTGCAGAGGGTGAGATAGTCCAATTTAGACCAGAGTTATTGCCAATGGCACTTATTAAGAAAGGTACTACAGAAAGTACAAAATTTGACTTGTATACTCCATCTAATGAATTGGCTGATACTGACTATAAAATGTTAGTTATAGTTGGAAAAGTCCACAACTCTGATGAACCAATAATACTAATTATAGAAAATACTTATAATGGTGAAGGGTTCGAGTTTGAAGGGAAAGACAATGACGAAAGTACAGCCACATTTACCATGAATGCACATTACAAACAAGATAGTGATACTGCACCTTGCAAGATTTTCGTAAAAAAAAACTAAATGAAGCTACTTCTTTAGTTGGAAAAGCTATAGTCGGCAAGGCTAGAGTAGGACAAAATTAAAGGTTAGGGTATTCCTAGCCTTTTTGTTTTAGAAAGGATGATTAATTTGAAAATAACTACACAACAATGTATTTCGATAATAACATTCATAAATAAAATGGGTATCTATGGGAAATTAATAGAATCGGTGAAAAAGATAACTAGAACTAGCTTAGACGAAGAAATTCTAAATAGAAATATAGCAGATAAGTTAGGGGATAAAAAGTCGGACTTAACAGAAGTAGCTAAATTTCTTATGAATAATCCAGAAATTGCAGAAAAGAAAAATAAATTGAAAGAAGAGCAAGATGGAATGTTGTTTGAGATAGTATTTACTATTATCGAAGGTATTCCAAAGGCAGAGACGCAATTTTACAAAACTATTGCAGACATAAAAGGAACAGATGTAGAAACTGTTAAAAATGCAGATGCTTCGGAAACAGTAGAGTTTATAAAGGAAATAATAAATAGCGAGACTTTTATGGGTTTTTTCAAGTTTTCTATGAAATAGAAAGTATAGGTGGAAATTTAGTAGGAATATTACTAAAATACAATATTTATTTTAATGTTTTAAATATGCCAATCGATGAAAGCTTACCTTTAATTTTTGCAATAATAAAAACCCATTATGAAGATAGGCATCACAAAGAATGGCTTTTAAGTTGTCTTATAAGTAATTTTAATGGCGATAAAGCTTGTACTTATAATGAGTATATTGGAATTAATAAAAGTATTGAAACTACCAAAAAAACTATTGATGAAATAAAAGCAGAAAATGAAAAAATATTAGAAAATTTCTTCAAATAATTCCAAGCAAGGGGGTGAATATATGGCAGAAGCTTTTGTGTTAGAAGGAAAAATACTTTTAGATGCGCAAAGAGTAATTAATGATTTGGAAAAAGTAGACAACAAAGCTAAAAATACAGGAAATACCTTCGATAAGATTAGTAGAAAAATTGGCGACTTTGGTAAATCCTTAGATAAATGGGTTACTAGAGGTTTAACTGCAGGTGGTGTAGCGCTAGGTGCTTTTGGAGTAAAGGCGATAGACACCGCTAGTGATTTACAAGAAGTACAAAACGTAGTTGATACAACTTTCAAATCTAATGCAAGTATAATTAATCAGTGGGCAAAAGAAGCGCCAGAAGCTATTGGTATGAGTGAATTAGCTTATAAACAATATGCTGGAACAATGGGTGCTATGCTTAAAAGTATGGGGATGACTTCTGAACAAACTAAAAACATGAGTGGAAATATAGTTGATTTAGCTGGTGATATGGCATCTTTCTATAACTTAGATCACGAAGTTGCTTTTGAAAAAATAAGAAGTGGGATTTCTGGGGAAACAGAGCCATTAAAACAACTTGGTATTAATATGTCGGTTACCAATTTAGAAGCTTACAGATTGGCGCAAGGACTTAAGAAACCATACAATCAAATGTCACAGAGTGAACAAGTTATGCTTAGATACAATTACCTATTTGAACAAACTGCAGATGCACAAGGTGACTTTAGTAAAACCAGTGATGGATTTGCCAACCAACTTAGAATTTTGCAGTTGAGATTTCAAACTTTAGCTGCCGAGATTGGTGAGAAATTAATGCCTCACGCTTTAAAATTTGTTAGTTGGGCGAATGAAAATATAGATAAATTACCAATATTAGTAGGTATTTTAGGGGGATTATTAGTCACAGTAAAAGGATTTTTTATAGTGACTAAAATAGTTGAAGCAATGCAAACATGGAAAAAGGTAACAGAGGGTGTGACTGTTGCACAAATTGCTTTAAATACTGCTACAAAGGCAAATGTAATAGGAATTTTAATCAGTGCAATTATTGCGTTAGTGGGGTATTTGACTTATTTATGGAATACAAACGAAAACTTTAAGAATGCAGTTATTTCCGCATGGGAATTAGTAAAAGAAAAAGCCATAGAAGTATTTACGAGAGTGGTTAGTTTTTTCAAGGAAGATATACCTAATGCCATAAAGTCTGCAAAAACTTTCTTTACCGAAAAAGTGCCAAATTATTTTAGTGAAATGGGAACTAAAATCAAAAACAAAATTAAGTTAATAGGTGATTCTATTAAAGCCTTTTTTACAGAAACAATACCAGGAATATTTAATGATATAGGCGATTGGTTTAGTGGGCTTCCATATATGTTTGGTCAATGGCTAGGTGCTGTTTATTTGCAATTTGTTGCTTGGGGGAACAGTATATCAAACTTTTTTACAGTTACAGTACCTAAATGGATTGATGATATAGGAATGTGGTTTAGCAATTTACCAGAAAGAATAAAGGTTTGGTTTAATCAATCAATAGCAGATGCAAGGCAATGGCTAAGTGATATGTATATATCATGTCAAACATCTATAAGTCAATTTATAAGTGACGTTGGTATATGGTTCAGCCAATTACCAGGAAGGGTTAAAACTTGGTTTATCGAAACAATATCAGCCACAAAACAATGGGGTAGCGATATGTATAATACTGCTAAAACTCATGTAATGGATACAGTTAATGGTATAGTTTCATGGTTTTCAGACCTACCTAGTAAAATGTTAGACATTGGAAGGAACATAGTTGAAGGTATAGCAAATGGAATAAAATCGGCTAAAGATTCTGTTATGAATACAATTACTGGTATAAAAGATGGTATAGTAAATGGGTTTAAGAACAAATTAGGAATTCACTCGCCTTCTAGGGTAATGAAAGAGGAAGTTGGTAAGTATATTCCACAAGGTATTGGACTTGGAATTGAAGAAGAAAGTAAAAAAACTGATGATACAATTGAAAAAATGATTAATAGAACAGTAGCAATTAGTTCTAAAGTTGCAGTAAATCCAACAAATACTAAGCCTTTTATATCAAATGATAATAAAAATTCAATAACAAATGAACTTTTAAAAACTATGATTCAAAAATTGGATATAATAGCGAATAAGAACCCTAATTTGGAGGTTGATGGTAGAGAATTAATGAGAGTTGTTGCACCTTATCAAGACGAATTTGAAGAATATAATAATAGATTTGCGTATTAGGAGGGGAGTTAATTAATGTTAGATAGATTTATATTTAATGGAAAGAAAAATTATAGTAATCTAGGTTTGTTAGTTAAGTCCCCCATTAATATTCCAATTACTCAAGAAAAAGTTACAGATGAAGAAGTAGAAGGAAGAAACGGAACTCTAACAGTAGCAACTGGTGCATATCCCGATAAAACATTGGATATTGAGGTAGGCTTGGAGGATAATTCCGAGTTTTGGAAGTACTTTGACCAAATAGACGATTGGCTAACTAATATAGAAGATAATAGATTAATTTTATTGGATAGACCGAACAAGGCTTACAGAGTAAAAAGAGTTAATAAAAGTAATTGGGTACAAGAAATTAAGTGGGAAGGTACAACAACCTTGTCTTTTCTATGCGAACCATTTTTAACAGAGATAGAAGAATATCCAATAAATATATTAAATATAGATAACTTTTACTACCAAGGAACATACCAAGGTGAGGTTAATTTAAAGATAAAGGCTACCGGGAATATACAAATAGTATTTAACGGAGAGCCTTTTATTGTTGAGGGAGTTAATGGTTTTGTAGAGATAGATGGGAAAAGTCTAAGGTGTGTAAATGAAGATGGTACAAACCACGATTTTACCGCTACATTCTTTCCAACGTTGCAGAGGGGTAATAACACTATAGAACTTATTGGAAGTATTGCAGAAGCGATTATGATTCCCAATACTTCATATGTGAATTAGGAGGTGCTTTTATGAATGGAAATATAATAAAAATAAGTCATTTTCCTAAAAATACTCCTAAAGATACAGTACTGACTAAGATAAGAACTGTATTAGATAATATCTGCAGAAGTTGCACTGTAGAGGAAGATATAACAAGTGGAAACTATGTTTTAGATGCAGAATTTTTAGTTGATAGTGGAGGATTATGGAACGAATTAGTTGAGGAAAGTATATTGAAAGTCCAATTAGACTATGGAACAGAGACATTTGTAATAAAGAAGGTTAAGAAACAGAGTAGATATATTACAGTTGCTGCAGTTCAAATGACAATACATGCTTGTAATACGTTATGGCTAGAAGATGTTAGACCAACAAACACAAATGGTCAAGGTGCATTAAGTCATATGCTTACTAATGCGGTGGGAAAAAAGAAGGAAATAGTATTACAATCTAATATTTCTGTGATAAACACTGCTTATTACCAACGTAAAAGGCTACAGGAAGCGTTGTTTAGTGCTGATAATAGTTTTATCGAACGTTGGGGTGGAGAGGTTCTAAGAAGGGGTTATACGCTCTCTATAAACGATAGAATTGGAACGGATAGAGGGGTTATTATTCGTAGAGGTAAAAACTTAACTGGGTTTGAAGGGACTACAGATTTAGATCAACTTTGCACCATGGCAAAAGGTGTAGGATTTGATGGTATTACCCACGAAGGTTATGTAATGTCCCCACTTGCAGAGCAATACGACCAGTATTATCCTAGGGAGTTTAAATATGATAATGTTAAGGTGAAAACAGAAAATGATACAGAGGGTTATGACACTCTTGAAGAAGCACAAGCCGAATTGGTAAGAAGGGTTAATTTAGAATACTCTCAAAATCATGTAGACGAATTAAGGGCAGAATATAATCTTAGTTTTATACCACTTTCTATGACAGAGGAATATAAGTATTTAGCAAGTGAAGAAATTTACTTAGGTGACACAGTTAAAATACAAGAAACGTTGTTAGGAATAGATTTGAAAGTTAGGGTTATTAGTCGAAAATATGATGTTATGAAGCAAAAGCCTATTTCTATGACATTATCTAATATTCCGATTGAAGAAAAAAGAACTACAGTAAGCGACAGTGCTATTATTAAGCAACTTAAAGACCAAATAAAGCAAAGTAATAACTCGGTTGCAGAATATGTGCAAAGCATGATTAATAGTGGTTCTACAAATTCCTATGTACTTTATAGACAAAATGAAATATTGGCTATGGATAGCAAAGATATAAACAGTGCAATAAATGTAGTTAGACTTAATAAACATGGTTTAGCTTTTAGCCAAACTGGTTATTATGGCGAGTATACTTATGGATTTACTATAGATGGGGTTTTAAATGCTAGTCTAATTAGAACTGGAATACTTACTGCTATTCTAATACAAAGTGTTAGTGGGGATTGTAGTATAAATCTAGAAACAGGGGAAGTTAATTTTAATAAAGGAAGTATAAAAGGTCCAGGGATAGATATCAGTTTAAATAATGGATATGTAAGGACTTTTGCTACAATAGCTGGTGAAATATTTGAAGTAATGTTATCTCAAGGTGGAATTAAATCTAATCATAGTCTTTCACTTAAAGCACAAGAAAAAATGAATTTAGAGAGTACTGGAAATTGGTTATATCTACTTTGCCAAGAAGGTGCAAATAGCGCTAAATGGAGCAATATCTTAATGAGTAAAGACAATGTAATAGTTAGTGCTGATGGTGGGGGAAGTGGAAAAGTGCTTATAAATGGTAAGAATGGCGTTGAAATAAACGGGCGAGAAATAACTTCGACTTTAAATAATATAGAAACTGTGATGTTAAGAAGTGAGGGGATTATATGATAAGTGAATTTTATGTAGAGTGCTTAGCAAAGAAAATTATAAATAAAGAAATTAATCTCTATACTGACAATCCCTTCTGCATTGAAGATATAAAAAAGGAAGATTATATAGAACCAGTTAAGATGAAAATAGAGGAAATGGGGGAACTTGATAATGGTTTATCCAGATAGAGTTGTTTTAAATATAAACACAAAATATGTTATGCCAATTCCATATGCACAACAAGGGGACACTGCAAGAGTATTAACTTTTAGTATACTCGATAAAGGCGTTCCTTTTAATTTGCAAGGAAAAACAGTTAGAGCAAGGATAGCTAAGCCAGACAAGACAAAATGTTATAACGACTTAACTATTACTAACGCTACAAATGGGGAATGTACTTTGAAACTTACTAATCAAGTTTTAGCAGTGGCTGGAAAGGTTAATTGCCAACTAGAAATAAAAGAAGGGGAAGAACTTCTAAGTACAATTATATTTTCCATAGATGTTGAACCTAGTATAGATATAAGCGGAGCAGCAGAAAGCACTAACGAGTTTACTGCTCTTGAAAATGGAATTATAAAGCTAGATGAGTGGGACAAGTATTTTAAAGAAACTAGTGGAGCAATAGAAGAAAAATATACTGAAAGATTAAATGGAATTGATTCGTCCTTGGAAGAAAAGGTAAATAAAGAGCAAGGTAAAGGACTTAGTACAAATGATTATGATAATGTTGCAAAAGCAGAAGTAGCTAAAATAAAAAATAAAGCTGATACAACTAGAGTAGATGACTTAGAAAGGCAAATAGGACAAGGAGTAACAGATGAACAGTTAAAAAATGCAGTGCAGGCAAAAGTTGATGATGGCACTATAAATACTATTCAAGTAGGGAAAGATGGAGTTGACACAATCAATTTAAGAGATGAATCTGTTACAGTTGAAAAAACTGATTTTGCTGAAAAGGTTGAAGTTGGTACAAGTGATGTGATTCTGAATGATTTATTTACTATTACCGGACAGCTATCTGTAAGTAATGGTGTTTTAAAAACTGGTGTTACTACATCTAAGGCTACAGACTTTATAGATATATCAAATGTTAAATACTTATTCAGATATGTTTTAGATGGTTCTAGTAGTGGGAAGTTTAAAGATTTTGAAATATGCTTTTACACCAAAGAGGAAGTCTTTATAAGTGGTATGAGTAGGAACACTGACTATACAGTAGAAAAGTATGGAGATAAGTTTGGGTGCTATTATCCTATCCCTCACAATGCGGAAAAAGTTAGATTTTCTTGTAGTGAAGCAAATTGTATAGGTGGTAGTGGAAATCTATACACTTATTTAAAAGTAGAGAGCGTCTATGATACAAAGTTATCGGGAAGATATTATGAAAGTTATATTGAAGAAAAAATAAACAATTCTCCTAACAAGCCTTTACAAGGTAAGGAAATTGCACTTGTAGGAGATAGCATTTTTGGCAATTTTAGAGATGAAACTGGTATACCTTCTATTGTTGGAAAAATCACAGGGGCAAAAGTTTATAACTTGGGACTTGGTGGAACTAGAATGAGTGGAAGAAATGATAGTAACTCACAAGCACAATATTGGGATAAATTTTCTTTTTGTAGAATAGTAGATTATATTGAAACAGGTGATTTTTCTCCGATGAGAAATGCCTTACCTAATATGAGTAGTGCCTTACCTTATTTCGGTGAAGTAATAACAATGTACGAAAATATGAATTGGCTTAAGATTAGCATATTAGTAATTGAATATGCAACAAATGATGCTACAGGTGGAAATGTAATTTACGATAGTGAAAATCCCAATAATATTTATGCATTTAATAATGCTTATAGGTATAGTATTGAAAAGTTACTTACTTTATATCCTCATCTTAGAATTATAATAGTAACACCAGCTTGGAGATTTTGGAATGATAGTGAAGGGAATTATATATATGATAGTGATACACATGTTATTGCAGGACAAAAATTAACTGACTTTGTTAGATGTGATGAAGAAATAGCAGATAATTATCATATAGGATTGATTAATTCATATAAATTACTAGGTGCTAATAAGTTTACAAGGTTACAATACTTTAATCCTACTGATGGAACACACCACAATGAGAATGGACGTTTAAGGTATGGAAGTTTAATAGCTCATCAGTTAGAAGTTTTGCTTTAGTTTAAGTAGACCGAAAGGACGACATAACTAAATAAAGATTTAAGAGAGATTTAGAGTAATTCTAAGTCTCTTTTTTATACAAAAAATAAGGAAGGTGGTACAAATGTATGGAGGGGGAAGTAATTAAATATTTTATAACACAAGGGGCATTTGCAGTGCTTTTTATGTGGCTATTGATAGATACCAGAAAGGATAGTAAGCAAAGGGAAGAAAAGTACCAACAGACAATAGATAAATTAGCGGACAAAATCAACATAGTTGAGGACATAAAGGAAGATGTGGAAGAAATAAAAAACAAATTAAATAAATAAGGGAGTGTTTTTAATGAAAGAAAGAATTGTAAAAAAGTTAACAAGTGCTAGATTTTTAATGGCTATAATACTTACAGTGGTATTAAGTTATATGGCAATAATTGAAAAAATAAGCGGTGAACAGTTTGTACCATTAGTAACAATGGTTATAGCTTTTTATTTCACTAAAGATAAAAGTGTACCTAACGAAGAGTAGTCAAAAAGGCTGCTCTTTTACTTTACTTAATAGAAGGAGGAAAAGATATGATAATAGGTATAGATAAAGGACATAGCACATGGGATAAAAGTCCATGTGGCGCAATAGGATTACTTAACGAATCTAAAGAGAATAGATTAGTTGGCGATAAGGTTATAGGAAAATTAAGAGCATTAGGTCATACTGTAATAGATTGCAGTTGCGATAGTGCAAGTGATGTGAATGAACAATTAGCAGCTATAGTTAATAAAGCTAATGCACAAAAGTTAGATCTATTTTTAAGCTTACACCTTAATGCTGGTGGAGGAACTGGTGCAGAGATATACACTACCAACACTAGTGGAGCAAAACAAGAAGCTAAGAAGTTAATAGATACTTACTGCAATAAAACAGGCTTTAAAAATCGTGGGCATAAGTATAAAGAACTTTATGTATTAAGACATACTAATGCTCCTGCAATGTTATTAGAGAAGTGTTTTGTAGACACAGAGAACGACTTTAAGAGATGGAATAACTTAGGGGTAGAAACTATCGCCAATATAATTGTAGAAGGTATTACAGGGCAAGTACCAAGCGAGAATGAGCCTGTAGAAAGTGAACCAATAATAAAGGGGGAATCGAAATTGTTAAGTGTAATGAAAAATAAAGTTGTTAGGTTAAATAGTAACGGGGCTCATGTATACGCCTTGCAAGGGCTTTTGACAAGCTTAGGATATAATGTAAATGGAATAGATGGTAACTGTGGATATGGGTGTGTTAAGGCGATAAAAGCATATCAAAAAGATAATGGACTAGCTGTAGATGGTTCATTTGGTCCAGCTTCATGGGAGTGTTTATTGACTAAATAATTGGTTATAATAAATAATTTTAGCAGACAAGGCTCTTTTCACAATTTAATTTACGAAAGAGCCTTGTTTTATTCATTAATTATTTTATGAATCAATCCAAC
>ERZ791922.533-NODE-533-length-22582-cov-4.250588_pt1 | contig 22582 bp, 22 predicted proteins | sample MGYA00510134_ERZ791922 | MGnify/ENA primary metagenome ERZ791922 (study PRJEB30046, sample SAMN00792101) | human gut metagenome | study: EMG produced TPA metagenomics assembly of the A metagenome-wide association study of gut microbiota in type 2...
TTTTTGGTTTGATTGTTCCTTCACTTGTAAGTTCAGCTCTTGCTCTTTTAAGTGTTGATTTGCTTATATCTAATTCTTCTGCCAAATTATAGATTTCATCTGAATAAGCATCATGGTCATTTAACAAACTTATGATTGCTTCCTCAACCAATGATTTTTTCTTATTACCTTTTGTCTTCATTATTTTTCTTAAAAGTTTTGATTTCATATTAATTTCATTAAATGCTTTCTTATTATACTTAGTACAAATTTTATTTACCTTTGCAAGTTATAACTCCAATTTAGGATTAGCAGGATTATATTAATCATTTTCTCTTTTTCAGTCATAGTATATGCTACCTTAAAATTTATATTTAATAAATCATGTTATACAAATTTATTACAAGAAAGTCATTATATTTCAAATATAAAAAGGAACTCTGCTATAAGTTCCCTTAAATATGAATAATTTGTTTATTAATAACCTCTTCAACACAGTTTTGAATGTTATTCATCTCTTGAATCCATTTCATTTGATCTTTTTCTTTAAGTTCTTTAGTAATATTTCTTTTAACTTTATATTGTTCAATCAATCTATCATATAATACATTTGCTTCATCATCTATCATTTGCAGATGTTCATTTAATTCACCACTTGTTAATAAATTTGTATAAAATATTGGTCGATATTGCTTTAGATACTGCAATCTCTTTCTACCAAACCTTGTTAAATGTATTTCCTTTTGAGGCGGTAATGTTAATTTTGGATATAATAATCCATTAATTTCAATGTATTCAATTTCTTTCATCTTGTTCTTTCCTTTCTTCTCTTTTGTTTTTCATGTTCGTTTAAAAATTTATTGATACCTAATGAACGTTCTTCTATTTTTTGACAATACATTAATTCTTTTCTTAACTTTCCTATCTCTGGTGTATATGATTTTGCTATTAACTTTTGTTCATCTTTTTGCTCTTTAGTTTTATATTTTCTCACTTGATTTCTTGCTTTTTGTCTTTCCTTGATAAGATGGTTAAGTTCATTTTCAATCTTATCCATATGGCTGTATAAATCATCAAAAGTTTCAATTTTATTCTTACAAAGAATGATTGTCTGCTGATTAAATTCCTCCATCTTTTGTACTGCTTTTTGTAATTCTTCCTTTTCAAACGGACTTAACTTGCATCTATTATTACGTGGTAAGATTTTTAATTTGTACTGATAGTGAAGGAACAATCTCTGTAATCCTGTTAATCTTCGTTGTTCATATTGCTGACAATATGGCTTAATATCAAATCCTAATCGTCCATATGGTGATGTATTATATTTATCTTTATTAAAATCTAATATTCTATCAATTAGTTTTTCTTTTGTATAATCATCACCTAATGATTTCAAACGAATAAATTTGCGATGTAATGGATGCCTAACAGAAATATTCCTTTCAGTTATTTTGATTTCATAGCCTTCTAGTTCAAGTTCATTATAGAATTGTCTATCTGTATAACTGACACTGATTACCTGATCAACTGCTTCTCTAACAATTTCTTTAAGTCTATCATTATGGAAAACCTGTTTTCTTGACTTGCCTACATATTGTTTAAATTCTACAACTGATAAATTATGTTCTCTGCATAATTCATCAGATATATTTCTCATATTTTGAATATCATTATAGGTATTACAATATCTTTTTCCATCTACAAATGATGTTGAGTTTAATAGAAAATGATTATGAATATTATCAGTATCCAAATGTGTTGAAACAATCACCTCAAACCTATCTCCCCACATCTTTTTTGCAAACTCCACACCTAACTGATGTGCCAAATCTGCATTGACTTCATCTTCTTCAAATGACTGGTAGCCATGAAATGCTAGTATTTCGCTTTCATCATGGAAATGCCTCTTCGTATTGACCATGCTTAATTTTGGATTATCAAATAAACAGTTAAGATAAGTGACATATCTTTTTTCAATAGTCTTTTCACCATTAGTCGTATAATCGATAACAGTTTCCAATCCAATTGTTTTATATGGATTGGAAACATAATTAACTAAATGGTCTAAACGATTCTTTACTGCCCACATTCCTGTTGTTGCCATTATACAACACCTCTTATCATTGATTCTGTGAATGATATAAGAGATTTTAACTGTGTTAGAACAGATAATGACTCTTGTTCAATTAATGGCTGATAATAAGCTAATTTCACCAATTGATTGAGATTATTACCAATAGAATTAAACTCATTGATTAGCCTTTGATAATCAATTGATGGCTGTTCTTTTGGAACACTTTTTAACAAAGTTGTTCTCATATAATTTTCTCGGCTGGTATAACCTGCTTTCAAAACATAGCTGTTTAAAAGCATTAATTCGTCATCAGTAAATCTCACTTTAACTTCTTTATTTCGTTTCATGTGACATTTCACTCCTTTCTCTGGGTCTTAGGGTCATCCCTAAAATTGTAATTTGCCCCCAAATTACGCTGCTTGCTAATACAATAATCACTACTTTGAGTTACCTTTTTAAATATTTTCAAAATACAGAGGATCACTTTGTTAGTCACTGTATTTTTGGCCCTCTGTATTTTTTGAACCTCTGTATTTATACTTTTTTTACTAAACTAAATATCGTTCTTTGTTTATCATTACCTTTATTAGAACCTGTTCTTTTTGGTTTGATTGTTCCTTCACTTGTAAGTTCAGCTCTTGCTCTTTTAAGTGTCGATTTGCTTATGTCTAATTCTTCTGCTAAATTGTAGATTTCATCTGAATAAGCATCATGGTCATTTAATAAACTTATAACTGCTTCTTTAGCTTCTTCAACCAATGATTTTTTCTTATTACCTTTTGTTTTTTCTTTTTGAAAGTCAAAATCCTTTTTAGAAGTCGTTCCTACTTTAACAATCACACTATCTTCAATTTTAAATAAGGTTGTAGGTTGCAATTTCCCATAATTACTTTTTTCCTGCGAAAAATAATGAATACCCTCATCACTTGCATCTCCTACAAAAATAACACTTCTTGCAATATCCCAAATATCAGAACTATCAGATGCTCTATTTCGTCCACCTGCCATTTCTCGTTTATTTGTGTGAACAATAATGATGATTGTGACATGATATATTTTACCCAATGCAATAAGGTTATTAAGAGTACTTCTCATAGTATTTCTTGCGCCCATATTAACACTATCACCAATAAAGCTTTGTAATGGATCAAAGACTAATACTTCTAACTTATTTTCTATAATTAAACCTTCTAGATATTGACTATTGAATTTCACTTTATGAAATCTCTTATCTGTTATTGGAATTGTTTTCACATTGCTTTGTTTTGCTAAATTGAGTCGCAACTTCTTTTTAATGATACTATCATGTGGATCTTCTGAACTAAAAAAACCAATTTTTAAAGGTTCTCTTTTATCTTCTTCTTGATTTTCAAAGAAACATAACTCTCCTTTTGATAATGCTGATATAATGCTGGTCCAAGAGGTTGTCTTACCAACCCCTCCATCACCAACAATCAAAGTTATTTGTTCTTTAGGAATATAGTTGGGAATAAGCCATTGTATTTCTTTTTCTTCAACTTCATCCATTGAAATCATATGATAATCTTCATTATCATCAAGTAAAGTTATATCATTAAAAACTGAAGTGTTTTTTAAGGTATCCAATGATATTTTCCTTTCATTGATAAATGATATTTAGTTTTTATATTTAATATATCTAACATACATATTCCTCTTTTCATTGACTTATATCCTTAAAATCAATAAAATGAATATGAGCATAAATGAAAGTCATTCAATGAGAATCCACTGCTAAATAGTTCTATTTGATGCTTTGATTTTTTGCTCTTTTTTTCTTTTCATTGATATAACGATTTCTAACATCATTTTTAATATTTCTAATTCATCTAATTCCAAATCATTAAAACTTTCTATCTTTTCAAACAACTGAATAAAATGAATTAATTCTCTTTTTAAAGAACGATAAACATATGGATTACCTAATACAACATAATCTTGATTTTCCATACAATGTATCAAATAGTCCTGCTTGGTTAACCCACTCAAAAAGACTTTTCTTTCAAGTACTCTATTTTCTTCAGGTGATACCCTAAATGCAATCACTTTACTACGAAAACGTCCTTGTTTATCATTGTTTTTATGCGACATTCACTATCTCCTCTCTTTCTATATTAAGTTTATCAGCTATTTCTTTACCTTTTGCAGGGAACAAATGTGCATATCGATAAGTAATATCAATACTTTCATGTCCTACTCTATCGGCTATAGCTACTGCACTAAATCCCATTTCAATCAATAATGATACATGACTGTGACGGAGATCATGCAAACGGATTCTTTTAACACCTGTTTCCTTACATCCTCTATCCATTTCATGATGTAATCCTGATTTTGTTATATGAAATATTCTTGAATCTCTTTTAATTCCATATAAACGACTAATGTAATCATGTATTTCTTCAGCCAAGAAATGTGGCATTTGTACTGTTCTATTACTCTTTTCAGTTTTAGGATCTGTAATCACATCATGTCCTTTAATTCTTTGAAAAGATTTATTAATTCTTACAGTCTCTTTTGTAAAATTAAAATCACCTGGTGTTAATGCCAACATTTCACCTAATCTTAAGCCACACCAATAAAGCATTTCAAATGCTTGATATACACCATCTTTTCTCATCATTGATTCAGAAAATTTTAAATACTCCTCCTTTGTCCAAAATTTCATTTCTTTACTTTTTTCTTTTCCCATATTTCCAGCAATTCTAGCAGGATTATTTTTAAGATTGTAATACTTAACTGCATGATTAAATATTGCACTTAATTGGTTATGAACTGTTTTAAGATAACATGGAGAATATGGATTACCATTTTCATCACGATATGCAAGCAATTCATTTTGCCATTCGATAATATCTGCTGGACTTATTTCATTTATCTTTTTCAATTTAAAATATGGTTTGATTTTATCTTCAATAACATATGTTTTTGTTATCATGGTATTTTGTTTAATACGATTAGATAAATCTCTTAAATAGATATTGAGAAATTCTTCAAAATTCATATCTAAATCTTTTGCCTGTTCCAATTTGAATTTTGCAATAAACTCATCTGCTTCTCTTTTAGTGCGAAAGCCTCGTTTCATTTTTTTGATTCTTTCGCCTTTCCAATTTTGATAATAAAATGAAGCATACCATGTTTGAGTGTTATTATCCTTGTATGCTGGCATAGTTTTGTTCCTCCTTTCTTACTCCATAAATTCTTTCTTCAAAATACTGCCTACTAACACGTCCACGAATAGTAATAAATCCTTTTTCTTCAAGCTCTTTATTAAGTTGCTTGATCAACTTATAAGCATACGCTTCTGACATACCAGTTATTTCAATAATATCGTGAGCATCCATAAATGTATTCATATCCATCTTATTTTCACCTCCTTTCATTAACTAACCCAAATAAGTTAATCTGTATATTATAGAATAATAGTAAAATCAACTATTGTCAAGAATAAATTATACTATTTAGGTTAGTCTACTTATTTTTTTAAGTTTATAGACTAACTTATTTAGTATTATTTTTTCTTTACCAATATTATATATTCTGTTATAATGGGGACAAAAGGAGTGATAATGATGTCATTAGGTTCAAATTTAAAAACAATTCGTCTATTTAGAAATAAAACTTTAAAGGAATTAGGACAAATTTTAGGTTTTTCAACTTCATCTGCTGATGTGCGTATTTCTCAATATGAATCCGATAAAAAGAAACCAAGAGAAAATGTTATTGAAAATCTAGCTTATAAACTAGATGTTTCACCACAAGCTATTGATATTCCTGATATTGAAACATACATAGGAGCTATTTATACCTTATTTCAACTAGAACGTTCATACGGCTTAAAAATTGATGAATTAGATGGTCAACCTATTTTGCGATTTGACAAGCTATTACCTCATGAACAAGATACTTTGTACGAATACATGCAAAATTGGTTAGAAGAAGCCAAAAACTTTAGAGAAGGTAAAATAACCCAACAGCAGTATGAAGAATGGAAATATAATTTTCCCAAATATTCAACTTTAAACATAAACAAGCAACCTCGGGAAGATTGGTTACACAATCAAGATGACTAATTGCAGGATTTTCCTGCTTTTTTATACTTACAATCCTTTCTTTACCACTTACAAAATATATAAATGAATTATCAAAAGAATAGTACAGTCTTAAAATCTGTAGTATCAAAATAGAATCATTTTCATGTTAATATACAAAAAAACTCCGATAAACACGGAGTTTTTAGCTTTTTTTCTACTATTCGAATTCGATTGTTCCTGGTGGTTTTGATGTAATATCATACATTACTCGATTTACCCCACGAACTTCATTTATAATACGAGACATAACTTTATTTAATACTTCATATGGGATTTGAGCAGCTTCAGCTGTCATGAAATCAATTGTGTTTACTGCACGTAAAGCAATTGCATAATCATATGTTCTTTCATCACCCATAACTCCTACTGAACGCATGTTTGTAAGAGCTGCAAAATATTGACCAATTGTTTTATCAAGACCAGCATTTGCAATTTCTTCACGATAGATTGCATCAGCATCTTGTACAATTTTAACTTTTTCTTCAGTAACTTCACCAATAATTCTGATACCTAAACCTGGTCCTGGAAATGGTTGTCTAAATACTAAGTATTCAGGAATTCCTAATTCTAAACCAACTTTACGTACTTCATCTTTGAAAAGATCACGTAATGGTTCAATGATTTCTTTAAAATCAACAGCATCTGGTAAACCACCAACATTATGATGTGATTTAATAACTGCAGATTCTCCACCTAATCCACTTTCAACAACATCTGGATAGATAGTTCCTTGAACTAAGAAATCAACAGTACCAATCTTTTTAGCTTCTTCTTCAAAAACACGAATAAATTCTTCACCAATGATCTTACGTTTAGCTTCTGGTTCTTCAATTCCTTTTAACTTATCATAATATCTTTGTTGAGCATTTACTCTAATGAAGTTTAATTCATAATGTCCATTTGGCCCAAATACTTCTTCAACTTCATCACCTTCATTTTTACGAAGTAATCCATGATCAACAAATACACAAGTTAACTGATTACCAATAGCTTTTGATAAAAGTACTGCTGCAACTGATGAATCAACTCCACCAGATAAAGCACATAATACTTTACCATTACCAACTTTTTCTCTAATAGCTTTAACTTGTTCTTCAACAAATGAATCCATACGCCAATCACCAGAACAGTTACATACATCCATTACGAAATTAGATAAAATATTTTTACCATATTCAGTATGTAATACTTCGGGATGGAATTGAATTGCATATAGTTTTTGCTCTTCATTTTCACATGAAGCTACTGGACAATCTTTAGTATAAGATGTAATTTCAAAACCTGGAGCAATCTTCGAAATATAATCAAAATGACTCATCCAGCAAATACTTTCTTTAGGTACATCTTTAAACAACTTAGAATCAGTTTTACTAATAATAAGATTTGATTTACCATACTCTCTTACATCAGCACGTTCTACTTTACCACCTAAAACATGTTGCATCAATTGAGCCCCATAACATAATCCAAGTACTGGAATACCTAATTCAAATAATTCTTTTTGATATGTAGGAGAATCTTCTAAATAACAACTATTTGGCCCACCAGTTAAGATAATTCCCTTAGGATTCATTTCTTTGATCTTTTCTAAATCAGTTTTATATGAATAGATCTCACAATAAACATTACACTCACGAACTCTACGAGCAACTAACTGATTATATTGCCCACCAAAGTCAATAACAATAACTAACTCTCTTTTCACGCACTAACCTCCTTAAAATTCAATTTCTTTTAAAACAACAGTTTGATTACGATCAGGACCAACTGAAAACATTACAATTGGACAATGAATTAATTCTTCAATTCTTCTAATATAATTTTGACAATTAACAGGTAATTCCTCAAAAGATTTTACATTAGTAATATCTTCATTCCATCCTGGCATTTCTTCATAAACAGGTTCAACTTCTTCAATTCCTTTTACTGTTGCTGGTAAACCATGAATAATTTCACCTTTATATTTATAAGCTGTACAAATTTTCAATGTTTCAAAACCACTTAAAACATCTAATAACATTAAACTAATACCAGTTAAAGAAGACATTCTTCTTGACTGATTTACTACAACTGCATCAAACCATCCTGTTCTTCTAGCACGCTTAGTAACGGTACCATATTCATGACCTCTTTGACGAATCAATTCACCAACTTCATCATTTAACTCAGTTGGAAAAGGCCCAGCTCCTACTCTAGTAGTATACGCTTTAATAATTCCAATTGATTCTTTAATATATAAAGGACCAATTCCAGTTCCTTCACTAACACCATTAGCACCTGGATGAGAACTTGTAACAAACGGATATGTTCCATAATCAATATCCAACATTGCTCCTTGAGCACCTTCAAATAAAACCTTTTTATCTTCTTGTAAATATTGATCCAATAATATTCCTGTATCACATACTAAAGGTTTAATTTGTTTTGCATATTCTTTATATTCTTCAAAAATACTTTCAACCGTAAACTTATCTTTTAACTCTGGATATTCCATTAACTTCATTGGGAAAGTTTCTTTTAATCTTTCTAAAAACAACTCTTCATCAATAAATTCACCCATACGAATTCCAATACGACTGTATTTATCAATATATGTAGGACCAATTCCTTTTTTTGTAGTCCCGATACTATTAGCACCTTTACGTTTTTCTTGAATTTCATCAATTTCTAAATGATAAGGTAAAATAACATGACAACGATCACTTACTTTAATCTTACTTGTATCAATCCCAGCCTCATTTAAATACTTAACTTCTTCTAAAAATGCCTTAGGATTAACAACCATTCCATTTGCCATAATTACTTCATGCCCACTAAAAATACCTGAAGGAATTAATTTCAACGCAAACTTCTTTCCATCATAAACAATCGTATGCCCAGCATTATTACCTCCGGCATAACGAACTACAACATCGGCTTTTTGGGCAAGATAATCAGTAACTTTACCTTTACCTTCATCTCCCCACATACTTCCTACTACAACAACACCTGCCATAAATTTCATCCTTTCTTATTTACTCTTACATTATATACAATTAATAAATAAAATGCATTAAAAAAGTAATCTAATATATGAGTTAATCTTAATTACTAACTAATTATAGTATAGTCTAAGCTATTAGTAAAATTAATATATCATCATTTTGATATAAGTACTACTTATATATAAATCTTGATCAAGTCAACATTCTTTAACTTATCATAAAAATATTAGTTACCTAAATCTAACCTCTTTTTCAACATCAAAAAATATAATAAAAAATCAATTTTTTTAAAATAAAAACTTACTAAATTTCTGATTATCTTTTCATAAGCTGGTAAATGTCGGTATAGCCTGTATTTTAGGGCTTTATCGGCATTTTCCTTTGGGAAGATACTCTGCATAAGCTGGCATTTACCAGCATGAAAATGCAACCAAAAGTAGTAAATGAGTAGTACAATCACCGATTTAAGAAGCAAGAGCCAGTCTTTCAAGTTCTGCTTTCGCTGAATTGAAAGTACCGTGTGCGTAGTACCCTAATGTCATGGTGATGTTTGAATGTCCCATGATGTATTGTAGGGTGTTCGGGTTCATTCCTTTGTTTGCCATGTTCGTGCAGTAGGTATGTCTGAATGAGTGCGGTGTGATGTTTGGTAGCTGGTCTTTATGTGTCTTGTTGTATTTCTTCACAAGTCCACGCAACATACTTATATAGTTACCAGCCACTTTAGGGAAGCCCTTTTGGTTTAGGAACAGGAAATTGCTGTAACCATTGATAACGATAGGCTCTGCCTTTCCTCTGTTCTGTAACACTCGCTTAAAGGCTTGATAGGCTCTTTCTGTCATTGGAAGCTGGCGTTCTCCTTTTTTGGTCTTAGGTGTTTCAATGTAGTAGCCGATTTCAGTATCTTTCAATAGCTGGTGGTCTACATTGATGATACGGTTTGCCATATTTATATGGATTGTCAGACCGCAAAATTCAGAGATACGAAGCCCCGTTTCCAGAAGAATAACCACTTCATCATAATACTTACTGTACGTCTTGTCCTGTTCCATAAAGGCAAGCATTTTTTCTTCCTGCTCTGGCGTGAGAATGACTTTGGGTTCTGAATTATCTTCCAGAACGTCGCTCAATTTGAAGTTAAAAGGATTTTTTCTGATACAGTCGTCCTCAATCGCCATATAGAATGACGCTTTCAGAGAACGCTTGTAGTTGCTAATCGTCTTGTAGGAAAAGCCATTCTCATACATTCGCATAGCCCATTCCTTACCGTCCGATAGCTTCACCGTATCAATGCTCCTTGCACCCAGAGGGTCGTTTTCCAGAATTTTCATAAGATACTGGCGACCTCACATAAGAGATTTCCTGCTGAATGCGAATCATATTCTGTTTTATATCATTTGATGGCGGATCAGAGGATTGCTGTAATCGCGCCCACTGCAAGACAGGCGGGGAGGCCAAGAAGCATACCAATACAGGACTGCTTGATATGAAAACGGTAGTCCTTATATTCTTCCATATCCTCTGTGCCTGGTATCCTGACTTTTTTCGAATGGCAAAACCAGATGCAGTCAAGCACCAGAGCGTCATACCAATCAATGATCAGCCAGATCAGGTAGGAATCCCGGAACCCTTTCCAGAATGTATCTGCTCCATTAAACTGTTTCAGGACAACAGCAAAGATGAACACAAAAGCAAGCAGGGCGATCCCTTTCCGAATGATATCCGCCCTGGTGAAGCGTTGTTCTCTTTTTTCGCTCAACCCTAATTCCATACATTTCTCCCTTATGGCCGGAGGATAATCTCCTACCGAGGCAAAGGGATTCTTCAGTGTCAGCGGAACAATCAGGATTGTGAATAACAGGATTCCGATTAAACTTTCTATCATGACCGTCATATTCACTTCACCTCCACTCCAGGTGGAGCATTTTGAGCATTCCAAATCGATCTGAGACATCCATACTGATTTTTGTAATGATTTTTAATCCATCTCGTTTGATAAACTTGTAATACGGTTCATCCGCCAGTACTTTGACACCGCCACCCAAGGTGGTAACCAGATCTTCAGCCGAATTCACATAAAAAAACATTCGGGCATTTTCATGCCCCATCTGCTTCATATATTTCTTCTGCAACATTTTCATGCCGCTTTTATTTACCGTATCAAACACAAGCTCTATATTCCCGAAACCTTTCAGCATCTGCAAAAGGCCAAGAACTTTTTCCTCTTGAAAGTAATGGAACAGACCTCCTGCAGTAACCAGAAGAGGCGTATCAGGCATGTTCCTGCGGATCTGCCTGAGCCATCCGTCTGAAAAAGCATCCCCTGAAAGATAAGTTTCCTTCTCAGGTTCCGGGAGCAAACTGCGCCGGTATTCGATTATATTCGGAAGGTCTACAGCATACCATTGGGTTTGTCCATTTTCATTGCGATCATACGTTGTCTCCAGTCCGCAGCCCAACTGTATAACAACACCATCCGGTTTACGTTTCAGGAAGTTCTGGATATGCCGATCCATATTAGCGGAACGGGATGCAGAAGCCAGAAGCGTGTATTGACTTTGATTTCCTGTTTCCAACAGTGCGGATGGCAACTTTTCTTTTAATGAAAGTGCTTTTTTATCATATAAAATACCCGGAAACTTTTCGGTGGCGTAAATCCTTCCCACCATAGGAATAAACATTGTATCTTCTACTATACCAAATTCGGACATGGCTATCTATCCTCCTAATATGCAAACGAGTTAGTAATATCTAACTATTATTATATCAAGAGGAACCGGGGATTGCAATTCGTTTTCAATTGCTACTCGTTTTCTTCCCATCCTTTCTGCCAGCTCACCGCATCATCAAAAGAGAAGGAGCCATTCAGCCTTTTGACTTCCTTGACACATTCTCCCCGCAGTCGTTCCAGTGACACCGGATTGATGCTGTTATTCGCTGCGATCACGTTCATCATGACCGCCATCTCCACAGCTAACTTGAAGATCATCCGGTTCTGCCGATGATCGCTCTCCGCCACAATGCTTTTTAATGTGGATGTGACGATATTGGGGAGATAGGTTTTGTTGTCCTCTGCGGAAAGATATCCAGCATAAAACAAGGTTGCTTTTTCGATGAATTCGCTCTTGCTTAAACTCTGCCTGCTGGTCTGGGTCGTCACTGTCCATTACCGCTATAATTTTATCCTGTATCTGCTCACAGACTTCTGAAACAGAAAGCCCGTACAGACGAGCCATTTCTTTAATCATTTTCTTGCTGTCCCTTTTACTGAATTTCATCATATCTTTAATGCACCTCTTTTCTAAGATGTATATTCTATCAAAATCAAATAAAACTATAACTGTTGGAATGGATACCTTTATCAGTCCTTTATAAAGCATTTTTGCAAAGGTTACAATGTATAAGAATAGATTTTTTGAAAGGAGTGTGTCAGTTACATGGAGCTTGACTATAAAGCTATCGGCAAGAGAATTAAGATTGCCAGAATTAAAAAGAATCTCACTCAAGAAACTGTTGCTGACAGAATAGGTGTTACTCCACAGCATGTAAGCAATATAGAAACTGGTAATACATCAGTCAGTTTAACAACTTTGGTCGCTATTGCCAATACCTTGACGGTATCAGTTGACGAATTACTATGTGATACAGTTTTAGCTTCAAAGCCTGTCTTTGAGAAAGAAGCAAGGGAGATACTGGAAGATTGTAACGAATATGAAATCCGTGTACTGGTAGATGTTTTGAAAGCAACCAAAACTTCCATGCGAACCATAAAAATGTTTGAAGCAAAGTTAAATGAGGACAAATAAAACCGTAGCGTGCAGATCACAATGGATTGTGAAATACAGCTACGGTTTTTCTTCTCCACTGAATTTATATCCCACACCCCAGACAGTGATGATATATCGTGGATTGTCTGGGTGTGGTTCAATTTTCAGTCTTAGCTTTCTGATGAACGAGGAAAGATTGCTTGCGTCGGGTGCATTGTCATATCCCCATACTTTTTCGTATATCTGTTCTTTTGTGAATACCTGTCCTTTGTGACTGAAAAGGAAATGCAGTAGGTCAAATTCTTTAGCGGTTAGATGTATTTCATTTCCTTTTTCATCAGTAACGGTACGAGTAAAATAATTTATATCTATACTGTTACATTTCTTGCTTAGAAAAGCAGGTGCAGTACACAAAGTATTTGACAGCCATTCTACGAGCTGATTAAAAATCTGTTCTTCTTTATCTGTAAATTCTGCAATTAGTATTTTCCCATATTTTCACCTGCCTATATAATTTAAAAAATTCCTTGCCTTAGTTTTTATACTGTCCAGCCTAAACTTTCTTGTTGTATGTGATATAACTTATGATATAAACCGTTCTTTCTCATAAGTTCATTATGAGTGCCATATTCAACAAGTTTTCCATTATCTAAAACTAAAATTTGGTCAGCGTCCACAACAGTTCTCAAGCGGTGAGCAATTATGATAACTGTTTTATTCTCTACTAATTTTGCAATAGCTTTCTGTACGAATACTTCATTCTCTGGGTCTAAGGAAGCTGTTGCCTCGTCCAAAAGAATGATTGGAGAGTCTTTTAATAAAGCACGTGCAATGGAAATCCTTTGACGTTCTCCTCCAGAAAGTGTACTACCATTTTCACCTAATATGGTATTGTAGCCGTCAGGCATATTACGGACAAATTCATCACAATAAGCCGCTTTAGCCGCAGCAAATACCTGTTCTTTAGTTGCATTTGGATTTCCCATTTGAATGTTATTAAATATTGTGTCATTGAATAGAGTAACGTCTTGAAAAACAAATGACATTTTTTGCATAAGACTTTCTGGATTGATTGTCTTAATATCTTTATTCCCAACAGTAATGGTTCCTTTTTGAATATCCCAAAATCTTGCAATCAATTTTGAAATCGTACTTTTTCCACTTCCAGAAGGTCCAACTAATGCGGTCACATTGCCCTGTGGAATTTTACATGATACATCATGGATAACTTCTTCCTCATTATAAGCAAAAGAAACATGGCTCAATTCTATATCATATCTTTTAGATGTTTGCTGTTTGCCACTCATTACAGGAGTTGTTAAAAGTGTTCTCATTCTTTCTGTAACTACATTTAGATTTAATAACGTAGTAAGCTGAGATAATATAGCCAAAATCGGACCATAAATTTTAATTACGATTAAAAAGAACATTAAAAGAGGTAATAATTCAATTTGTCCATCAAGTAATAATAAAGTTCCAACAAAAATTGTTATTCCTACACCAGCTTGTAAAATCATACTTGCACCGGACATAAAAACTCCGACAACCATTTCAACCTTAACTGCTATTTTTTTCATAGCCAGAAGTGCCTTGTTCAATGTTGAGAACTGAGAACCGCTCAAATTACAAGATTTAATTATTTTCATTCCCTCTAAATATTCTTGTACTTGACTAGAAGCTTGTAATTTTGCATCAACTTGACGTTCAAACAATTTCTTTTGATATTTTCTACTTAACCATATGATTAAAAATGCAAGTGGCATAGTGATAAATACACAGATTGCTAAACGCCAGTCAAAAAAAGCAAGTAAGATACAAGTTATTGTTGCAGAAATCACATTCGCAATAAGCGGTGGTATGGTACTGCTTAGCATAGACTCCATACTACTGCAATCAGACATCATATTCGTTGTCAACTCAGATAAATCCTTTGTATTGAAAAAACTCATAGGAAGTTTTCTAAGATGTTCCGCAATACGAAGTCTAGTAACATTTGACTCTTTATATGACGCTATATATGTTTTTCTATAATCATTTTTTGCCGCAAAAAAGACTAAAATTGCAGAAACAACACCAGCTCCCCAAAGTAACCAAATATGTTCCCATACGAGTTCTTTTCCTACAAACGGATTTAACAACTCACTGAAAATCATTACCGTTATACAAAATGGAAGCAACATTGTTATATTAGTTAAAGTACAAGCAAAGATAGCCTTTTTTAAATCGGAATATCCTTTATCAGATAAAAATAATGCTTCTTTCAATCTTTTCATATTATTGCACCGCCTTTCCATTGATTTTCCAATCGATTGCTTCAGTATAGTGTTGCCACATCTGATGATAACGTCCATTTTTCTGTATTAAACTGTTGTGGTCTCCACACTCAATTAAATAACCGTTTTCCATTACAATAATTTTATCAGCATTACGTATTGTTGATAGGCGGTGTGCAATAATAATGACAGTTTTATTCTGCATTAACTTTTCAAAAGCCTTTTGAATTAAATATTCGTTCTCTGGATCGCTGAACGCAGTTGCTTCGTCTAATACAATAATTGGTGAATTTTTAATAATTGCCCTTGCAATAGCAATTCTTTGACGCTCTCCGCCAGAAAGATGTATACCTTTTGTTCCTATCACAGTATCGTAACCGTTTGGTAACTTCATAATAAAATCATGACATTGTGCCGCTTTAGCCGCTTGAACAATCTGTTCTTTTGTTGCATTAGGATTACCCATACGGATATTGTCATAAATACTTTGTTTAAACAGGAAAATATCTTGAAATACAAAACTGACATGCTTCATTAAGTCGGTCATAGACATATCTCTAATATCTACATTTCCAATCTTAACACTGCCAGTAGTAACGTCCCAAAATCTAGAAATCAAATTTGCTATCGTACTTTTTCCTCCACCAGACGGACCGACGATTGCTGTTATTTCACCTTGTTTAGCTTCAAAATTTACATTTTGAATTGCCCAGTCGTTTTCCTTTCCTGTGTATGAAAAACTTACCTTATCAAAAACAATGTTATCATTTTCTGGTTTTTTGGGATTTTTTGTTTCTGGTAATACAGGAATATTAAATATTTCGTCCATTCTTGCTACATTACCATTGATTTGCATGAATGACTCTGATACATACATAATCTTATTTAATACTCCAGCAACAGCAGGTACAAACAACAAATAGAAAATGAATGTCATCAAAAAGTTTTTAAAATCTGTTGTATTAGAGCCAATGAATATACCTACTGGAATTAACACAAGATAAATATTGTTGATGATCGTTGTAAATGCAGGCATACAATTCTGCCATCCCAGAGAAAACTTCAATACCCATTCTGTGTACTCTGTAATTGCGTGTTTCAATCGTTCAAAAGAATTAGCCGTTTGATTAAATGCTTTTACAACGGGCATACCTCGTACATACTCAACAGAAGCATTGTTCATATCTTCGAGAGCAACTTGATATTTTTCCATGTTTTCTTTCATTGCTCCACTACCATAACCCATAAACTGAACAATAAAGGCTAAGATAATTCCAACTAAAGAAGCTAAACCAAAACGCCAGTCCACTGCAAATAACAGAATAACCATAACAATAGGAGCGGTTACAGAAGCGACAAAATCCGGGAATTGATGTGCAATGAAACCTTCAACACTTTCTATATTATCATCCATTATTTTTCTAAAACGACCACTTCCGATAGTTAGATGATAACCTAAAGGTATTTGTGTAATATGTTCAGAAAATTTGATTTTCAATTCATATAATGTCCCAAAAGCCGCTATATGAGAGCAAAAGATTGCTAAGAAATATAAGAGTATGTTAGCAATAATACCCCCTAAAGCTAGCCAGCCATAGCTCATAACCTCTCCAATATTCAAACTATCTAAATTGGGATAGACCTGAATAATCGAAGTAATAATGAAATAAACCGCTATATATGGAACAAAAGAAGCAATAGACGCTAAAGAAGAAAGAATTGCTGATAAGAATACCAAGCCTTTCTTGTTTGAAGCCAGTTCCAAACAGCGAGATAAACCAGTCTTTGGTTTTGTTTGTTTTGGCGATTTTTTTGCCATATTAAAATCCCTCCTTAAAATAAAAATGATGTGGTTAGTATCAACTAACACACATCATTTTAGTTGGTATTCGTATTTCTTTCTACTCCATAGTTATATATATTGCCCTAAAATAGCCCAAAAGTGTTAATTATTTTGTTTTCGATAATCTTTGGGGAGTATGCCATACACAGAATGAAATGCTATCGAAAATTTACTTGCATTACTATAACCTAAACTCATAGCAATTTCATTTATTTTTCTGTCAGTATTCTTTAGTTCGTTAGCGGCGATATTCATTTTGTACTTTTTCATGTAAGCATAAGGAGTATCACCATATATTTGAGTGAAAACTTTGTGAAATAAGGATAAATTGAAATCTTTTTCAGCAGTTAATTGTTTTAATGATATTTTCTCATCTAAATGTTCTATCATTGAATTATGTATCTCTTTTGCAAACTGTATATATTTTTTATCATAATATTTAAAATCACTTTTATTATGACGTGAAAGAGAAGCAATATGATATAAAAATTCCAATGCTTTAATGCGGAAATATTCAATTTTTTCCTTATCCTTTGCACCATAAATTTCTGAGAATAAATGCTTTAAATCAGAGCTAGGCTGGCTTAAATAACCTTTTTCGTCTAATGCTAATTTTTCACTTAAATTATCAATATCTATATTAAACATTTTTAAAATGTTTTTGGTGTTTTGACTAACTTCGTGCTTATCAATAACTAAGCTAAAGGCATAACATTTTTTTAGAGGAAATGAGAAGGAAATTGGTAAATACTTTGTTCCCATAATACTAAAATAGCCTTCAGATAAATAAAAGATTTGATGATTTGAAAATTCACATTCATATCTTCCAGTATGACAATGCACAATAGAAATTATATCTGGATTAAATTTTTGAGAGGGCATAACTTCCTCTGTATCAAAATCCAGAAAACAGCATGAAATACCATCAAATAGATTATAATTTGATACAATTCCTTTCCCTTTACACCCATAATTGATAACAAAATAGTTCTGATTTTTTTTAATAACTTCTGCTTTTTCACCATACCACGATTGGTTATAATGAATATTCACTTTGTACACCTCACAAATTGTTAGTATCGACTAACTTAAATTCTAACATAATTTCAGGTTTTAAGCAACAAATCGACCATTGCAATAGCGTAACTCAATAAGATAGCGTGCAAATCTATATAGAAATGCACGCTTTCAATCGTTATCCTATAATCTTCCAGTTGCTATCTTTATGAAGCGTCAGCTCATACTGTGATACCTGTATTGCCTTTGTCTGGTTGTCGATAAATTTCACCGCAACGCTCACTTTCACGTTGTCGCCGTCAGTCGTGAATATAACCGCCACATTCATAGCGTCCCTTATTCTCGCTGGCAAAGGCTTTTGCCCCAGCGTACACCTCGTCCTGTATCGCTTTTGGGATTTCATCATAGGAAGCTCTGACGTTATCGCATTGCCAGCCCAGATGAACACTCAATCTCTGCCATACGACGCACTGTTTCAAAAGGTAGATATGCTGACTGCTCAATCCGCTGTGGCTCTGCACATACTGATTGACATACTCGATTGAGAGGGCAACGTCGGAAATCTGGTCGTAGCTCATGCGTGTGCTTGCGTCGGCTCTGGTCTTGTAGCCGTTGCGGAAGTTAGTGTTAATATCCACGCAGAAAGCGTCCTCGCCCTCAACGGTCATGTGTCCCTCGTTGAATGTCGAACCGATAGAACCGTCATTCATCACTTTTTCAACGATACCGACACGCTCGGCACTTTCTATCCAGTATTGCTTCTCGGAAGCGTGGACTGCCGTTGTCGGCAAAGCGGTAACGATAGTCGCAAAGGCAAGGAAGCCCGTGGCTAATCGCTTCAATATCTTTTTCATAGCTTTTAAAATTCTCCTTTCGTTTGGATATAGAAAAAGCCGTCCATTTCTGAACGGCTGGAAATAGAAAAGGAACGTCAATATCGGCGTTCCATAATCTACTTGCGATATTCAATTTTTAGTTTATCAATACTAATGTGCTGTACCATATCTTTGCAAATCTGGGATTTCTAACATATCAAGGCTCATTCAATGGTAGTAAAATCGTAGTAATTTGAAGTATTTAAACCCCTTGAAAATGCTGATAGATACAGTGTTTTAGCGGACAATCAGATTTTTAGTTGGTTTTTAGATACACAAACTACATTTAAATGATATTTGTAAAAACATCACTGATAAATATCAATTTAAATTCGACTTAAATGATATTCTATCCAAGCTCATTTACCCAAGTATTCTATTCCTCGCTTCCAAGCCTAGATTATCTAAGAAATAATTAGAATAACTAAAATTTTAATATCAACATATAGAATGCATCTTTTATAAAAAAGATTTCATTAGATTTCAACTATATAAAAACAGTAAAAAATATACTTGATACATATTCTCATAATTATATACAAGTAAATTTATCTAATGATTTACATGATAAATTTGACTTTAGAGCCAACTTTAAAATAATAAGAAAAAATTTGTAAACAAACCAAAAAATAGAGAACATAGGCATTTTTTGAGATTCAAAATGTGTTTAAATTGAGATTATAGTATAGTTATCAGTAAAATTAATATATCATTATTTTAATATAAGTACTACTTATATATAACAACCCTAATTAAATCACTAACAATCTCCAAATGATAACGACCAGGCTGATAAGTTTCCCCGTCAATATTAACTTCCTGTCTAGTTATCAAATCAACACTCTTTAACTTATCATGAAAATATAACTTACCCAAATCTAACCTCTTTTTCAACATCAAAAAAATATAATACAAAATCAATCTTTTTGGTAACGTCGAAACAAAATTCAAATCAATAAAACCATCTTGAACATTAGCATCTTTACCAATTTCAAACCCACCACCAAAATATCTACCATTACAAAAAGCACAAACAACTAAATCACCATTATAAATAACCTTATTATTACTAATCACTTTAGTTGGATAAAAACGATATTTAGAAATTCGTTTAATCAAAACATTAACATACTGTAATGTCTTAGGTAAAAACTTGATCTTACGATAATTATGAACATTATTTGCAATATCACTATCAAAAGCACAACATAATACATTAATACAATAAATATCATTAGCTTTGATCAAATCAATTGGTTGTGCTTTTAAACTCAATGACTTTCTTAAAAGCACACCTGGGTCTTTACTATCAGCAATACTTCTAATAAAATCATTACCCGTTCCAGCAGGAATAACGACTAATTCATTATCACTACCTACTATTCCTTGAACTATTTCATGAATCAAACCATCACCACCAACTGCATAAATTCTGCAGTTATGACATTCTTTCGCAATTTTTATTGCATGACGTGAATACTTTGTATATATAATTTCATAATGATAACCTTGCATGATTAAAACAATCATTGTTTCAATTTTTGTATCTTTTAAATTAGGTTTCATAATAAAAACATGTTTTTTATTCATTTCTATCACCTTACATATTTTAACAAATTATTTATTCAATGAAAATAATTTATAAATTTGGTAAAATAAAATTAGGTGGTGATCTTCATGATCTATTTTATCAATATCATAATTGGACTTCTATTCATTTGTTTTGATCTATTAGGATATAATAGTAACTTACTTAAATATCTAGTAAGTTTTAATTCTTTAGCCTATCTAATCATTAAAAAAGCTAATATTTATGTAATTCTAGCAATGGCTTTTGCTTTTATTGCTGATTATTTTCTATTATTTAGTGATTTATATATCTTAGGCATAATTTTATTTATCTTAGTCCAAATAACATACATGCATCTTTTAAATTATCATAACTTTTTACCTCTATGTTTACTAATCTTTATCTTTATTGATCCATTAATTACATTAGCTTTAATATACTTATGTTTTAGTCTATTAAATCTATATCATAGTTATCCTATCTCTAAAAGTTTTTTTACTTCAATTTTATTATTACTACTTTGTGATATTACAATTGGATTAGTATTTTTAAAAATAGTAGATCCTAGTTGTTTTATTTTTATCTGGATTTTTTATTTACCTAGTCAATTATTTTTTATTTTTAGTTTTTTATAAAAGAGATTTATTTTTGAATTTAACAATGCTATAATGGACTAGCAATGTCTCCATAGTGAAATGGATATCACGCAACCCTCCGGAGGTTGAATTGTAGGTTCGATTCCTACTGGGGATACCAATATAATTATTATAGAGATTTTAAATTTCCTAAAACCTTTGACTTAGAGCCAAATTAGTTAAGGGTTTTTATTTTGTCATTTGTTTTCGACACATTTTCGACACTTTTTAATCCAAAAACATCATTTATCACCTTGGCTTTATGTTCTCTGCTAATGTGAGTGTATAGTGTCATGGTAGTATTAAAATCACTATGTCTCATTAATTCTTGTGTAGTCTTAATATCAACATCATTCATTACCAATGTTGTAGCAAATGTGTGTCTTAGCATATGAAAATTAAAGTTTATTTTATGCTTTTTAGCGAGGTTCTTCATAAATATAGAAAAGGTCTTAGGGTTGATAAATTTACCTTCAACGTCACAAATAACACGATCATAGGGGTTTATCTTAAACCAATCTATTAAAACATTCTTTAATACACTTGCTAAGGGTATTATAGCTTTAGAGCTTTTAGACTTCATTTGATGTGTTGAATATATCTCATCTTTCTTTAAACCGTCATATACTAACTTACGATTAACATTAATACAGTTTTCATCAAAGTTAATATCTTCTTTTTCCAATGCAAACAGTTCGCTAACTCTAAGCCATGTATATTTACCTATTTGAATAGCTATACTGTAGGCTTTTTTATTAAAGTCGTTTGCAGTTTCCAACGCATTTAATAGAATATTTAACTCCGTATCCAATAAAACTTGATCCTTTTCTCTCTTATTCTCAATCCCAATTACTTATACTAAGTTGATAGGATTATTTTTTATATACCCTACTTTCACCGCATAATTTAATAACCTGTTTAATGCTTTTCTAGTACTTTTGTTAGTTTCTATACCTAAGCTACCTCTTTTGTTAAAATACCTTTGTAACAAAGCATAATCAACGTTTTTAATAGATATATTCCCTAACTCTCTCTTAACATTTCTTTCATACTGCAACTTAGTACCTAAGATAGTATTAGCTTGGTACTCATTTGCACCAATTTCTAAGAACTCCTTATATACTTGGTTCAATGTTTTAGCACTATCTTTGTTGATCTTTCCCTTTTCCTTTACTTCTGCCAGCATAAGGGCTTCATGGTCCTGTGCCTCTTTTTTTGTCTTAAATCCTGATTTAGAATATCTGTAAGTTATTCCATTTTGCTTATATGGAAAATATACCTCGTATACGTAGCCATTTTTTGCTTTCTTGCTGGCTCTTTTTCTAATACTCATATAGATTCACTCCTTTATGTGCGCACGTTCTTGCGCTTAATATATATTTCTTTTGAAATCATCGTTCCTGCACTGCGATGTAAAGCAACCGACTTACCTTTTAGGGGATAACCCGACGGG
>ERZ791922.534-NODE-534-length-22580-cov-3.496781_pt1 | contig 22580 bp, 27 predicted proteins | sample MGYA00510134_ERZ791922 | MGnify/ENA primary metagenome ERZ791922 (study PRJEB30046, sample SAMN00792101) | human gut metagenome | study: EMG produced TPA metagenomics assembly of the A metagenome-wide association study of gut microbiota in type 2...
ATTAAATTGTAAGTTTATTATATATCACTAACATTGAAAAATCAATAGCATTTACTAGGATAATTCTATTTAATAAAGTGTAAGGGCTTACATTTTTGAACCTAAATTAGTGAATTAAAGCAAATCGCGTGTAATTTCATTAAAGGAAACTTTTTAATTTTAATATTTAAACATGTCATTTATTATAGCCTTTCTTTTTCCCTTTCGCAAGGCAAAAAAATGATCATATAGAATAAACGATATAGCACTAGTTTAGTTTTTAAAGGAAAACTACCTTTATCATCCAAAATGCTTGAATATCGTAAAGACATTCGTTATAATTATCAACTAGAAGAGTGCTCGTGATGCATAGAAATTTTTGATATGTCAAACCTAAGTTAAGTAAAAAGAATGGTTTCTATGAATTTTACTCTTCAGTAACGGAGAACATACACATCTTTTTGAACGCTTTCCAGATGTGACATGTCATTCATTTCATCGATGGAAGAATGAAATCTTTCGGACGAATCCGTTAAGCAAAAAAAAAGAAAGAGGTTACTATGTTTCAAAAATTTTATCCAACCGAATACGTAGAGTCATCCTATGAAATCGATTATGAAAAATTATATAAGAATGGTTATCGCGGAATTATTTTTGATATTGATAACACTCTAGTGGAGCATGGTGCAGATGCTAGTGAACGTGCAGTAGCTTTGGTTGAAAAATTAAAAAAGCTTGGGTTTGAAGTATGTTTAATTTCTAATAATAAGGAAGAACGTGTGAAAAGGTTCAATCAAAAAATTAAAATTAAGTATATTTTTAATGCTCACAAACCTTCCATAAAAAACTATCTAAAAGCGATGGAATATATGAAGACAGACAAAACGAATACGATTTTTGTTGGAGACCAGGTATTTACGGATGTTTATGGTGCTAATCGCGCGGGCATTAAGAGTTATCTTGTTAAGCCAATTGGGAAAAAGGAAGAAATTCAAATTGTTATCAAACGTCTATTAGAACGGATTGTTTTATGTTTTTATAAACGTAAGCTAGCAAAGCAAAAGAAACGTTCATGATGGGAGCCCTATGAAAAAGAACAATATTATATTAATTGGTTTTATGGGAACCGGTAAAAGTAGTGTTGGTATTAGTTTAGCCAGTGCCTTATCTATGAAGTTTCTGGATACCGATAATGAAATTGAGAAGTGCTGTCAGATGACGATTTCAGAGTTGTTTCAGAGTAAGGGGGAAGAGGCATTTCGTTTCATGGAAACCAATCTTCTTTTAAAGTATCAAGAAACTCTGAATCAAACAGTGATATCTACTGGTGGTGGCATGCCACTTCGCGTAGAGAATGCAAGTTTACTTCGTGAAATTGGTTATATAATATTTTTAAAGACTTCGAAGGAGGTAACGTATCAGAGGCTTAAACATGATACGACAAGACCTTTACTTCAGTGTGAAGATCCACTCGGTGCAATCGAACAGATGCTAAAGATACGAGTACCAATCTATGAGGCCCTCGCCGACATGGTTCTCGAAACGGAAGACAAATCAGTTGATAGGATAGTACAAGAGATTTTATTAATGCAAAAGAATATTAATGCAAGAGAATATTAATGAATGAGAATATTTGCGCAAAAAGCACAGGAACAAGAGAATAATTGTTTAAAAGCGCAGGAACAGAGGTAGAAGATGAAGATTTTAGTAATCAACGGTCCGAATATTAATTTCTTGGGAATAAGGGAGAAGGCAATCTATGGTAAAGAGGACTATCCTTATTTACTATCAATACTAGAAGAGAAGGCTAAAAAAGAAGGAATTGAGATTGTAACTTTTCAAAGCAATGGGGAAGGTGAAATCATTGACCGAATACAGGAAGCATATTCTGACAAAACTGATGCGATTATTATAAATCCCGGTGCATATACACATTATAGTTATGCAATTCGTGATGCTCTAGCTTCGATTGAGATACCTAAGATTGAAGTACATATCTCTAATGTACACAAGAGAGAAGAGTTTCGTCATGTTTCTGTAACTGCGCCGGTATGTATTGGTCAGATTGTGGGATTAGGTTTACAAGGATACTTATTAGCAGTAGATGCCCTGCTTTCTATGATAAACGATTAATAAAGCATACCTTGGGAATACTAAATAGAACGTTATAGGAGGATAATAACATGATGCAAAAAGTTTTGGATATAATGAAAGAATTACAATGCGATGGTATTTTAATTTCGAATCGCCATAGCATACGCTATATTACAGGATATCGCGGTGATACAGGGTACGCTTACATTTCTAAGGACAGAAAAATCATATTTACTGATTTTCGTTATATTTTTCAAGCTCAAGCTGAGGCTGTCGGTTATGAAGTAATTGATATAGCAAACGATGGCTATGCAAAAACAATCGCAAAAGTGGTTATGGAAGGAAACCTTAAATCCTTAGGTTTCGAAGAAGAGGAAATGTCTTATGCGGAGTACTCAAAGCTTAAGAAAGAATTGGGTGATGTTACCCTAATTCCTTACCACGGTGAACTTGCAAGCCTTCGTATGGTGAAAACTACAGAAGAGTTATCTTTTATTAAAGAAGCAGAGCATATTGGTGACATCGCATTTTCTAAAATCCTTGATGAGATTAAGCCTGGTGTAACTGAAATAGAAATTGCTGCAAAGCTTGAGTATATTATGAAAACAAATGGTGCGGAAGGAATATCTTTTGATCCAATCGTTGCATCTGGTATTAATTCTTCCATGCCACATGCTGTTCCATCTAGAAAGAAAATTGAGAAAGGTGACTTCTTAACACTTGATTTTGGATGTTTATACAATGGCTATTGTTCTGATATGACAAGAACAATTGTTGTAGGTAAGGCAAGTGAAAAACAAAAAGAGATCTATCAAACTGTCTTAGAAGCTCAGATGGCTGTTTTAAATCAAGTAAAAGCCGGAATGGTTGGTCGAGATATCGATAAAATTGCGAGAGATATTATCTATAACGCAGGTTATGAGGGGTGTTTCGGGCATGGACTTGGACATAGCGTTGGGCTATTTATTCATGAATCACCACGTGCAAGCCTGAAATCTGAGGATATCGTGCAGGAGAATATGACTTTGACTGTAGAACCTGGTATCTACGTTAAGGATTTTGGTGGAGTACGTATCGAAGATTTAGTTGTATTAACGAAGGACGGTCGTATTAATTTTACTAATTCACCGAAAGAACTCATCGAGCTATAGGGGGAAACCTAATGAGATGAAACCTATTGAGCTAGGTTTTGCTTATATCTTGTTACTTAAAAATAAATAAAAGGTAACAAATTGTATAAATTTTTTCAATAAAATATAGGATTTTGAAAAAAATAGTTGAAAAAAATGGACAAGTAATATAGACTATAATGTAGTTGATTTTAAGGAGGATTTTTTTATGATATCAGCAGGCGATTTTAGAAATGGCCTAACATTAGAGATTGATAATGCAGTTTATCAGGTAATTGAGTTCCAGCACGTAAAACCAGGAAAGGGTGCAGCGTTTGTTAGAACGAAATTAAGAGATATTAAAAACGGTGGTGTAACTGAAAGAACTTTCCGCCCTACAGAAAAATATCCACAAGCTCATATTGAAAGAAGTGACATGCAGTATTTATATTCTGACGGTGAATTATATCACTTTATGAATACTGAAACATTTGACCAGATCGCTTTAAATGAAGAAGCAATCGGTGATTCCTTAGAATTCGTTAAGGAAAACGATATGGTTAAGATGCTTTCTCATCAGGGCAATGTATTTGCTATCGAGCCTCCACTATTTGTTGAGCTTGTAATTACTGATACAGAGCCAGGCTTTAAGGGTGATACAGCACAAGGTGCTACAAAGCCAGCTGTTGTTGAAACAGGCGCAACTGTTTATGTTCCATTATTCGTTAACCAGGGAGATAAGATTTCTATCGATACTAGAACTGGCGAATACATGAAGCGTGTATAATAAGGTTATACTTAACAATCATATGATCGGGACTATAATCTAGTTTCGGTGATTGATTTACGGCAAAAACGCGACATTTATCAGAAGTTATATTAGCACAGGATAGAATTTATCCTGTGCTTTTTTATGTATAGGAAATTGCAACGAAATTTCCTATACATTAAAAACTCTCTGAGGGATACGCACCCACGTACATGGAAATATGTCGCTGAAGCGACTGCGCTCTGTTATTGTTTCATCGTTTATAAATTACTATCACTAACCAACCATGTCTTCCCATCCTCCATGTCTGTACCTAGATAAAGTTGACCAGTTCCTAATATACTAGCTTTCTTCATTGCTCTATGAATGCTACTTAAACTCTTCTTATCACTTGCTATTGCTAGTTTAATAATTCTTGGACTTATCTGTTCGATATGTTGAATCATTTTTTGCAATGCAGGTTTTGTTAATTTCGTTTCATATAAATCGATTAAGATTCTCCTCATTTGGGGTGAATTTAAAATAAATTGCTCTTCCTTTTCCATCATAGTAAACAAGGCATCCATATCATTAAAATAACTTCCGTAATGTATCCCGTGAAAGTATCCTCCTTTATAGTAATATGGACTCAAAGCTCCACTCGGAGATTTTGCTAGCATAGCATCACCTGTGGCTTTATAAAAGCCATCCTTTCGCTAATTCTGTATCAGAAAAATATGCTTTTGTCATTATATTCTATAATACTTTCTCATTCGTTATTAACTCAGACAATGGTTGTTGCTTTCTTACCTGTTGACACCATCTTATCGTTTCACGTGTAATACATATACCATAATAGAGTGTTGAGAGCTTATGATAAAAGCATTCCTTATGCTCCAATTTATCAAATTCTTTTTCTAGTGCCTCAAGCTTATGTAAATAAGTTATATTGTTTAATTCATGCTGAAGTAGTTGATGTTCTCGAAGTTCCTGTGGCAATTGATCAAAAAAATAAACCTTAGCTAAGTGAGTATTCGTGCCATCCAATACATTCATTGGGGAGGAGAGCCAATCATAAAAATTTTCTTTGCCAATTTCAGTAATATGATAAAAAATCTTTTGTCTGCCGCCCTGTGACTTTTCATAAGCATTTAAGTAACCTTTATTCGTCATTTTTTTTAGTGCAGGGTATAGACTACCAAAGCTGGCTTTATAGAAAACTCCGATACCAGTTTCGATGCGTTTTTTTATGTCATACCCCGTTAAATCTTCCTCTAATACCATACCTAAAAGAATTGATTCCAGCATGTAATACCTCCTTAGATATATCGCTTAGATATATTATAATACCATATTATGGATATGTAAAGAATTTTTATATTCTGTGTAATATAAAATCTTATAGATGAAAACTTATGGACTATATCTTATTAAAATATTATAGAAAGTACTAGTGCGGGATTGAGAAGTAAGTGAAGCATTAGCCTAATGTAAATTAGATAGATATCAAGGTTATAGATAGAATTAAAAGTTAAAGTGCAAAAAGATAAGGTGTAAAAAGGCTAAGTTTCCTATTTTTAGTCTTTTTACACCTTATGTTTAGATGATAAAGTATTATCAAATGATAGATCATTATTTCATTAATAAAGCTTCCACTTTTTCATAAATCGGATCAATCAACTCATCACTAAGCTTACAATTTTTAAAGTGTTCCACTGCATATTTAGCTTGTGCAACAAGCATCGAAAGACCATTTACAGCTTTTATTTGTCGTTCTTTCGCCTGAGCAAGTAGTTTGGTTATGAGTGGATTATAGATAACATCGACAACCGCTTCTAAGTTCTGATATGGTGTTAAATCTATCGGGCTTATATCACAATTAGGATACATTCCAACTGGAGTAGTATTAATGATAATAGAGGCATCATGATGCTGTTCTTTTGCTTCCTCATAAGTAATGCAACCAGATTCTTCTTTATATTTCACAATAAGAATTTGTCCTGCATCTAAGGTATTTAATACGGCTAAAACCGCAAGAGCAGCTCCGCCGTTACCTAGAACTAATATCTTCTTTCCTTTTACATTAATTTTATTTTTTACTAAAGTATAGTAAAAACCATCATAATCAGTATTATATCCGGTGAGTTTCCCATTGTTGTTTATAATGGTGTTAACTGCACCGATTTTTTTTGCTTTTTCATCAATGACATCCAGATAGGGAATGACATCACGTTTATAAGGAATTGTGACATTGATTGCCTTAAAATTCTTCTCTTCCATAAAGAGTGGAAACTCATCCTTACTTAATGGGTGTATCTCATATTGATAATCTGTAAGCTGTTCATGAATAATCTTGGAATAGCTATGGCCTAGCTTTTCTCCAATTAGTCCGTAGTCCATGTTTAACCTCATTTCTGCGCTGTTTCTTGTATAGTAAAATTCTATTAGAGTAAATCTTTTGCCCTTAATCATATTCTATTTAAAGGAAGAAAGCAATTCTTTTGATGAAAAAAGTCGTGCATTTCTTCTTGTTTTTTTTATTCATAATCTATCCATGTGTTCATATACTGTAAAAACAGGACAACACCTAGTGAAAGAAAGGCAGTGGTGATTCATGTGAATAGGAAAGACGATTTACTCAAAATCTTCTCAGTGAAATTACGTACTCTGTTGTCAAAAACAGTGTTAGATTTTGATCGTTTGCAAGAGATTCGGTTAAGAGTGGACAGCCCTTTACTGGTTCGATACAACAATAAGGAATATGTGATCGATAATAACGCACGTCTAACAAAATCAATGGATGATGCATTTATAATTACGAAAGCAGAAGTGAAAGAAACCATGGAGTACATAAGTAATTATTCGCTTTATGCATTTGAAGAAGAATTAAAGCAAGGCTTTATAACAATTGCAGGTGGTCATCGTATTGGTATTGCTGGGAAGGTAATCCTAGAGGAAGGTAAAATAAAAAGTATGAAGTATATCTCCTTTATTAATATACGTCTTTCTCATCAGGTGAAAGGGTGTGCAGACTTGGTAATGCCATATATTCTACGAGAGGACAACATCTATCATACCTTAATTATTTCTCCTCCAGGTTGTGGTAAAACAACATTGCTACGTGACATTATCAGACAACTTTCCGATGGAGAACAAGACGTAAAAGATGGGTTCTGCAGAGAAGGTTTACAGGTTGGTGTGGTGGATGAACGGTCGGAGATAGCAGCCTGTTATATGGGAACTCCTCAGAATGATCTTGGAATACGTACCGATGTCTTAGATTGCTGCCCAAAGGCAAAAGGAATGATGTTACTAATTCGGTCGATGTCGCCTTCTGTACTTGCTGTTGATGAAATTGGTCTGGGAGAGGACATCGAAGCTATTCACTATGCGATGGGTTGTGGAATTAAGATGATTGCTACGGTACATGGGGGGACGATTGAAGAAGTAAGAGACAAGCCATTGTTAGGGGAACTTATTAAAAAACATGTTTTTGAGCGTTACATTATTCTAAATAATCGAGATTCCATCGGTAAGGTGACAGAAATCTATGATGAGAGAGGTAGTAGATTGTATTATGCATAAGCTAGGAGGGGTGAATCGATGTTTGTATTATTTTTGAGAGTAACAGGATGCGCCTTAATCATAGGCGCTAGTGCTGGTATGGGATATCTGTTTGGGAATGAAATAAGAAAAAGGTTAGAAGACTTAAGAGCTGCAAAGACAATTGCAATTCTTTTACGTGGAGATATACGATATGCACAGACTGCACTACCAGAGGCATTAGAGAATATTGCGAAGCGTCATGATGGACGATTAACACCATTTTTTAAAAGAGTATCGAAGGAACTTGCAGAATTTTCTGGGATAAGTCTTGCAGAAATTTGGGAAAGAGCAATGAAAGAAGAGCTATCCAATACTTCTCTTACGAAAAAAGATAGGACATGTTTTTTGGAATTTGGAAAACAACTTGGTTATCTCGATAAGGACATGCAGATGAACCATATTGATTGGTACATCACTCAAGTAGAAGAAGATATGCAGGAGATTAATTTAGATGCAAAAGAGAAGATTCGTCTCTATCGTAGTCTGGGGGTGCTATTAGGAATCTTCGTTACAATCTTAGTACTATAATCGGGAGGAACCTATGTCGGTTTATTTAATCTTCAAAATTGCTGCTGTTGGAATTTTAGTTTCGGTAATCAATCAAATTCTAAAACAGTCAGATAAAAATGATTATACAATTATTACTAGTCTCGCCGGACTTTTGATTGTACTTTATTGGGTAATCCCTTATATCGCAGACCTCTTTGACTACATACAGAAGTTATTTCAAATGTAAGGAGTCACACATGCTCATTTGAAAAAATAAAAGCAGTGTGAAAGAAGTAGGAATTATGCCTGGGACAATAAAGTACTACAACAATAAAATACTACAACAAGTTGCATAAGTATCTTGTAGAAGAAAGGTGTGAGATATGGAAAAAATCGCATTGATTGGTATTATAGCAGTCGTGGCAGCGAATCTATTTAAAAGTGGCAAAGCAGAATATGCTTTTTTTATAAGTTTAACGGGATGTATCTTGATTTTTTATTTTGGAATAGGAAAGCTATCTACGATCTTTAAGTCAATAGAGAGAATAAAAGGATATCTGTCCATAAATTCAGAGTACATAGCGATACTTTTAAAGATTATTGGCATTACTTATATTTCAGAATTTGCCTCTAACCTATGTAAGGATGCAGGGTATTCCGCAATTGGAAATCAAATTGAATTAGCGGGTAAACTTTGCATTATGGCTATCAGTATGCCAGTGCTATTAGCACTTCTTGATACTATTGACCGTTTTTTGACTGCTTAACGAAAGGAATAGGACAAGATGATACGAAAACGAACTTGGATTCTAAAGCTAATCTTCCTATGCATCCTCTTTGTCCTCATAGGAAAGACAAGTGTCTCGTATGCCATGAGTACCGAAGAGGAGGAGTATGACTATTCTCAAATACAGAAGTCATTAAATAAGGCGTTAGGAAATGAAGAAAGTATGAATTTTGGAGAGTATGTAAAGAATTTATCCAATGGAACAGAGTCTTTTTCTATTCAGGGTGTGGTTCAGAAGCTACTTCAGTCCATAGGCCTAGAATTTAAGAGTAATCTTAGTAGTTTAATGAAATTACTAACAATAGCGTTAATAGCAGCAGTATTTACGAATTTCTCACATACGTTTCAAAACAGTCAAATCGCAGACACCGGTTTTTATGTTACCTATCTTCTCATGTTTGTTATATTAGCAACAACATTTATTGGTGCTACAAAATTAGCGACGGATACATTACATAATGTATTAAATTTTATGAAAGCTCTAGTCCCCACCTACTGTATGTCTGTAGCTTTTTGTACCGGGGTGACGACATCAGCAGCATATTATCAAGGAATTCTTATTTTAGTTACAGTTGTTGATTACGCCTTACTAAAAATTGTATTTCCTTTAACCAATATTTATATGATGGCGGTGCTTGCAAATAATCTATCGCAGGAGGACATGCTTAGTAAACTATCGGAGTTATTGGCTACGTTAATTCGTTGGATGCTAAAGACTTTACTGGCGGTCGTTATCGGTATTGGTACAGTACAAAGTTTAATAACACCAGCTGTTGATCAGGTAAAACGTTCCTCTATTATTAAAGCAACACGAATGATACCTGGAATCGGTGGGATATTCAGTGGCGTGGCAGAAACAGTACTTGGAGCGGGGACACTTTTAAAAAACTCCATTGGAGTTGCAGGCTTAGTTGCAATTGTAGTACTTTGCGCTATTCCAATCGTAAAATTAATTATTTATGTATTAATTTATAAATTAGTAGCAGCAGCGATTCAGCCAATTTCTGATAAACGAATCGTGAATTGTGTTAGTGCTTCTGCAGAAGCATCCTCTTTATTACTTCAAACGGTGTTTGTAGCGGCAATACTTTTTGAAATTGTTATTACCATAGTAGCTGTCTCAACCATGAGAGTAACATAAGAGTGAGAAAAATGGTTAGCAAGGAGGGATTGGATGGGGATAATTAATTCGCTATATTCTTGGATGAAAAATATTATTATTTTTCTTATCTTAGTGACTGTCATATTTAACTTATTAGGGAAGAGCAATTATAAAAAATATGTGGGATTAGTGACTGGGTTAATATTAGTTCTATTAGTGGTTACTCCAATCATAACCCTGTTTGGGAAAGAAGATATTCTTAACTTTTCTCTCAATTCTCGTGGAACATTAGTTGAAGCAGAGGATATCAGTGAGGATTTATTCCGAATGGAAAAGCTTAGTGAAGAGTCTATGTTTAGCGAATATAAGGAAGTTTTACGAGGGCAAACAGAGAAACTTCTGGCTGAGAAGGGTTTGGTCCTTAGAAGTATGACAATTGAAATAAATAAAGATAAAGACAGTATAAACTTTGGTGAAATTCTGGCAATGGATATAGTAGCGTCCTACCTTAGAGTGAGTGAAAAGTCAAAAGAGGGAGAGAATTTAGGAATAGATCAGATTGACCCAGTAACAATAGGACAAATAAAAGTGGATTCAAAAGAGAAGAAAAGCGTAGAAAACCAGAAAACAAGCCTGTCTGCGATGGAAATTAATATAAAAAATGTGCTGGCGGACTTCTATAATGTTGATTCATCTAATATAAATATTAGTATACAGGAGGACCACGATGGAGAGGAACATTAAAAATACAGAGAAGACCTGTATGGAGATGGAAACAGATGCTTGGGAGGAGAAAGGTGTTGGTAAGAACAAAGACACAAAAAAGAAGGAGCAGACAACTAAGAAAAGCTCGGAGAAAAAGTTTCATCTCGGAGAGATAAAAAAGAGTCAGCTTATTCTACTCTTCTTGGCAGGATTGATATTAGCAATCACATCGTTCCCCGATATTTTTTCAAAGGAAAAGGAGACCGAGCAGAAAGCAAGCACCGAAACTGTTTCGCCTGTGATCAGTGAAACAAAGAAGTCTACTGAAAGTTCAGAAGCAGAGGCTTATACTGAGTATTACGAGAACAAGTTAGAGAAACTGCTTGAAAAGGTGGAAGGAATCGGGAAAGTAAAAGTTATGATTACTCTAAAGACCTCAAAAGAACGAATCGTTTTAAAAGATACACCGTACAGTCAGGAGATTCTTAAGGAGACGGATAATGAGGGCGGAACAAGGGATAGCAGTAGCACGCAAAGTCAGGAAGAAACGGTACTTATAACCAATGAGTCGGGAGAGAATGTTCCGTATATCACAAAGGAAATAGAGGCTCAGATTGAAGGTGTTGTAGTACTTGCACAGGGTGGTGGTGACGGAAGGATAGCTGTGGATATTGTAGACTCAATTAAGGTGTTATTTAACGTCCCTGCACATAAGATTAAAGTACTGCAGATGAATGATTGATTTGAGCAATCGTAGCGGATGTAGTGAGATTTTAGGAATTCCACGAAAATCCATAGAATAGTGAGAAATGGAGGTTACATACATGAGAAATATTTTTAAAAAGAATCAAATTATTATTACTGCACTTGCACTTATGATTGCGGTGGCAGGATACTTAAACTTCGCCAAGGACAGTACGAAAGATCCAGGTAAGGACGTAGCAGCATCTACCAACGATGCTATTGGAGATGATATTTTTGCTTCTGATAACGATGGAGAAGAATATGCTGATATCGCTGATGATTCAATGGATCAGCTAACGCTTGATGACAAAGGAAATCTTATTCTAGATGAAAATAAGACAGCTTCTGATACTGAAACAGACGCTACGGATCAAGTTGCAGGAAATGATAAAGATAGCACACAGGCATCAAACGATGCAAATAAAGAGGATGCAGTAGCAAGTGACTCAAAGGATGGTACAGCAAAAGATGATCAAAGCACAAATCCAGGGGAAGCAGTATTAGCAAATAGTAATGTTATCAACAGTAGTTTTTTTGCAAATGCTAGGTTAACGAGAGAACAAAATAGAGCAAAGAGCAAAGAAGATTTATATACAATAATCGATAACAAAAATATTCCAGAAGAGCAGAAGAAGGATGCTGTGGATAGAGTGTTAGAGTTAACAGCAATCTCTGAAAAAGAAACTGCGACTGAAATTCAGCTGGAAGCAAAAGGATTTAGTGACTCTGTAGTAACTATCAATGAAGGTCATGTGGATGTAGTAGTAAATGATCCTGATTTATCGGAACAGGATATGGCTATTATTGAAGATGTTGTTATGACAAAGACTGGTGCTAAACTTGATCAAATTACGGTTGTAGGAACTATCGTAGTAGAATAGTTAAGGTAAGATAATAATAGGCTAACTAAGGGTTTATTATCTTATCATGTAATTGGTAGGGAATGGGCTATTGATAAAATGATTTATAATAAAGACGAAAAAGGAACTCTTTTGATAGTAAATGAGTTCCTTTTTTTATTCATGCAAGGAAAAGTTTGAGAAGCGTACTTTTTCTTGCTGTATACGTAAGAGGTTAATGAAACATCACTCCTTCTATAACATTACTAATTCTGAATAACCAAACTAGAAACGTAAATAATGTAGATAGTTAGAAAATACTTTGCAAATTTAAGTTCGTTTGCTATAATAGAAGCAGAAAGTAAAAAAAGAACGCGCAAAACGCATGAGATATAGGAGGTAAAAATATGAACAAAGAACTCCAAAAGAACAATGCATATCACATGGAGTCGTCAAGTAAAATTGGCGAGGTTAAGATTGCAGATGATGTTGTGGCAACAATTGCAGGATTAGCAGCAACAGAAGTAGAAGGTGTCGCAGCACTTACTGGTAATCTTACCAAAGAGATTGTTGGAAAACTTGGAATGAAGAATCTTTCCAAGGGTGTAAAGATAGAGTTAATGGAGAAGTCAGTATCTGTAGAAATTTCGATCACGATGAAATACGGATATAACATACCAAAAACTTCAACTGCGGTACAGGATAAAGTGAAAGCAGCGATTGAGAGTATGACTGGGTTATCGGTTTCTGATGTTAACATTCGTATAGTTGGCGTAGAAATCGAGCATGATAAGCAATAACATTAGAGGTGAGACAGCTTACTGACTCATAATGAAGGAAGAATTTTACCGGTGAGGGTGTCATGAATACATAACCTTATGTGTAAGTGGCAGCCTCAACGTTTGTGTTATAAGGAATTTATCGATCATGTAGATCAAGATTTAGAAGAAATGCAATTGAAAGATTAAGAGTTGTATAAGCCCTGTTTGTTATATAGATGGGTGCATGGAGGTTAGGATGACAAGAAGAGAGATTAGAGAACATTTATTTCGTATGCTGTTTCGTAAGGAGTTTCATGAGCCTACAGAGCTTGAGGAACAAGTTTTATTATACTTTGACTCCTTAGAGAGTATTACTCCGGAACAACAGGAATATTTGAATATGAGATTTGATAGTATCAATGAAAAGTTAGGAGAAATCGATACGATTCTTGCCAATGCCTCCAGCGGTTGGAAATTAAATCGTATGGGGAAGGTTGACCTAAATATTATGCGTCTTGCTACCTATGAGATGCGATTTGACGAGGACGTTCCAGTAAAAGTTGCGATTAATGAAGCCATAGAACTTGCAAAAAAATATGGAGGAGATTCTTCCGCAAGTTTCGTGAATGGTATTCTGGCTAAGATAGTAGAATAAATGGGTGTTAGTATGGAACAAGTATATTCCGTAACTCAAGTAAATAACTATATCAAAAATATGTTTGTAAAAGACTATGTCCTGAATCGTATCTATATGAAGGGAGAAGTATCGAACTGTAAGTATCATTCGTCGGGACATATCTACTTTACGTTAAAGGATGAGACGGGTCAGATGGCGTGTGTAATGTTTGCAGGCTATCGAACTGGTCTTCCTTTTCGCTTGGAGGAAGGTCAAAGTGTTATCGTCCTTGGTGGAATCAGTGTTTATGAGCGCGATGGGAAATACCAGATGTATGCGAAAGAAATTAAGCTAGATGGACTTGGACTTTTATATGAGCGTTTTGAATTACTGAAACGAAAGTTAAGTGAAGAAGGGCTCTTTGATACAAGTCATAAGAAACCTCTCGTTCCATTTCCAAAGACAGTGGGAATTGTAACAGCTAGTACCGGTGCAGCTATTCAGGATATTATAAACATAAGCAGTAGAAGGAACCCCTATGTTCAATTAATCTTATATCCTGCTAAAGTGCAAGGGGATGGCGCAGCAAAGACCATAGTAGCTGGAATTAAGACACTAGAAGCCAAAGGTGTAGATACCATTATTGTTGGCCGTGGCGGTGGCTCTATTGAAGATTTATGGGCTTTTAATGAAGAGATAGTTGCTCGTGCAATCTTTGATTGTAGCGTACCGATTATCTCAGCTGTTGGACATGAAACTGATGTTACGATTGCAGATTTTGTATCAGATCTAAGGGCACCGACTCCATCTGCAGCAGCAGAACTGGCTATACCAGAGATTGATGTGTTAATATCAACTTTAGTTGATTATCATGCTTCTTTCGTACAAGCTGTCATGAGAAAGATAACGCTATCAAGAGCAGTACTGGAGCAAAAACGATTACAATTAACTCATCTAAGCCCTGTATATACGCTTCGACAAAAAAGACAATACACCATTGATTTAGAAAATAAATTAAGACAGCGGATGAAGGATTTAATTCGGCATAAACGACATTTGCTGGATATTCAAATAGAACGATTAAAAGCAGCCTCACCACTGGATAAATTAAAAAGTGGATTTTCCTATGTATCAGACGAATCTGGTAAGGTAGTAAATAGTATTACGAAAACAAAGCCCGGTGCTGAGTTAACGATTGCTGTTACGGATGGATTGATAAAGGCAAAAACAATAGGTGTTGAATCGATTGATCGGTAATTAGATTGAAAGAAAATCACCCACATCACTAAAAATCATGGAGGTAACAATGGCAGGGAAGTCAAAAGGGTTAGAGAAATCATTAGAACAATTGAATGATATCCTGTCTAATTTAGAAAAAGAGGATATTAGTTTGGAGGATTCCTTTGCTCTATATCAAGAAGGTATGAAACTTCTAAAACAATGCAATGAATCCATTGACAAGGTAGAGAAGCAACTAATGATATTAGAAGAAGAGGGAGAGAGTGTTTAAATAAATGGCACATACTCTGAGAATCAAATAGATAAAAATATTCGTAGGGAGATAGAACATATGGATGCGAACAGGAACATAGAAGAAAAGCTTCAACAAAAAGCCGAGAAGTTTGTAGAGATGATGACAGCATATCTTCCCAAAGAGCAAGGCCAACAGAAAACAGTATTTGATGCATTCTCTTACAGTTTATTAGCAGGTGGAAAAAGAATTAGACCAATTATCCTATTAGAAACTTATCAAGCGATGCAGCAACAGGAGAAGAAAGAAGCTTTGATTGCATCTTCACTGGATGTTATGAATGAGAATACTGATCAAACGTTGCTTAAAACGCTTAATAATATCGTTACTAAATTTTCCGTAGCACTAGAGATGATTCATACGTATTCTCTCGTACATGATGATTTACCAGCAATGGATAATGATAAATATCGTCGTGGTAAACTTACCACCCATGCAAAGTATGGTGAGGATATGGGAATACTGGCAGGGGATGCTTTATTAAATGGTGCATTTGAATTAGTGGCGGGAGCTTTCGAAAGTGTGAAGGAAGTAAAGAGTAGTTCAGATGCCTTAGTGCTTTATGACAGAGTCTCCAGGGCATATCAAATGTTATCAAGTAGAGCTGGTATGTATGGAATGATTGGTGGGCAAGTTGTAGACGTAGAGCGTACTGGATCTGCCCTATCAAAAGAAGAACTTCTTTTTATCTATGAGTTAAAGACTGGTGCTCTTTTAGAGGCCTCATTTTTAATTGGTGCGATTCTTGCGGGAGCGAATCAAGAGGAGCTTATTCGCTTTACTAAGATTGCAAAAAAAGTTGGTTTAGCGTTTCAAATTCAAGATGATATCTTGGATGTGACTAGTACGATGGAAGTACTAGGAAAGCCAATACACAGTGATGAAAAAAATCAGAAAACAACATATGTGACGCTTTATGGAATTGAAGAGAGTAAAAAAGAAGTTGAGCGTTTATCAAGAGAAGCCATGGAGGAGTTAAAACTTTTAGGGCTTTCTGATAGTTTTATACCAGAAGTGGTTTCCTATTTGATTAAACGAGAAAAATAAAGAAAAAGAAGGTGAAGTAGTGCCAAAGGTACTGGATGAAATAAATCAACCGAATGACATTAAGAAAATAAGTGCAAAAAAATATTCCCATCTAGCAGCAGAGATTAGAAAGTTTTTAGTTGCTAATGTAAGCAAAACGGGAGGGCATCTTGCATCCAATTTAGGTGTTGTTGAACTTACAATGGCGCTTCACCTGTTTTTGGATTTTCCAGAAGATAAGCTTGTGTGGGATGTTGGGCATCAAGCTTATGTTCATAAATTATTAACAGGAAGAAAGAAAGATTTTAAGACATTACGACAATATGAAGGTATGAGTGGCTTCCCAAAGCGTAAGGAAAGCGACTGCGATGCATTCGACACAGGGCATAGTTCTACCTCTCTTTCTGTCGCAGTAGGCCTAGTAAAGGCTAGGGATCTTGCAGAAGAACAGCGTAAAGTGGTCGCTGTGATTGGTGATGGTGCTCTATCTGGCGGTATGGCATTTGAAGCACTGAATAATGCAGGCAGGTTGAAAGAAAACATGATTATCGTATTAAATGATAATAACATGTCCATTTCAGAAAATGTTGGAGGTATGTCGAATTATTTAGGGAAAGCAAGAACGAATTATCGGTATACAAATTTTAAAGGTGGCTTGGAAAATGCCTTAAAGAAAATTCCAAAAGTCGGAGATGCGATTGTAACAACATTAAAACAGTCGAAGGATTCTCTAAAGCACCTATTTATTCCAGGGATGTTATTTGAAGACATGGGAATTACGTATATTGGACCGATTGATGGTCATAATATTGGGCAAATGTTAACAGCGCTTCAGTCGGCTTCCAGAGTGAGTGGAGCTGTCTTAATTCATGCAATCACAAAAAAAGGAAAGGGCTATGAGCCAGCAGAAAAAGAACCTTGCAAATATCATGGTGTTGAACCATTTGATATAAAAACCGGAAAAAAACTGAAAGTGAATAACGAAATATCTTATACCGAGATTTTTGGTAAGAAGTTAATCGATCTTGCTAAAGTACGTAGGGATATCGTAGCAATTACTGCAGCGATGCCAGATGGTACGGGTTTAACATCGTTTCAAAAAGAATTTCCAAAACGTTTTTTTGATGTGGGTATTGCCGAAGAACATGCGGTGACTTTTGCAGCAGGATTAGCAGCAGGGGGATTTAAACCAATTGTTGCTGTATACTCAACCTTTTTACAAAGAGCATATGATCAAATACTTCATGATGTTTGCGTTGGAAAATTACCAGTTGTCTTTGCGTTAGATCGTGCTGGGATTGTGGGTAGTGATGGTGAAACTCACCAAGGAATGTTTGATTTATCTTACTTGACTCATATACCAGGACTTACGGTGATCGCTCCTAAGAACGCTTGGGAATTTGAACGAATGTTAGAATATTGTGTTGAGTTTGATGGTCCGATTGCGATCAGATACCCAAAGAATGCAGCATACTTGGGCTTAGAAGATAATAAACAAGAAATCATCTATGGGAAAGGTGAGTTAATTGAATCCGAAGAAGAAATCGCTTTGATTGCCGTTGGTAGCATGGTGGAGACTGCTGTTTTCGTAAGGGGGCATTTGCATAAGCTTGGATTTAAGGCAAGTTTAGTTAATGCAAGATTTATTTCCCCTTTGGATGAAGAGTTGCTTCATAAACTAGCAAAATCGCACACTCTATTTGTTACTATGGAGGAAAATGTGAAACGTGGTGGATTTGGTGAAGAAGTTTCTGTATTCTTATGCGAGCATGGTTATCGTGGAATTAGGCATTTAAATATTTCAATTCCGAATATGTTTGTAGAGCATGGAGATCGTGCACTTTTGAAAGAAAAACTTGGGCTAGATGAAGAATCCATTGTAGAACGAATCTGTGCTGTGATGGAAGAGGAAGGAAGATAGATGAAGGAACGTCTGGATGTTCTGCTGGTAGCAAGAAATCTGGCAGAATCAAGAGAAAAAGCGAAAGCAATCATAATGTCTGGAAATGTATATGTTGACGGCCAAAAAGAAGATAAGGCTGGGAGCATGTTTAAACCAGAAGTATCGATTGAGGTAAAAGGAACTGCGATGAAATATGTCAGTCGCGGTGGATATAAATTAGAAAAAGCAATCGAAGAACATCAACTTTCACTAGAGGGTAAGGTGTGTATGGATGTAGGTTCTTCTACTGGAGGATTTACAGACTGTATGTTGCAAAACGGTGCGATCAAGGTATTTGCTGTCGATGTTGGAACAAATCAACTTGCTTGGAAATTAAGGCAGGATGAGCGAGTAATTTCTATGGAGAAAACCAACATCCGTCATGTAACACCGGAAGATATCAAAGAGCAAGTTGATTTTGTTTCCATTGATGTTGCATTTATTTCTCTAACGAAGGTCTTAGAACCAGTTCATGCATTAATGAAAGATGGGGCTGAAATAGTTTGCTTAATTAAGCCTCAGTTTGAAGCTGGAAGAGAAAAGGTTGGTAAAAAAGGTGTTGTTCGTGATCCAAAGGTTCATGAAGAAGTCATAGAGATGATTATGAATTATGCTTCTACTTTAGGCTTTTTATTACTACATCTTGATTATTCTCCTATAAGAGGACCAGAAGGTAATATAGAATATTTACTTCATATGAAAAAATCGCAGTCAGAGGACATTAGTGCATTCTTAGAGAGTGTACCTGAGATTGTTTCTAATGCTCATCAGACATTATAGCACTTGTCAAGGTGATAGCGGTATGTTATATTGAAACTAGCATTTACTTAATTTGTGCGAAAATCAACGAAAATCGCATTCATTCAGCTATATACGTAATCAATGCGCGCAGGAATGGTGGTTAAATGAAAAAATTTTGCATTATTGCAAATAGAGATAAAGATGAAGATTTGACTATTACTAAAAAGATGACAGATTTTTTGGAAGCAAAAGGAAAAGATGTTTATATAACAGAGGAGTCTTCTTTGAAAGGAAGTTACACCGATGCTTCTGGAATTCCTGAGGATGTCGAGTGTGCCATTGTTGTAGGTGGCGATGGAACGATTTTGCAGGCAGCACATGATTTAATTCAGTTAGATATACCTATTCTTGGAGTAAATCTAGGAACGTTAGGATTTTTGGCAGAAGTCGAAGTTCAAACAATGGAAAAGGCATTTACTGACCTGTTTCTAGATAAATATAATATAGAAAGTCGCATGATGATAGATGCTACAGTATACAAAGAGGAACGAAGTGCATGTAGCCTTAAGGCGAGTGCCATGAATGATGTCGTTATTACAAGGAGTGGTTTCTCTAGAATTATTGGGGTTTCTATTTTAATTAATGGAGAAGTTGTTCAGAACTATCGTGGAGATGGGGTGATTATTTCTACACCAACTGGCTCAACTGGATACAACTTATCGGCTGGTGGTCCAATAGTCACACCAAAAGCGGAGATGATAATGATTACTCCAATTTGTCCACATTCCTTAAATGCTCGAAGTATTATTGTAACCAGTGAGGACACGGTAGAGATACAGATTAGAGAGAGTAAAAAAACGCAAGAAGAAGAAGCGATTGTCACGGTAGATGGATGCTTTTCAATGAAACTTCAAGCTAATGATCGCATTCTGATAAAAAAAGCAAAGGAAACAGTGAAGCTAGTTCGTATGGAAGATCAAAGCTTCTTTCATTTGCTTCGTACGAAATTTGGAGATAAGTAGAAACTTTGGGGAGGTACAAGATTGAAGATAGGAAGACAGAGTAAGATTATTGAGTTAATAAGCAAGCATAGTATAGAAACTCAAGAAGAGCTTGCAGATTTGCTCGTGAAGGCGGGGTATCACGTGACCCAAGCTACGATATCAAGAGATATCAGAGAGCTTAAGCTTACGAAGGTAGCAACCGATAAGGGCAAACAGAAGTATATTGTTCTTGCAAACCAAGAATCTGGTATGGCAGAAAAATATATTCGTATTTTAAGAGATGGATTTGTGTCAATGGATATGGCACAAAATATTATGGTAGTGAAAACAGTATCCGGTATGGCAATGGCAGTGGCAGCAGCGCTTGATGCACTTCATATTGAAGGTATCGTTGGTTGTATCGCTGGGGATGATACAATTATGTGTGCAATTCGTACAGTGCCAGATACCATTACGGTTATGGAAAAATTATCAAAGTTGATTAATGGTAATAAATAAGAGAAGTAAGATATTTCGAGTTTTTTATTAACCTACAGAGATACTTAGCGTATTTCGTTTATAAGATTTAAGATATTCCAATAGATTATTATTTGAGGTAATCTATTGCTATAAAATGCTGTCTTTGGCAGCTATCGTTGTTGTGTTTTCATTTATTTACACACTAGAAAGAAAAGATATAAAAGGAGTATAACCATGTCAGGACATTCAAAATTCGCAAACATTAAGCACAAGAAAGAAAAAAATGACGCTGCGAAAGGAAAAATCTTCACAAGACTTGGCCGTGAGATTGCAGTTGCCGTAAAGGAAGGTGGTCCAGACCCAAACAACAATAATAAGTTAAAGGATATTATTGCAAAAGCGAAAGCTAACAATATGCCGAATGACACCATTGATCGTAGTATTAAAAAAGCAGCTGGTGAAGGCAATGCGGTTAACTACGAATTTGTTACCTATGAAGGTTATGGGCCAAGTGGAACTGCAATTATAGTGGAAGCGTTAACAGATAACAAGAACCGAACAGCAGCAAATGTTCGTAACGCATTTACCAAAGGAAATGGAAGTGTAGGAACTCAAGGCTGTGTTTCTTATATGTTTGATCAAAAAGGTCAGATTATCATCGACAAAGAAGAATGTGAGATGGAGTCAGATGACCTTATGATGCTTGCTCTGGATGCTGGTGCTTCTGATTTTAATGAAGAAGACGATAGCTATGAGGTTATAACAGATCCAGATGATTTTAGTGTAGTACGTGAAGCGTTAGAAAATGCTAAAGTACCAATGATCCAAGCTGAAGTAACCATGATTCCTCAAACTTATGTAGAACTTTCGGATGAAACAGACATTAAGAACATCAACCGTACCTTAGATCTTCTAGATGAGGATGATGATGTACAGCAGGTATATCATAACTGGGATGAGTAATCTTATTAGGGAGTAGTTTATGATATGACATATTGTGATGTTTCAATTTAAATCTGAAGCAGATGGTAGAACCAATGAATTCGATAGTCTCGAAGCATTGCATGAGTATATTGTACATCCAGCTCATAAAAAAAGTTGGTGATTTTATGAGTAAAGTAAGAGAAAAACGTGCCTACGTTGATTTTGAGATTCAATAAGTCAAATAATAATGTAAAACAGAGTAGAATTGAAATATTCATCTACTCTGTTTTTTTGCTCTATGTCAAGTCTAAGGGGTATGATGGTTATCAATCATGCTTCATCACTGGATGTGGAGCTGTTTTTATATATACTTTTTTCTCAGCCTACTGATAACTATATTTAAGAGGGAGTTAGTATAGTAGTTTTTTAAGTGAAAAGTAATGAAATATCAAAAAACACGTTCTAAATTTATCTGGCTTTTTCTTTGATTATTTACAATAGAATGTTTAAAAAGCTATTTTATTATAAAATACCACACTTTACCTGTTTTATTTCTGGCAATCGTATGTTAGTATCTATATGTAACATATTTGTAACAATTTATAAATAGAATTGTAACATATGACTTAACCAGAAGGAGGTTTCTGATGAAATTAACACGAACTATATTAGCAACTATGGCAACAATGGCAACAGTTACAGCGTTAGGTACACCAAAGGCAGTACAGGCTTCATCATTTAATGATTTATGTACTCAATTAAATGGTAATGTAATAACGGTGAGCGGCAACAGTCAGGAAGAATTAAAAAACAAATTGAAAGATTATGGAATTAATCTTAATAATCTTAATTTAGAAAATTGCCCTGAACTCCCAAGCATTGTAGTTCCAGAAACAGAAGTGGAAAAACCAGAAACAGAAGTACCTGAGGTGGAAGTACCTAGTCAACCAGGAAAAGATGAAGGTGGTTCTGAATCAGAAACAGAATTATCTTATGCAGAACAGGTTGTGAAATTAGTAAATGAAGAAAGAGCCAAACATGGTCTTTCTCCACTCACTATTGATAAGTCTGTGGAATCAGCAGCACTTGTGAGATCAAAGGAAATTGAAAAATCATTTTCCCACACCAGACCAAACGGAAGCAGTTTCAGCTCAGCATTAAAAGAGCAGGGAGTTAGCTTTATGGGAGCAGGCGAAAATATTGCATGGGGTCAGAAATCACCTGAGGAAGTTATGCAGGGATGGATGAATAGTGAAGGCCACAGAGCGAATATTTTAAATGCAAAATTCACTAAAATCGGTGTTGGATATTATCAAAATTCTAATGGAACAAATTACTGGACACAGTTATTTACTTATTAATATAAAGTAAAAA
>ERZ791922.535-NODE-535-length-22554-cov-4.610738_pt1 | contig 22554 bp, 31 predicted proteins | sample MGYA00510134_ERZ791922 | MGnify/ENA primary metagenome ERZ791922 (study PRJEB30046, sample SAMN00792101) | human gut metagenome | study: EMG produced TPA metagenomics assembly of the A metagenome-wide association study of gut microbiota in type 2...
GCGTCTATTCATGTCGGGTTAGTCACCGACACTGTATTATTAAAATTCTATATCTACATATAATTCAGTACTGTTGTATTGAATATTTCTAAAAAAGGACCGTAATAATGATTAATAATAAATATCTTTTATTACTGTCCTTTTTATTATATATATTTTTTATTTAATCTTCGATAATAAGATAATCATTTCTGTATGCTGTAAAAGTTTCTTCTTATACTAAATAGTGAAACCGTCACCTTTTGCAAAAAAGTTTATACCTCACTTAGGGGGATACCTTTCACCCCACCAATTAAGAGTCAATATTGGTATACTTATTTTTCAGCTTGTAAAATGCAATTATTACACTGGTATAATATTGCATCATCCAATCATACCATATTTCCTTGCTATAATCGCTCTTTTGATCCACACGATTATGGCGAATATTATAGCCGTTAACTATACCAAAAATCAACTTATCATGTTCATTTTTAGGAACTTCATACTCATCATTAAAAATATCTTTGACTTCTTCACGTTGACTTTCCAAAATATCAGCAAGAATGTTAATAGCCTTTTTTTCTGTTCAAAATTTGCATTAAAACGATAGTACATTTTTGTAGCTGTTGCTAATTGCTCATATACTAAATCTGGCATATCAGAACCATCATATTCTAACTGCTCACGCAATGCACCATTAGGCATTTGCATTATAAATCCATTTGTCGGCTCAAGATAATACCCCTCTTTATACGCACGTAAGATATTATTAATCAGTTCAGCAAATTCTGCCTTTTGCGCTTCGTTTTCAAATTCATCTGTTTCATTGTTATAAACACCAATATGGTCGTATAAAATCTCAATCACCGAAAATAATGTCTGTTCATCATATTCTTCGAGATATCGCCAAATTGGCCAAACCTCTTTGTCTTGTAAGCATGTTGCAAAATACACTTCCGGCGATGGCAACAGACTTGGTGGTAAAACTTGCTCCGAATCCTGATAAGGAATTTGTCTCCACACCCCTTCTGTAGCCACTTCAAAACACTTTTTATCACAAAAATATTTATATACTTGTCTGAAATACTGTAATAACTCTTCAAATTCTATCTGTAGTTGCTTCGTAAGTAAACCATGTCTTTCTGCGTAATATTTTTTCATATTTTTCTTTTCTCCTTATGGGCGGCTAAAAATTACCTTGTTCATTTTGAATACTATTTTCCATTAATCTAATCAAATCATCAATATCAAATAAGTCTATCAATGTTTTCTGTTGCTCTGCAAATCTCTGTGCATCTTCTGTAAAATAGGAGGAGGTTACAATAATTGCCTTATTTGCCCTTTCCGCTGTTTGCACACCATATAAGGCCCGAACAATATCAACACCTATTTTATTCATTTCATTATACCTTTTACATTCAATCAAAAACATGACAGGTCTACCTAAGATACTTTTTGTTGCGATTATGTCTTTTCCCCCATCTCGTGTTTGAGGTGTTAAGCGAGTTTGAAAGCCTTGCCTTTTAAACACTTCTTCCACGACCTCTTCAAACTCCCTGGGAGTAAGCTGATATACAAATCTTTTATCATTCAATATCCTATATATATTTTCCTCTACCTGTGGCAAAAATGAAGCAATGCTTTCTTCATCGAATTCCACCTGATATACAATCCCCATGTTTGGATCCTCAAGAAATTGTCCACCATGTATTTCATTATCTTCATAATTGAAACACCCCACTGGATATTCATAACCAGAAATTCTGTATTTTATATTGTTTCCACATTCTTCACAATCGCATTCTTCATATATATCATACACAATTTCTGGACCCATTTGTCTTTCGTATGAAGATGTTTCTGCATCCAGATACTCCTTTTCAATGACGATAATATTTCCGCACTCTTCACACTGTATAACTACATCATTTAATAATTCCATGCATATTGCCTCCGTGCCTTATAAATCAATTTCATATCGCTCAAATAATTTATCAAAAAATTCACATATCATTTGCTTCGCACTATTCTTATCCAAAAACTCATGTCCTCCAAATCGATATACCTCATACCCCTTCAACCGCAATGCTCTATCATCTTTTACCATTTCGGCATATAATGCAGGTACTGCCTTTCCATTATGAGAGTAGTGTTGCTGCCCATCCAATTCAAAAACAATCTTTACTCCTCCCGGTAATAACATCAAAAAATCCATTCTTTGATGGGAGTATACTACTTGTCCTTTTCTCTGATATTTACTGCGAGGGTCATAATGCAAATATACTTGTGGCACTAATGCAGGAATATCTTTTTTTATCGAGTGACGATAATAGTTATAATATGCCCTAAAAAAGATTTTTTCGGGTTCTGAATCAAGAGATGCTCTTAAACGGCAATACAATTCTAACTCCGGATTGACATCATTCTCTTTATTGTTCTCTTTCCACCATTCGACCAAAGTATTCCACTGTAATCCATCTGCTCCTATCTCAAAATTATAAAACAAGCAATTGTCAGTATCTCCTATCAATCGCAGTTCATTACTAATTGAATTTTCAATAGTAATATCTGGCTTTTGACCGACCGGAGCAAAAATGAGATTTTTTAATTCACCCTCAACAATTCTTCTTTTTCTTATACTATAATGTGGAACTCTAGATTTTTGAGAACTGATATATAACTCATATCCATCTTCCTTAATTATTCCATTTATGCCTTGAACATACTTTTTCTGTTCATCGCCTTCTCTCACTTCTGGTTTTACCAAACACTCTAAAAACTTGATGAAAATTTCATCGGGCAGATATTTAACCTCTAATCGGTTAGTAAGCAATTCTTTATAGGACATGGTTTTATCATATTTTACTGCAGACATAATTTCTTCTCCTACAGTCGTTCCAGTGAAAATATCTGAAATATCCGTCATATTCCAAATAAACGATAGAAAATCATCTAATTTCATTTGTCCTTCCATATCACTTAATGAATCCAAAAAATCAACAATTCGCCTTCTTGTCACAAATGAAAAAGTTAATTCTGTATCAGCCAAATAAGGCTCCATGGTTTTTATCATTTCTGCATTTCCAAATTCTTTAACTATTCTTCTTGCTAACTTCCAAATATCATCATCTGGCAACTTGTTCAAACCACTCAATACATATAACCGCTTGCTATGCATTGGTTCCAGTCCAGCATCTGGTTCAATTCCATATGAATTACAGACTCTCTCCAAGTCATAAGCCTTATATTCACAGGCAAATTGATTTGCAATTACATTTCTTAATTCATCAACTTTCTTCATTGCAGCCTCCCTAGTCTAACACTATTATTTTACCATATCACCTGTTTTTTTACCATCTGTAAAAGAGCAAGAAAAAAGGCAAATCAGGAATCGTAACTCCCAATCGACATCTTTTATTACTCCTCTTCATTTTTACATTCAATCTCCGTTCTATCCTCAAAGACGTTGATGTGATCCAACGTTTTCAGCATGAAATCCGTGTCCATCTTCATCAAGGACTCTACCCCATCGGGGTATTTTATGAACTTCTATGCCCGATAACCTTCCAAGACGTTTTCGCTCTGCAGCTGTTCCGTCCATGCTCCATGAAATCCTTTCGATTCTCCATCACCCCATTCCAAGCCATCAGATATGCCTTTATCAGCGTTTCTTCCTCTACGTGGCGGCTGGCACGTTCCATGACTCCTTTTACCTTATACCGTTCACTGCACTTGGCGGTAAATACCTGTGATTGGTCTAACTCCAACTGAATTCACGCCATGCCTGACACACATAAAAAACGAGCTGTAATCTCAATCCATTGTGATTACAGCTTCTCCATTACTTCTTATTTAAATATGATTATTCCAATTACTTTGCTATCTTGATTATAGCTTTCAATTAACTCTTTGTATCTAATTTTTCAACAGACTATTTTATGATATCTTATACATTTTTCTTCATCTTTTTTGATAATAAAGAGATTAATAATCCTATGATAACAGTAACTAGAATACCTATACCTCTTGCTATCCAAACATTTAATTTTATACTTTCTAACACTTCACAGAAATATGTTCCTACACCAACTGCTATAAACAATATCACTAACGTTATAATTGTATCATTTGATTTCTTCATCTTCTACCTCGTCAATTTCATTTTCAATTTTTTTCTTTCCTGCTTTATCAATGCAAGATATTGTAAACAGAATAAGAGAAATAAAAACAAAGGATGATAAGAACGTAACTACAATAGTTGCAAGAAAATGAACATCTAATGGTCCTGTATACATATCACCATAAGTTGAATAATTTCTTACTCCATTGGCAATAGATACCAATAAACTTAATCCCACTGTTACAAGAATAGTAATTAATTTCCCACTTTTTGACGAGTCTAATGAGTTATATCCTAACATTGCACCACGAACTACTATATAGCCAAGAGCAATAACCATCACTGCTATTTCTGTAATATAAGAGGAAACTGACATATTATAGAAATATCCTTTTATAAAAATAGAAATACCTAATAACAACTCAACAACTAGAAATGCTTCACTCTGAATTTTATTATTTACACCAACAATACGCTCATCTTTAATTTTTTTTCTAATCATATTTCATTCCTCCCAAAACAAATCATTTAAGGTTTTATTAAGAGCTTTACATATCGCCAAACATAGTTTAAGAGTTGGATTATATTTTCCTGCTTCAATCAATCCTATTGTTTGACGAGTGACTCCTACTGCATTTGCTAAATCTTCTTGACTCATATCACATTCAAGTCGAGCTATTTTAATTTTTTTATTTTTCACTATATCATTTTTCCTCCTTTACTATTCTCGTTTAAATTATACTTTATAGATTACAATATGTCAAATATATATTGCATTTAGAATGTTATAAATGTCATTTTTATTTTGTTAACAACAAAATAAAATAAACAAATAATTTCAACATCAAGATATTCTACATTTTTATTTAAATATAACATTATATCCTACAATGACATCATTCTCCTGATAAGGTTGTAATTCTCCATAAGTAGCATTACTTTTGTTCAACTGATCATTCATATAGGAAACTGCAGCATTTTTACATGCTTCAATATTATAATTATAATCTCTGATATAAAAAATCTTAGTAGATGGTAGACCATTATTTATTTTATTTTGCTTTTTAGCATTATCATTGATCTTTTGATTATTATTAGAATTTGATTGTGTTTGTTCTTTACTTTTTTGCTCCACTTTAACATTTAAAGTATTCGATACTTCATTTCCAGATGAATCAGTTGCTGAATATGACACGGTAAAATTACCGACCTGAGATATATCACCATTAATTTCATAATGAATATCTTCAAATGAGAGATTGTCATAATTATCAGATACATCTGTAATATAATCTAAAACATCAAAATCATTACCTTGTATGATAGTTACATCATTTTGTTTTAATTGAATAACTGGTGGCTGATCATCAATCACTGTAACGATCAATGTTTTCTGGATAGACTTGATCCCATTATCAACTTCATAAATATATTCATAATCAGTTAGCTTATTCATTTCCTGAGGTGCAGGCAGAATAAGCTTATTTTCTTTATTGTATGACTTTACATAATCCATAGGATGAAACTCCTGTCCAAAAGATAAGGTTATACTATCTTCTGTTAATTCCAGTTCTACATCTTCACATAGTGCTAATAAATAATCCTTATTTATATATAAAATAGATAATATTAAGCAAAGTATGATCAAGACAGTTAAAATGATGGCAATGATTTTTGTCTTTTTTAGAGACACTTCAGCTTTAGCATTTTCAAACACACCCTGATTTTCAAACAAATGAATCCTGATATTTTCCATGGATTCTGAAGAGATAGTTGGATCACATAGCGGACTGGGATCTAATCCATATTCCATTGCTAAAGCTATTTCTCTCATCTGCTCCCAATCATAGAGTGGATTTTTTATCATATCTAGATCCAGTCCCTTTTCATCTGCCATCCTTAACTGATTTTTTTGTCGTGCATCATAAGCATAGGTTGATAACAGTTCATCAAGTTTTCTGCTCATCTTTGCATAACTTCCTCATTGCTGTACTTATACTCATAGATATCCGGAATCTCTTCATGAAATAAGGCTTCCAGCAAATCACATGTTATCTGATTTTCTATGCAGTAATCAAAATATTTCTGCATTCCATCAATATGATCATATTCATCATAATAGAGATAAATTAGATTCCAAAAACCTGTATGTGTTTCCATCGACATATAAAAAATATCATATCCATCTTCCAGATACATAAAATCATATTCATCAATATCATAATCCCATTCAGGAACCTTCATCCAGGTTCTATCTCGACTATCAGATATATAAATAAAATCATGATCATCATCTTCATAGAGAGAAATAATTGCATCTTCCTTTTTATAAACTGCTGTTAATCTATAATCTTCCATATCATTAACACGGTAAATTTACCGTGTTACTCATCTGCCTTTCTTTTCGCACCAACATCGGTAATAAAATCAATATAAGATCGATCATCAAGATCTATCATATAGTCAATCATGATATCTCTGGTCACACCATCTTTATCCAGCAGTTTTATTTTATTCTGTAGTTCAGCATCTCTTCCTTTCAGTAATTCGTAAAGGTTTTGAAGAATAATATCCAGCTTTTCATCATGATGTTTTCTATCTTGAAATTCAAAATCATCAATATGCATTTTTTCTACATCAAAAACATCACTGGCATTTGAATATGAAAAATTGCAGGATTTAAAAGTTGCTTCTTCGCTAAATGACATCTCCTTAAAAAGACAATCTACAAAACTGCAATGCAGAAAATGAGAATCCATAAGCACATGATCAAATTCTGAATGATCGAATGCAACCTTTTGAACCAAAGAATGATGAAATTCCATATTCTGAAAAGAACATTTAAAAAAGTCCATAGTTGCATCAAGATTGATATTCTTGTTAAAATGACAGTTTATAAATTGACATTCATTAAACAGAGTATTTTGCAATGCTTCCTTTCCCAATTCTTCATCCTCAAAAACTTTATTTTCTATAATATTTCTTGCAACCAATTTTTGATCAGCTTTTTCATCATCCTGTTGAATAACTTCTTTACTGATGCCCGTATACTGCTCATATCTAATATATAAATCCTCTATTTTGTTGTTGTGATCTTCCAGAATATTTTTATCCAGATTATTTCCTATAACCTTAACACCATCCAGATTATTGTTGGCTATATCAGTATCTTCAAGTCCTGAATTATTGATAAGCAAAGAAGACTTCAACGATGAATCAATGATCATGGTATCAATAAAACTGCATTCATAGAAACAGCTACCTGAAAAAGTACATTTAGAAAATTTGACATTAATAAACTGACAATTATAGAAAACACATTTACCTGAAACCTGTACCTGGCTAAAATTCATATTTTCTAGAATACAGTTTTTCATGATCAGTTCCTTTTTCTGACCTTTGACAGAATAATGAATACGAGCAAGATTATAGTTGGTAGCTCGATAGATATCTCTTTGTTTCAGTTCTTCTAGAATCTCTTCATTCAAATTTAAAAGAGGTACTGACGGATCAATACCTCTGTTATTTAAAAATATCGTTATTTTGTTATCATCCATTTTCTTCATTCTCCTTTATATCATCTTTTATGCTGAAATATCTTGGCTCTTTTTTAGGAATGTCTCTAAGCTGATAATCCTTTAATGACGGATAAAAGACATACTGATCAAAAGGTATGACCTTTGTTATAAAAGCCTGCTCACGCTGTCTGATGATCAAGGCTTCACCAAACTGAAAATTCTGTAATCGATCTGGAGTAATCACACGTTCCAGTTCCTTTCTTCCATTCCTGTAAACAAAATGAGATCCACATCGCTTCGATAATTCATCCAGTGTTTCATAATCACCGCTTAACAGATAAACTGTATTCTTGGCATTATTTTTGATTGTCTTGGCGGTATTTTTACCGTATGCATTATCAAGCTGATCATACCCTTGTACTACGGCAGTAAGTCTTACTCCTCGTGATCGACCAGCAGTCAATACATTAGTGATTTCATCAAAAGCAGGAAACTGTCCCATTTCATCAAACATGATATGGAATGGTATCGGTAATCGCAAATTCGGTGATGATCTGGCTGTTTTTACAAGACACTGCCATAACTGTTTGATAAACAATGTTACAAGGGGATAATATGTCTGTTTTTCATCATGAACTTTCAGATAGATCATAGTCTTTCTTTTTCCTACATTTTCAAGATCGATATCATTTTGAGACAGCATATTCTTGATGGCATCATTAGTGATGATACTGTTTAGATGTTTGGTCAAAACATTGCGTGATGATTTTCTTGTCTGTTCCGCTGAATCAACATATGACATCAGTTTTTCTTTGCTTAGATCCTCGCTGCTCTTGAATTTTTCTAAATAATACTGCAGCCATGTTGTATTGCCTCTGGTACTTTTCTTCTTTATTTCATCACCTTCTAAAATGATTCTTGAAACGGCTGGAATATTGATGACATCAATATTTCCACTTTCAGCCAAGAGATGAATGTATCCTTCCAGAACCCTTCCAGCTTCCTCGTTCCAGAAACTATCTTCTCGTGATTCCTTTTTTCCAGATGTAATAGCTTCAACAGCATCTCTAAAATACTCCTGTGCCAACGAAAAATCTGCTGATGTTCTGAATCTGTTTTTTTCTTTATCATAAATATAATCACCTGCATCATTGAATCCAAAATATGATTCATAATCAATCTGAGCATCAGTTCCATAAATAATCTCATATTCTTTTTGGATACTTTCCTTCAAAGTCATATACTGATTATTTTGTTCACTTTTAATTTTTAACTGTTCAGTATATTCCTTAGCTCCTAGATATAAAGGATTCCAGCAGTCACTATTTTCAGGATCAATGAAGTCAATAAAATAAACATCATATCCTTTTGATTTAAACAGTTCTGCTGTTTTTGCCGATAATTCTCCTTTGATATCTACAGTCAATCCCGACTCTCCTGTCATGGCCATCAGACAAAGCATCGGCAATATAAAACTGAAAGATTTTCCTGACCCTGATGATCCGATGATCAAACTATGTGAATCACTATCATCTACATAAACATGATCTTTATAGGACATAAAAATCAGTCCACTTTTTACATGGACTGATTTTATCGATTCATTTTTGTTTATATGTAACCATTGTCTTAATACATTTCTTTTATTATCCAGTTGTGAGTCCATCAGTTGACAATGTTTATCAAAGTATAGAACCGGAAGACTCTTCTTATAATACGTGTCGTCTGTAAGTGACGAATAATTATTCTGATTGCTTCTATCCCTGTTGAATATTTCATTCAACATGTAATAAGCAGGTACAATAAAAGTAAACAATGTAAGTCCAATAAAATAAGAGATACTATAAAACAGATAATGTGGATTAATTGTTATTCCTGTATGACCACTAATGAAGTATGTTAGCTGCATTCCTAAAAAATAAACTATGATCATGTTAAGCACCCATGACCATATAATTTTCTTTTTCATCACACTCTCCTCTCTACCCGGTAAATTTACCGAGTAAAATACCATCGTAACATCTAAAATGATATCTTCATAAATCCAATAATTTATTCTACCAACAGTTGACTTTCCATTCTCTTATTGTATTCTTCAATAGCTTTATCTATTTCTCTTTGCTGTTCACTAGCTACTTCTAAAATATATGATTTAATTCTTATTTCAGATAAATATTTTCTGGTATGATAATTTCTTTTCTTTAAAAATGAACTGGCTTTTTTACTATCCGTCTGATCATAAATATATTCGCTTTTTTTATAATTCTGTAAAATATAGTTTCCTACTCGTTCGTAAAATTTATTTAGCTCTGCTTCTTTGATACTGCTTATGTCTCCACCCTGTTCTTCCATGACTTCCTGAAGCATATCTAATTTTTTCATATACTGATGAAATTGTTGACTTAATTTTTCATCACTGTTAATAAGATCGTCAATAATTGATTTAATGATCGGCTGATATTCTTTCATATTTATTGAATTATATTGAAGCCTTCCTGTCTTGGGTAATACTTTATATAGATCTTTCAATTTCTTATTATGATTTAAATCAACATTTTTGATGGATGTCATCAATTCCTTGAATGCGATATCTTTATTTTTAAAATATTCTTTATGATCATATCCAGTTCTTTCTTTTAATCTTTTTCTGGCAGCTAATGATGTATAGATAATCTGCTTCACATTCTTCATTTTTCTCTGTGATAATTTACCTCTGATTCTGGTCTGTTTCTTCTCCATAAATGCAAGATGAATATGAGGATGTTCAGTATTACGATGAACATCAAACCACCATAATACATTATGATAATCAAGATCATACTGCTTAAAAAGCTTTGGTAATACTTCTTTCATAACAGCCGCCCACTGTTCACCTGTCTCCAGTTCCAGCTGATGTGCTTCATCATCACTTTCTAATGATATGACATAATCCCAACATAGATTGCCATTTTTATGAAAACATCTGTTAATTTCTTTTTTAAATTGACTACGTTCCTCTTTTCCATTTAAAACTCCCATAGAGCTGTATGTACCAATTGTATGACTTCCTGTATAACCGAAATATCCATCTTCCTGTTTTTCAACAGTTTTATCGGCATCTTTAGCTTCATCTCTCCCTGTATAATCAAAATAACCACCAACTGTATCATTTGTTATCTTCCCTTTATATCTGGAATTTTTAGGCGGCGCTTTACCATATTCAAAAAATCTAATCTTTGTTATCTTCATAATAAAAAAACACGGTAATTTTACCGTGTGAGTTCACCTCTTTCTAGATTCAACAATCTTCATTCGATACTTCAGTTACTAGAATATATCTTAATCTAAAAAAAGGAATTTCTATTTTTATATAGAAACTCCAAAAGTATCCTATTATGAGTTTATATATTTCATTTAAAGAATAAATGCCATATACTATCGAATCAGCCACTCATAATCCTGTCGAGTATCAATAACATAATCAACATAAACAGTATCGTCAATAACCTGATAAATCAACATATATCTTTTTTCAAATAACAGATAACGATATTTATGACTAGGGATGTATTCACCTGAAAGCCAAGGACATCTTAAAGGCATAAAACTTAATGAATTTGCTTTTTTTTCAAATTCAGTTGCTAAATGTTTAGCAGCACCAGGATTCACTTGTGCTAAATATGCAACATGAGAAACTAGCATTTGCGATGCTTTCTGAGAAATAATGACCTTATAACTATTCTCCATCACCATTTGCCTCATCAATAACATTATTCATCATTTGAACAACTTCACTAACAGAATATCCTTGACTACCATTCATTCTATCTTCTTCAACTGCTAAAAGTTCTTCACGAAGCTTCAACATCTTTTCTCTGCGATTAAATGTCTCAATATCCATAACCACCAGATCCCCTTCTCCATTTTTTGTAAGGAAAACAGGTTCTTTTGTCTTTTTACACATTTCTGAGATCTCGTTGTAATTCTGACGAATCGTTGCAGATGGTCTAATAATCATAACTATCACTCCTTATATAGTATTATTCTATATATATTATAACTATATTATGCTATATAGTCAATTTATATATAAATACTTAACTATTAATTACTTTTACTTTTACTAATTATCACTTTGGTTTCAGTTTTTCCAGATCCTCATGTAAAACATTTAACATTTCAGCATTGCTGATAAGAAGCTGCTGCAACGTGGCATCCATAGTTTCTTTGAACAGTTCAGATATAATATTTGAGTTCATCATGACTCTGGCTATATATAATTCCATCATCTGATCCAGGATCTCACTTTGTGTATATTGAAGATCAAGTTCTTTATCAAAATAATTTTGAAGATACTGTAGCTTTTGATCAAAATCATAACTTACCCTATAGCTTCTTTTAACTGTAATACTAACTCCTCCTTAATGACACGGTAATTTTACCGTATCAATAATTAATGTTTTTCATCTTTATGAAATGTCCTAAAATTTCATTCAGTATATCCTTTGCTTCTTTGATGTCATTATTATTTTCCTTAATAAAATTATTTATATCAATAATCTGTTTATTGATTTCCTGTAATGTGATATATGCCTTGATCATCAGTTCAAAAAGATCCCCTTTAGAAAACTGAGGATTTTCTTTTGCAATAGTATTAAATAAGGTTTTAGTTTCTTCACTACATCTGATCGTTATATTTGTTTCTTTAACCAATCTGTATACTCACCCCTTTTCTAGCAGGATAAGGGAAAATGTCCGGCAGTTTATAAACCGCCGTATACATTTTCCATATGAACAACTCAACAACGTTGAGTTTTATTGACTTTACACATAAATATAACGTATACATTTTCAAAACATAGTGTCGGACATCATCAATCCAATGTATACGTTGCATACTAATATTGTTAATATAAAGATAACCAATAATGTTAATTTATAATTTACCAATTCTGGTAATAATTGTTCAACATTATTGAGTTATCTTTTCTTTTTGGTTAACCTTCTCTTTAAAAGGAGGTGAACCAAGTATGATAAAAAATGATATCGATGTAAGTTCAAATTTGATAGGAGAATTAAGATTTATGAAAACTTTACAGATCAAACCAAACTTTAGTGATTTGTCTAGAAAGTACAATGTTGATCGTCACACCATAAAAAAATATTATGATGCAGATGGAATACCAATGAAAAGTGGACGTCCCAAGAAAAGTAAATGGGACTGCATGTTTGAAGATATCCTTTATATCCTTGACAAGCCAGGTGTTTCCTATAAGGCTGCCTATATGTATTTTCTCAATACTCGAGAAGAGGAACTTCCGGGCGACTACAACAGTTTCAGAAACTACTGTTATAGAAAGCATCTTAAGCCCAAGCAGAAGGAACATAAACCCCATGTGCTCTATGAAGTCGATCCTGGCCGTCAGCTTCAGGCTGATTTCAAAGAAGACCTTTCCATTCATCTCAAGAATGGTGACCTGATTGAATTTAATGTTTTCTCTGCAACTCTGGCCTATTCAAGACAGCATATATTTATCTATTCCCCAACCAAGACAACCGATGACTTCATCAGATGCACTATTGAAGTCTTCAGAAGAATTGGTGGCGTGACAGAGACCCTTCTCACTGACAACATGTCGGCTGTTGTGTCCTGTCATGGTAGAAAAAAGAAAATACATTCTAGAATCTCACAGCTGTTTAATGATCTTGACTGCTCACTCAAGCTATGCAGGGCCAGAACTCCCCAAACTAAAGGAAAGGATGAAAACGCAAATAAATTTATGAACTGGCTGCTGCCCTATGATCATGAAATCGAATCGGTTGATCAGCTTATCAGGACGATTGAAGAAACAATCATGAGTCAGTGCAATATGGAAGTCAACAGTGGTACCAACATGCCGCCCGCACTGCTTTTTAGAAAAGAAAAGGAATATCTGAAGCCTTTACCAAATAAAGTCATGCTTTCTTCCTATATGGTAGAACATTATAGAAAGAAGGTTCCCGAATCGTTGCTTATTGTCTATTATAAAGGAAGCAAATATTCCGTTCCGGCCCGTTGCCTTGATCAATATGTAGATATCTATCCTGTTGAGGGCAACATGATATATATCTATAGAAACAAGGAACTTGTTGCCACTCATACTATATCACAAAATACGGTCAATTATGATGAGAATCATTACAGGGAAGCATTAAAAATGAATCTGTCCCATACAGATGATATAGATGAGATGGCCAAGAAGAACCTGGAAAGACTAGAAAAACTTGGAGGAAACATGAATGAATAAAAAATTAATACTAAGACATAAAATCAATGAAAATCCATACGGTCTGTATAACAGTCAGCTCAAACCAATGAGCAGAGAGGAAACAATTGAATTTTTCAACGAGATAGACCTTACAGACGAAGAGCTTCTGTCATTGAACGACTATATTCTTGAAGATGCAGGGCATAGCTTCTTCGATAATGCATACATGGTATGGAACGAATGTGGTGAGCACATGAATTTCATAGATGGCCTAAGAATGAGCGAAACATGCTGGAATGAAGACACATCAGCAGAAGAAGCCGAGTCACATATCATAACCTATGAAGCTCATTTCGAAGACCAGTCATGGGTGGCAACTATCGACAGAATTCAGCTGTATCATGATTATTCAGATGTTGTTTTTAAGGGAAGAGGAAGTGCCATAAGGGCTTTTGTCGGCAGAGCTGATGAATTATGGATCTGCATGCCTGATCAGCATGTCTGCACAACTCTTGCAAGCTCTGATGACATTTTTTGGAATGGAGAGATGTTATCCTCTCTCATGAAAAACAACATAGATGGTGCAACACTGGCATATGGCATCAGATGTCTCTGTGAGGAATATTTCATATAGATGGAGGGATAAATATTATGGATACCAATTATAATAAGCTATTGAACAATCTGACAGATTTAAAGCTTGAAAGAATGAAGGATAGTCTGCCACAATATATCGACATGATCAACAGCGGAAATAAAACAATCGTGGATGCATTGTATGAACTGACCGAAAAAGAAAAAAGCTTCAAGAAGGAAAAAGCAATCAAAGCCTGTGTAATGACAGCAGGCTTTCCCTTTCATAAGACCCTGGACGACTATGACTTTAGTTTTCAGCCAGGAATCAATAAAAAGGAGATTGAAGATTACATGACACTGAGATTCATTGATAATAGTGAAAATATATTGTTTATTGGCTCAAGTGGCACTGGAAAATCTCATCTGGCGACATCCATTGGAATAGAGGCGGCCAGGCACAGATATAGTGTCTATTTCATCACATGTCAGAATCTCATAGATGAATTGATGGAAGCCGAAAAAGAAAATCGACTCGAAAAGAGAATGAAGGCCATCAACAGATACAAACTGTTGATAGTGGATGAAATTGGATATATCAATTTTAACAAGGAATCCGCCAATCTGTTTTTTCAGCTGGTATCACAGAGGTATGAAAAAAAATCAACAATTATTACAACGAATAGGAATCTATCCAAATGGACAGAAATATTCAGTGATCCAATCATCGCCAACGCAATACTGGACAGATTGCTTCACCATTGCCATATAGTTAATATTGTAGGTCCATCATATAGAACCAAGGATCTTATGGATATGCTGGAAGACTAGAAATGGACGGAAGAGGTAAACATATGTGAGCAAAACTGGTAACAATAAATTAACATTTCTGGTAATTTTCAAATTAACATTTTTGGTAAAAATTATATTGACAATATTAGCATACTGATTAGGAACTTCATTTTTATAAAAAGATGTCTTAATCTTTGCTCCCGATTTCGTCATCTTTTCCCAAAGATTAAAATACGGATACTCTTTGATCATGATCCATCCAAAAGATTCTGTTCCTACTTCTATTCTGTAATTCACTCGATTATAATTTAATTTTCCTATATTCATCACCTACTTTACAATATCTATTTCTTTCGTTTCCTGAAACTTAAGACTCATGACTTCATCAATGGACATACCCTGCTCCATCCACAGATACGCCAGCATATAGTCCTCCTTATTAAATTCTTCTACAAACATGTCACCGTTCGTATTATCGACGCAGATGACTTTATCCTGATCAAATGCATAGTAGTTTAAATTAGCAACTTTCTTGCCATTGCTCCAGTCATCTACAAATGATGTTAATTGACTGCTGGTAACTTCCACATATTCTTTTCCTAAAAGTAATCTTAAATCCTTTCTGTCTATTCTATCAGGCTGATAATTTTCATTATCAATAGCTTCATTAACAATGATCTGAATTTCCTTTAATCTTTGATACTCACCTTTATCCAGAATATAATCACATATCTTTTCAGCATCCTTGATAGCAGCAAATAAAGTATTCGGTTTTTCTTCTATGACTTTCAGCCAGCTTTGGATATATGCCTGACTGTTTTTTAAATAATCATCATTTGGGTGTGGCACGATTCCTAAATCATTACAGACAAAAGAAGAGCCGATTTCGGCTCTCAGTTCTTCAATAGCATACTTTTCAGGATTACTATAAAAATTGCTTATTTTCCTATTCAGTCTCGTTGCATGTGCAGTAGCATGTGATACTTCATGAAAAGCATCACTAAAAAATGCATCAGATAACTTATAACGATGATGATCCGGTATGACAACCTTATCTTTATCTAAACTGTAATATGGTGTATTCACTTTCATATCTTCATGTATATCCAGATGTGTTGCATCACCAAATGTATGTAAAAGCTGATACGGTAAAGAAAAATGTTCATCAATTTCATCACTGTCTTTCATCATTTTTTCTTTATAGGGTTCTATTCCATCCATCTGTCTTGCATTAAAGACATAATAAACACAACTTATGTATCTGATATCATCCTTGCGTTCTGGATGCTTTTCCAAAAGCTCCTGAACTTCCTGAAAAGACAGTTTCTTCTTTTCTTTTTTATCATAGATGCTCCAGTATTCTATTGGTACACCTTTTTCACCTTTTCTGATATGATAGCCAGCTTCTATAGCCTGCTTAAAAGTCATCCATCTGGGATCATCGTAATGATGCAAATACTCATTTAAATACAATATGAATCTATTGCTGTTTTTATAGACGGTCTTTGTTACAGGATTATAAGATGTTCTAGATGGCATGAATCCTCTATGCCAGGGAATATCTTCCTTATAAAGACAATCAACAAACAGCTTGACAATCTCTTCTCTTGCCTTATTCTGTTTCATCCAGAAGGTCCTCTAATGTATAAACATTCATTTCACTTTCATCATTGTCATTAGGATCATCTTCAAATGAATAGGCATCTAAATTGTCTATATACATAAGGCATCACCATCTCGATAATTTTTGAAATTCATTTCTGGATGCTGGTCAATGAAAAAGTCTACTAGTTTTACAAGATCTTGACTGTTTTCACATCCAATAAAATAATCCATTCCATCATTGGTACTTTCCATTTTGAAGAAAAGTCTCTTAGTTATATCAAAAGGACTCATAAGTTGATAAACTTCTCCCTTTAACAGATCCATATTACCTTCATAAAACATGACAATCGGTGGACAGTTTGTCCCTTTAAAAACTTCAGGATAATCTTCAGACATGACAGTTACATATTTTTCATCAACTTTATCATTCAGCTTATCAATTTCTTTGTCTGTTAATCTTTCCTTATAAACAACAGCCTTCAAAATTTTTTCAAAGTCCCCTTCATATTTTTCAGAAAAAGCAACCAGTGTTTCTTCTAATGATCTTGACATCACTCTACCTCCAAGTACTCTTTTATGATTTCATAAATATCTCTATAAGATATTTTTTCATTACTCTTATAATCTTCAACTTCATAATAATCTTTTATATTTTCCACTTTTTATTTCCTCCTTATCTTTTTGTTTCATTCAAACCGTTCCCTAATCTATAAACATTCATTTCACTTTCATCATGGTCATTAGGATCATCTTCAAATGAATAAAAATCTAAATTATTTATGCACATAAGGCATCACCATCTCGATAATTCTTGAAATTCATTTCTGGATGCTGGTCAATAAAATAATCTACCAGTCCAACAAGATCATGACTGTTTTCACACCCAATAAAATAATCCATCCCATCATTGGTAATATCCAATTTAAAGAAAACTCTCTTAGATTTATCCAAAGGACTTGCAATTTCATAGACTTCTTCGCTTACCAGATCCATATTGCCTTCATAAAACATGACAATCGGTGGACAGTCTATTCCTTTCAGAACTTCAGGATAATCTTCAGACATGACAGTTACATATTTTTCATCAACATTATCATTTAGCTTATCGATTTCATTATCTGTTAATCTTTCTTTATAAGCGACAGCCTTAAAAATTTCTTTAAAATCACCTTGATATTTTTCGGCAAAAGCAACCAATGTTTCTTCTAACGATCTTGACATAATTCTACCTCCACATATTCTTTTATGATTTCATAAATATATCTATAAGATATTTTTTCATTGTTCTTATAATCTTCAACTTCATAATATTCTTTAATATTCTCCATTTTTCATTTTCTCCTTGTCTTTAATATAATCTTCTACAGCTTAATATATGTTTTCGATAATAGCCTGAAGCTATATTTTTCTTTTCCACAACATACTTCGAAGAATTTCCTTTGATACTTGAATTTCCATGAGCATGAATCATATAATCATTTCCCATAAATATTCCTGCATGATCAGCCTTGCTGTCTCCTTCCCAGTCAAATGTGACGATATCTCCAGCCTTTAAATCACCATATGCTATTTCTGTGCCCTGATGAGAATACCCTTCAGCACTGTTTCTTGAAATACTGATACCAGCTTCCTTATGACACCAGTAAATCAGACCGGAACAGTCAAAATAATCTGGTCCACTTTTGCCCCACCAGTAGCGACATCCGAGTTTTTCCTGAGCTTTTAATACGATCTTATTTCCCAATGTTCCATCATCCTGAACAGCTTCAGAAATATGCAGATAACTTAGAACATTATAAACATAAAACATATTTCCATAATTCCATCTCCAGTTGCCACCATCCCAGTACTTGTTTTCTTTTAAATCAAATTGTTTCTTCAAAGAAGCAGCTGTTGAATATGATTTTTTTTGACTGCTGAATCTATGTTCATAACAGTACTGACAGCTTGTCTCAAATGAATAAGATCCCTTGCTGGCATGTATCCCAATGATGCCTAGACCTTTGTTGTAGCCATCAATAGCTGCAAACAGGGCATTAGTATCGGTCAATCCTTTATCGGTTGCCTGTAATAGTCCGTCAGCAAAGTTCTTTACACCACATTCTATCGAATATGATGGATCAGTGATTCCATTAGGCTTCCTGGGATATCTGGTATTCTTGCCACATTCACTTGCCTGCATAGGATCATTGCCATTGCCACCACTTTCTGTCATCATGATGGCAAGCAGTACATTTTCATAGTCACTGACATCTATATATCCGTTTTGACTTTTAGCTGTCCATTTTTCTATTTCTGATTTATATTTAAGAACTCTGGCATTGATATTTTCACCAAGTTCTATCTTGATATTTCCACCAAATAAAATATCAAAAGTTATAGAAATCGGATGTTCCAGATATTCATTAAGTGCTACAAATGGTGTAGCCAAAGCTCCTATCAGCAAAATAAAAACAAGAAGAGTCATACCAACCTTTCTTGCCTGTTTTTTCGCTAATTTCTTTAACTGGTTCATTTATTTTCCTATCAACCTGTCTTCATCATCGGTCAATAGTACCCTGATAGGAATCTTCCTGTTTCCAACTTCCATCAGGCATGTATATGGTGGCAGATTGACAAGCTGTTCTTTTTCCTGATCAGTCAGCATGATCAGGTGAGATAATTCACTGATACTGCTTTTATACATATGAAAATACATCTGATAGGTACTGTTTTCAAAGATTGCTCTGCCATATGTCAGTATCTTTTCATCACAGTAATCTCGAACCTGTTGGGTACCGGAAATCGTTACCGTATTGTACTTTCTGGCACGTCTTTGAAACTGAGCCTTTATCGATGCAATTTCTTCAATAGAAATAAATCGATGATCCTCATCAGAAACAAAGACCGTTTCCTCATTTGTTGATAGACATTTAGACCAGGCATAATTAAAAACCAGTCTAAGCAAGGCATTTCTAACTCCTATTGGAGTTGAAGCCAAATGTTTCATACCAAACGATAAAAGACCAATATCATCAAGAGCCTGCAAGTCGATATTGGTCTTTCCATTAAAATATCTTGCATAATGTCCGGGGATATCTGGAGTACCTACAATACTTCTCATTTTCATTTGCAGATTCTTCAATGCTTCATATTCCCTTTTATATAAGGACAGATCTTTACTGTATTCTTCCAATAACTCATCGATAGTTGCTGAAAAGTCAGTAAAGGTTGGATAATCCTCTGAGTGATAGTATTTAAAACTTTCACTGCCATCAATACCGGCACTTCGATAAGTCTTTATAGTAATCTCGTTTAACATATCAATTTCATTTTCAGTAATGTTTGGCCATAAAAGTTTTAATGTAATACTTAAGTCTTCAACCACGTTACTGATAGCTGTTGATGTATCATACATGACAGTATCATCTTCTCTGTCTTCATCGTCAGTCGTTACCGGTTTAAGGTCAAAGATATTGATAATATTCTGATCGACACCAAATTCAATATAGTTTCCACCCAGATCATGAGTTACCTTTTTGTTCTTGTTTTCCGGATCGCACCAGATAACCTTTCTTCTATTAATGATATGTGAGTTTACAAGCAGATTAATGATTGTCGTTTTCCCCATACCGGTTCTACCGACTATGATCATATTGCCTGCTGTTCTCCCCTGATATCTGGCTTCCTTATCATTGAGATATGCAAACTGATCAAATACGATCTTACCACCTGTATTGGCTTCTACACCTATAAATGATCCATATTTATCATCCATTGAATCAAAAATAAATGGCCATAAACCTGCCACAGATAAAGAAGGCATCATCAGTCCAATATGGTAATCACTATATCGATTGAGAGTGTTACCAATAAATAAAGGACTATTCTTCTGCATGGCACCTACCTGTAATCGAGGCAGAGTATCCAGTCTGATAGATAGTCCTGTTGAATAAAAAAACTCCTTTAATTCTTTGGTATGTTCCTCAAGATCATGAAAAGTCTTTGCATGTATATATAAATTGATAACTGTATTGATGGTTCTAGAATTATTGGCAACCATCTGCTTTAACGAATCCTGATAGGAACGATAACGTTTGATCAGAATTTCTCTATTGATATCATTATCACACTTATCGATTTTTGTTTCCAGTTCATTGATTTCTTTTTGAAGAAATGATGAAACATCTTCATTCATGATTTTTGTAGAAAAATCAATATGAAATCTGGAATCGTTGATAAACTGAGCAAGAAATCCTTCACCAAATTCATTAGGCAATGCCGTTACCGTTAGCACTCTTACATAAGTATCACCCAATATATAATAATTATTTCTTTCCAGCATACCTTTAGGTGCGATGGTCGTTCGCCTGGCTTTTTTTGCTTTGGTCAATTGCATCTTGATACACCTCCTGATCAACTACTAAAGTGCTGTACATGTATTCATTTACCGTTTCATTTTCAAACTGCTGGGAAATGACTGCCTCATAATCGGTAATTCCCATAAGCTGTGGAGAAAGTCCAGCAAAATTCATTTCCTGTTTCAATGCATATAGTCTTTTGTCGATGACTTCAGGTCGATCCTGTACCATAACATAAAATGAAAGTTCCTTAAACTGTTCCATAGCCCATTCCATCTTGTCTATCTGCTGTTTAATCAGTCTTCTTCTCCCTGCAACTCTTTCTGTTGCATGTTCTTCGCTTAAGCGATTGATATTACTGCTAAGTCTGATCGGTGTTTTGACAAATTTAAAATAGGTAACTCCTTTTAATCTGTCCAGAGCCGATGATAGTGCATAGACATCTTTAGCTTTTTCATAACTGTCTTTTAGAAAGATATTATTTGATGATAGTACCAGCCCTCTAGCAATCATTTCCTTATTTCCTTTTTGTAAATATATTCCGTATTCATCAATAGACTGGATATCCATCCAGTCAAGGATACTTTTTAATTCCTTAGTACGTTTCTGATTCTGTTTTTTGATTTTCTTTTCTTTCTTCTTTTTTTCTTTTATCAACTTTTTTTCCTTGTTCATTAGATCTCCTTTCATTAATAATCTTTACAAATAAAAAAAGCAACTCCTAAGAATTGCTTTCAATTATTTTTTTCTTACACCATCTATCAAATTTAAGCATATTTTTATGCTCTGCTCCTACTTTATATAATGTATGATTAGTTTTATCAATATTATACATCTCATGTTCTGTAATAATTCCGTTAACATACCAGACAATACTGCACCTTGTAACAGAAATAAAAATATGTACTCCCTGAGTATATTCATATTCTACTTCACTTGTAAAACCTCTTAGTTTTTTATAATCATTCTCAAAATGATCAATCTTAATATCGTTAGGAGTTTTTACTTCAATAATTAAAAGATTATTCTCCTTTTCTTTTCGTTTGTGAACAATAATATCAGGAAAATTATATCTTCTACTTGGCAGACTTTTTATACAATCGCCATTCTTATTATATTCACAATCAACATCATATTCTTCAAAAATATTATTTAAATAAATTCCCAGTCTAAAAACTATAGATCTTTCACAACATCTTAGCTTAATTAACGGAAAATAATTCTTATATAATTCTTCGATTGCTAATCTAAGCTTTTCACGAACTTCAAATTTTTCCATTGCTATACTCCTAATATTTATTAAGTGATGTCTTAACCACTCAGGCTTGTATGGATATAATTATATTATACCCAAATTATTCATGAAAGCAAATTTGTGATGAAAAACTTATAAATCA
>ERZ791922.541-NODE-541-length-22299-cov-3.993347_pt1 | contig 22299 bp, 17 predicted proteins | sample MGYA00510134_ERZ791922 | MGnify/ENA primary metagenome ERZ791922 (study PRJEB30046, sample SAMN00792101) | human gut metagenome | study: EMG produced TPA metagenomics assembly of the A metagenome-wide association study of gut microbiota in type 2...
GATAATAAAATAAGGGCTTATTATGGTCATACAATTCCAATGAAAATAATTAAACAAGAACAAGTTCCACCTGATGTTTTATATCATGGTACAGCTAAAAAGTTTTTAGCTTCAATTAAAGAAAAAGGGTTATTACCACAAAAACGACAATATGTTCATTTATCTTTAGACATTACTATGGCATATAATGTTGCAATAAGGCACGATAAAGATGTATGTATATTACAAATTGATACTAAACAAGCGATGTTAGATGGGATAAAGTTTTATTATGGAAATGAGGATGTTTGGTTAGCTGATAAAATACCAAGTAAATATATAAAGATTAATGAATAATTATTAAAATGATACTATAATATAAATGTAAGCGCTATTATTAAGTGAAAGAGAGGTGAAAAAGTTAGTTCAAGTAAAAGATAATAAAAATTAAAGAAAGGGGAAGATAGTCGTGCAAAGGAAAATAAAAAAGAATTTTGCGAAGATATTTGGTGTAATTTTATCATTGATGATGATTGTAGCAATGATGCCAAACGTATCAGCAGCTATTCCAGTTGATAATACATTAATTATTAATGATGGTAGTGTTGGTAATGAAAATGAGTTACATAAATTTTATTTTTCTGGAGATTGGACATTTGGTAATAATGGCGCTTGTTATAATGGGGATGAACATTATATTTTTGAAAGACAAATTAATGATACCACATATATTTCAATTGCTTTTGAAGGAACAGGAATTGAATTATATGCATCTTTAAAAGATAAACATGGAATGTTAGATGTTTATCTTGATGATATAAAAGTTGGAACTATTGATCAGTATCGAAGTACGATAATGGATCAAGAAAAAATGTATTCGATTGATGGATTAGAATATGGAAGACATATAATTAAACTTGTTCCAACAGGTCAAAAAAATGAACTAAGTAAATCAGCTGATGTTCAAATTGATTATGCAAAAGTACTAGGATATGTTGATAGTGGTGAAATTGAAGCACCAAAATATACTGAAGTTGAGGATTCACATACAACTAGTAGCAATGAATTGTTTAAGATTCAGTATATTGGAAATTGGATAGGAGAAACAGGATATAGTCAATTCCATAATGGTGATGATCATTATAGTGATGATGGTGGATCATTTAAAATGGATTTTATTGGTGAAGGAATTGAAATTTGGGCTTCAACTGCTCAAAATCATGGTAATTATGATGTTTATATCGATGGTCAATTAGTCGGTGAAGCTCTTGCTAATACTGAATCTCGAAAAGAACAACAAAAAATCTTTGAAAAATTGGATTTGGTAAATGGAAAACATACAATTGAAGTAAAATTACAAGAAGCTAGTAGCGGTAAATCGATTCAAGTAGATTATCTTAAAGTATATCATGATGAATTAAATCCACTTGATATTAATTTATTAGATACTGATATATCATTAGAAACTGGTGAAAGTGCAAAAATTGAATATGAATTATATCCAGTTAATGCCAGCAATAAAAATGTTAAATGGACAAGTAGTGATGAATCAATTGTAAAAGTTGATGGAAATACCGTCACTGCTATTGCTGATCATGAAGCTAGTGCTAAAGTTACTGTAACTATTGAAGGAACTGATATTAGTAAATCTGTAAATATTCATGTAGTTCCTGATACTAATGTGTTAAATGCATTTGTTGCTTTACCTGAAAAATTAGATACAGTTGATGATTATGATAGCTTGAAATATGATTATGGTAGATCATATCATGATGTCGCATGGAAAGGTGATATTTTAAATTCAAAAATAATCATTACAACTAAAGAAAATACTATTCATAATGCTAGAATTACAGCTAGTGACTTTGTAGGCAATGATGCTTCAATTGCTGCTAGTAATCTTGATATTCGTTGGATAAAAGATATTTATATTAAAACTGGCTGGGGTGGTAGTGGAATTGGTAAATATTTCCCAGATTGTATTCATCAAGGCGGTAGTGTAGATATTGAAGGTAATACAGTTAAATCATCTTGGATCAATATTAATATTCCTAAAGATGCTAAGGCAGGAACATATCGTGGAACATTAACACTAACTACTGATGAATTGACAACACCAATTGAATTTGATTATGAATTTGAAGTTCTTGATTTAGTTCAGCCAACAAGTAATGAAGTTGGAACAACAATTGAACTTTGGCAATATCCATTTGCAACGGCTGAATATTATGGTTTAAGTGAAGATCAATATTTCACTGAAGAACATTTTAAATATTTAGATCAAAATATCGAAGCTTATAAACAAACAGGTGGAACAGCTGTAACTGCTACGATTGTTGAAGAAGCATGGAACCATCAATCATATTATGGTAATCCTTCAATGATCAAATGGACAAAGAAAGCCGATGGTTCATTTACATTTGATTATACTTGGTATGATAAATGGATTCAAAGATGGATCGATCATGATGTTTTAGATCCAGAAAAAGGAATTGGAGAAATCCAATGCTATAGTATCGTTCCATGGGGAAATGTTTTAACATACATGGACGAAGCAACAGGTGAAACAGTAAAACAAGCATACACACCTGGAAGTGAAGAATGGAATACAATTTGGCGTACTTTCCTTGAAGATTTCATGAAACACACTGAAGAAAAAGGTTGGTTAGATATTACTTATATTTCAATGGATGAAAGAGGTTTAAGTGAGTTAGAACCAGCAGTTGATTTAATCAAATCAGTTAAAGGTAATAGTGGTAAAACATTTAAAATCTTTTCAGCATTTAATTATCAAAGTCAATCAAATTATGAATTCACAGATAAAATAGATGACATTTCAGTTGGTTTAACTGTTATTAATCATACAAGTGGTGAATTTGAAAGATTTGTTGAACATCGTAAAGAATTAGGTCTAAATACAACTGTATATACATGTACAGGTATATATCCAAATAGTTTTAGTGATGATGATCCAGTAGGAAGTGAATGGACAATTTGGTATTCACTTGCTAAAGGAACAGATGGTTTTTTACGTTGGGCATTTGATAACTGGGTAGAAGATCAATTAAATGATGCAACTTATAGTAGATATGAACCAGGAGATTGCTTCTTTATATATCCAGCTGAAAAAGATGGAAGTAATCCAGAATATGTTTACAGTACTCCAAGATATGAAATGCTTAAAAAAGGTATTAGAGATATAAACAAAGCTAAATATTTAATGAAACAATCTAGTGAAATGGAAAATCAAGTTAAAGAATTAGTTCAAAGTCTTGATCGTCCATCTGGTAAAAATACACAATTAATGTTAGATGAAGTAGAACGTATGCGTTCAGGCATTATGGAACTATCAAGAACAGTTATTAAAGTTGATAAAATGGCATTGCAAATTGCAGTTGATTTAGCTGATCAAGTAACTGATAAAGAACTAGAAAATGTAGTTCCTGTAGTTGTAGAAGAATTCAAAGCAGCATTACAAGAAGCAAAAGAAATTTTAGCTGATAAAACAGCTAGTCAAGAAGATGTTGATGCATCATTTGATCGACTTGCAAGTGTAATGCAAAAATTAGAATTCTTCAAAGGCGATAAAACAGCATTAAAAGCATTCATTGATAAAGTTAGTGGATTAGATTCTACTAAATACTCAACAGATACATGGACAGCATTTGAAACAGAATTAAATGAAGCTAATATCGTATATAACGATGAAAACGCAATGCAAGAAGAAGTAAATAGTGCATACAAAGAATTAGTAACAGCATTCTTGAACTTAAGATTACTTCCAGATAAGAGTTTATTAGAAGACTTAATCAATCAAGCAAGTGGATTAAATAGTGCAAACTATACAAAAGCATCATTTGATGGATTAACAAAAGCATTAAATGAAGCAAAAGTAGTATTTAATGATCCAAATGCAACTCAAGAACAAGTAGATAATGCAAAAGCTGTATTAGAAAAAGCAATTGCCGGATTACAAACAGTAACAACTGATAACACAGTAAAAACACCAGTAAACAATGGTGATACTACTACAAGTGTTAAAACTGGCGATGAAAGTTTAGCTGGAATGTTTGCATCAATTGCATTGTTAAGTGTGGCAGGATACACAGTGTTAAAAAGAAAGTTAAAATAGTATCAATTGATTATTAGTTATTACTTAATTATAATGTGTGTTTATCAAGTAGATAGATGAGATAATTAAAGGCTTTTAGTTTTCACCGGAATTTATTTCCGGTGATTTTTATAGTGCTTTTTATGTTTTAAGATATGTTTGTTTTCTAGTGCTTAAAATATGAAAAAATAGATTACGAAAAAGTTCAGTAGTAGTTGAACTTTTTGTTATATGTGATTTTTTATTTGAATTACACTGTGTTATATTTACTTTTAATGAATCTGAGGTGTATAATTATTTTATTGTTATGGGGGTGGAATTGTGAAAATAAAATTAAAAAAGATATTAATTTTTGGACTTGTTTTCATGATGTTGTTTAGTAATCAAATATACGCTTTAGATGATAAAAATATTGATGATAATTTAGAGCAATATTCGTATACTGTTAGTGATGATCCAGGTTTTGTCGATGGCGTAATGTCAAATCCAGATGGATATGAAAATTCTGGGGTTGAAATCGATGAAAATGGAAATAGTGATGTGATTTTTCAATCAAAGACACGTGGCTCAGGATATGATTTAAGATGGGTAACAGAAAATGGCATGAAGGTCATGTATGATGATGATGGAAACCGATTTGGTTATGGTCAATGTAAAAAAGTTATTGATGTATCATCATATAATGGAAGCATTAATTGGTCAGCTGTAAAAAATGATGGTGTTGATGGAGCTATTTTAAGAATTACTTCTTTTGCGGGAGGATCAATGCATGAAGATGACCGATTTGCTGCAAATCTTGCAGGCTGCCGTCAAAATAATATACCATTAGGGGTTTACATGTATAGTTATGCTGATACTACAGCTGATGCTGCTAATGAAGCTAACTATGTAGTAAGTTTGTTAAAAAAATACAATGTTCGCCCTTCTGAAATGGGATATTCAGTTTATTATGATTTAGAGGCAAACAATAGTAACCGAAATAATTCATTAGCTACAAATGTAGCGATTGTACAGACATTTGTAAATATTTTATCTTCAAATGGATATCCGGTAAATGTATATAGCTATAAAAGTTATTTGGAAGAAAAATTGAATAGTCCAGAAATACATAAGTATGTTTCTTGGGTGGCTCAATATGGAAAAAGATTAACTTTTAAAAATAACTATTATACTGGAAATTATGGATGGCAATATCGTTCAAATGGATCTGTAGCAGGAGTTAATGGAGAGGTTGATGTTAGCTGTTTTTCTAATTTTTATGGTTATGATAATCAAAATCATGTAGATGAACCATTAGGTAGAGATCTTTCAACACCGCATTTGGAATATCGAGCAAATAGTAAAAATGTCGGATGGTTACCATATTTTATTGAACCAAATACTGCAGGAACAACGGGAAGAAATTTTCCACTGTATCAGTTACAAATTAAAATGAATAATGTTTTAAATTCTGCTCATTTATCTGGAACAGTTATTAATACCTCAAGTACTATTGAATATGAAAATATTGAAAATTCAACAATATTGGGGACTAATGATTCTGCGATGAGACAAGTTAAATTTAGTCTAGATAACGTACCTGGTTATCATTTGGAATATCGAGTTCATAGTGCTGATATTGGTTGGCAAGATTGGATTGTAGAAGGTAATTATGCAGGAAACTCTAGTAAAGATATTCAAGCAATTGATTTTAGATTAGTTCAAGATGATAATGTTGTTGTAAAATATCCTCAAATTTATTATCGAGGACATATAGCTGATATTGGTTGGTTAGAATATGTATCTGATTCATTAACTGCCGGACAACCGGGTTCTGGAGTAGCGTTACAGGCTTTGAATATTGGTTTTGATAATTCAGAAGAAGATTATAAATTAAGTGGTAGTGCTTATGTAGAAGACTTAGGTTGGCAAGATTATAAAAGAATTGATTCCAATACAACATTTGGAACAACGGGGCAAGATAGAGCAATAAAAGCAATTAAATTAAATCTTGAAGATATGCCAGGATATTCGTTAGAATATCGAGTTTACATAACCGGTAGAGGATGGCAAGCTTGGACATCGGAAAATGAAATTGCTGGAAACACTATTAATAATATAGAAGCTGTTCAATTCAAAATGATTTATGATAATTCAAAAATTGAAAAGATAGTATTAGATAAAACTGACATAGTTATGGATGTTGATGAAAACAATAAAATTAACGCAGTAGTTAAACCTAGTGATACAACTATGGATAAAACAGTAACTTGGAAAAGTAGTGATCCTGCTATAGTAAGTGTAGATCAAGATGGTAATATAGTTTCTCATAAGATAGGTACTGCTACAATAACAGCAACTACAGTTAATGGTTTAAGTGCAACTTGTAAAGTAACTGTAGTTATACCGATAACTGAAATTACATTAGATGAAGATGCAATTATGTTAGAAAAAGGTGATAGTCAAACACTTAAAGCAACAATCAAACCAGAAAACGCAACAATTGATAAAACAGTAACTTGGTCAAGCGAAAACGAAAAAGTTGCAAAAGTTGACAAAAACGGAAAAATTACGGCTGTCGATGCTGGAACAACAAATATTATTGCAACAACTAGTAATGGATTAATGGCAAAATGTTCCGTTACTGTTACAAGTAAAATTACTAGTATTTCATTAAATGAGTCGAAAATAGAATTACAAAGCTCTAAAACAAAAACATTAAAAGCAACTATCTATCCAAGTAATACAACTGATGATAAAACATTAACTTGGAAATCAAGTAATACTAATGTTGCTACTGTAAATAGCAATGGAAAGGTTACGGCTGTAAAAGAAGGAACAGCAACGATAACAGTAAAAACAAGTAATGGACTTACAGCAAGCTGTAAAGTAACAGTAATAAAACAGATACCTGAATTAACATACCAAACCCATATCCAAGATATCGGATGGCAAGGATATGTTTCAGAAGGGAAAATATCAGGGACAACAGGAAAATCAAAGCAGTTAGAGGCAATAAAAATTCAATTAACTAATATTGAAAGCTATGAAGGAACGATAGAATATCAAACACATGTTGCAAATGTTGGCTGGCAAAGCTGGCGACAAAATAATGAAATATCAGGAACAACTGGAAAGTCTCAGCAAATAGAGGCAATTAAAATAAAATTAACAGGAGATTTATCGAAAAACTATGACATTTATTATCGTGTACATGTAGAAGAACTAGGTTGGATGGATTGGGCAAGCAATGGAGAAGCAGCAGGTACAGCAGCTTATGGTTATCAAATGGAAGCGATAGAAATTAGATTTGTAGAAAAAGGTGGAAAAGCCCCAGGAAATACAACAAGACCATTTATACAACACTATGTAAGCTATAAGACACATGCTCAAGATTATGGATGGTTTGGAAAAGTATACGATGGAGCGTTGTCAGGTACAACAGGACGATCAAAGCGTTTGGAAGCATTAACCATATCTTTAGAAGGAGCACAATATAGTGGAAGTATTCAATATCAATCACATGTACAAGATTTAGGATGGCAAAAGTGGGTCAGTGATGGTGTTTTATCTGGTACAACCGGACGCTCAAAACGTTTGGAAGCAATAAAAATTAAACTAACAGGTGAAATAGCTGAGCATTATGACGTTTATTATCGAGTACATGTACAAGAACTAGGTTGGATGGATTGGGCAAGCAATGGAGAAGCAGCAGGTACAGCAGGCTATAGTTACCGAATTGAAGCAATGCAAATAGAGTTAGTAGAAAAAGGTGGAAAAGCTCCAGGAGATACGACAAGACCATTTATCCAGCATTACATAAGTTATAAAACACATGTTCAAGATTATGGATGGCTTGGAAAGGTATATGACGGTAATTTATCAGGAATTACAAATCGAGCAAAACAGTTAGAAGCAATAGCAATAACATTAGAAGGAGCTCAATATAGTGGAAATATTGAATATCGTACGCATGTAGAAGATATCGGATGGCAAAGCTGGAAATCAAATGGAACGATAGCAGGAACAACCGGACAAAGTAAAGGAATGGAAGCAATAGAAATAAGATTGACAGGTGAGCTAGCAAAGTACTATGATGTTGAATACCAAGTATATGTAGAAGGAATAGGATGGCAAGGTAAAAGACAAAATGGTAAGATGGCTGGAACAACCGGAAAATCAAAACAAATAGAGGCAATAAAAATAAATATAATTGAAAAATAGATATTTTTAATATGATTTCATAAAGACAGATGATACTTGTATCTGTCTTTATTGTTTTTTTAAATAATGAATGATAAAAATACTTAGTGCTATAAGATAATATGAAGTTTTATTAAGTGGATAATGAAATAATTAAAAAACAAGATTTAGTTTTGAGGGTTTGTTTCATTTCAATTAATGTAAGCACATCACTTTTTTCAATAATAAAACTTAAATCGATATTATTGTTATCACGAATTTAGCTAAAATAATGTCTTTTTGCTAGTTAACTTTTTAGATAATAAAACAGCTAGAATAATTTGTATATAACAAATGATTCTAACTGTTTTTGTTTTATATAAGAATATTTATAATTTTATTTAACAAATTTTTTAAATACTTGATCAAATTCAGGATAGCTTTTTTTTAAATTAATTGGTTTTCCTTCTTTGTTGATAAAACAATGTTTAGATGTTCCAGTAGTACACAAAATACTATCTTGATTATATATCTCATAGCTACAAGTAAAGCGAACACTGCTATATTTATCAAATGATACATGAATTGTTGCAACATCATCAAAATACATCATGTTTAAATATTTACAATCTATTTCTAATACAGGTGAAATAATTCCCTTTTCTTCCATTGTTTTATAAGTTAGACCAATTTGATTCATCAAATCAATTCGTGCTTCTTCAAACCAGCGAATATAATTAGAATGATGAATAATTCCCATTTGATCAGTTTCATAATATTTTGCAATATGTTGATATGGTTTAATGTTCATAACTATTCTCCTAAAATAAAAATTTCTCCTTCATTATGAATTTTAATAATATTATTATAACGACATAATGGCTCATTATCTATAGATTCAAGCATTTTTTTAGGACTATCAGTAAAATGCATTGGTAAAACATAAGTAGCTTTAACATGACTTAAAATATAATCCATCCCCCAATGCATAGAATCTTCAAGACGAGGATCTAAAGGAATCATCATTAAATCAAAGTTTAAGTCTTTAATCTTATTAATTTCACTTTTAAAAGTATTGGCTTGATAATTATTATCACTATCTGGTTCACCAATCCAATGCCACCAGTGTAGATCACCGGCATGATAAATACGTTTATTTCCTATTTCAATGATAAAAGCCACACCTTCATCGCTAGATAATAGCGTATGAATATTTAAGTCATCAACATAATAATGTTTATTAGGTAAAACTTTAATGCCTTTATTATTTATTTCATGATCGATAATATAAGTAATATTTGGATGATTTAAATTATATATTGTAGGATTATAATGATCATAATGACTATGTGATACAAAAACATACAATGGTTTAGAAGGATTTAAATCAGGAATTGTTCCTTGATAATAGTCGAATAATAAAATATGATTTTCAAGTTCAACAAGAAATCCACTGTTATATAAATATGTAACTTTCATATGTCCTCCTTTATAAATAAAAGGGAGAATTATTCTCCCTCATCATAGTTTGCTACATTATGATAGATTTGATCAACATCATCACAAGCATTTAAATTATTCATTAAACGTTCAAATAATTCCATATCTTCACCTTCAAGTTCTACAGTATCTTGAGGTAAAGTTTGAATTTCGTCGATATCAAAATCAACATCTGATTTAATACCTTCAATAGCTTCTTTAATCTTATAAAGATCAGTTGGTTCACCAATAATTTTAATTGAACCATCTTCCTCGCTAATAATATCACGAGCATCAATTTCAGCCATTACTAAAGCATCTAATACCGCTTCTTCATCTAATCCTTTAAAACTTACAACACTAATAACATCATATAAATAAGAAACAGAACCTTCGTTTCCTAATTTAGCTTTAGATTTAGTAAATGCAGGACGTACTTGAGAAATCGTACGATTAATATTATCAGTTAAGCATTTAACAATAATAGTAGCTCCACCATTAGCATATCCTTCAAATACTTTTTCTTCATAATCTTCAGTAACTCCGCTTTTTACTTTATCAATTGCTCTTTTAATAACATCAGCAGGTACTTGTTCTTTTTTAGCTTTTTCAATTAATCTTCTTAAAGCTAAGTTTCCATCTGGTTCAGGTCCCCCAGCTTTAGCTGCTAAATATATTTCTTTACCGTAACGAGAATATAATTTAGTTTTTTTAGCAGCTGTTTTAGCCATGGCAACTTTACGCACTTCATGTGCTCTACCCATAAAATAACTCCTCCTTAAAGTGATAAATTCCATTAAATTATACACTTATCATCTAATATTATCAAGTATTCATTTTATTAGTTCTTTTGTTTTGAAAGCCTATAATATTGTGCTATAATATTAGTCAATATATAAGGAGATAGGCAATGGAAACAACAGTAATTATAGGAGCCGGAGCTAGTGGCTTGATTTGCGGACATGAACTTGCAAAAAATCATCATAATGTAATTATTTTAGAACAATCAAATAAACCAGGTAGAAAAATATTAGCAAGTGGAAATGGACGTTGTAATCTTTCTAATACTAATTTAGATATGTATTTTTATAATACTGATGATAAAAGAATTGAAAAAATTATTCATAGTTTTGATGCACAGGTATATTTTAATGAAATCGGTGTTTTAACAAGACAAGTGGGAACTTTATTATATCCGCGAACTAATCAAAGTTTAACAATTAAAAATGCATTAATGAATAATTTTGATCAAGTTGCTTTAATTGAAGAATGTAAAGCATTAAAAATAATAAAAAAAGAACATGGGTATCTAGTTGATACAACAAAAGGAAAGTATGAATGTAATAACGTTGTTATTGCTACTGGTTCACCAGCATCGCTATTATCTGGAGAAAATAGTTATGATTTGGTTAAGATGCTTGATTTAACAGTAACAAAGTTGTATCCTAGTTTAGTCCAATTAAAAACTAGACCATCTTATGCAAAATTAAAAGGGGTACGAGTAAAGTGTAAAGTTAGTTTATTAGTTGATGATTGTTTAATTGAAAGCCAAGACGGTGAAGTTTTATTTAGTGATCAAGGTTTATCAGGTATTTGTATTATGCAATTATCAAGATTACTTTCAAGATATGATGGTAAAAAAGAAATTAGTTTAGATTTATTACCAGAATATGATTATAAACAAGCTGAGTTTTTATTAAATGAACGTAAGGAAAAATATGGTAATTATTATTTAGAGGGCATGTTTAATGATAAATTAGCTAAAGTATTAGAAACTGTAAGTGATTTAAAAGATATGCGTTTTAAGATTACGGGGACATTTGATTATCGTAAAGCTCAAGTGATTAGTGGTGGTGTTAGTTTAGATGAAGTTAATGAGAATTTAGAATGTGTAAAATATCCAGGAATTTATATTGCTGGTGAAGTGTTAGATGTAGATGGTGATTGTGGAGGTTATAATTTACATTTTGCTTTTGCTTCTGGATATCACATTGCTAAAACAATAAGTAAGGGAAGATAATATGATTAGAATCAATAATGTAAAAGTTCCACTGGATATGGTGGATTATCGTCAAGTTATTTCACAACAATTAAATATTTCTAAAAATAAAATAAAGGATGTTAAATTAGTTAAACAAGCAGTTGACGCTAGAAGAAAAAATAAGGTTCATTTTGTATGTAGTTTTGATTTTAATATCGATAATGAAGAAATGATCATTAAAAGATATCCTAAATTACAATTGACTAAAGTAAAGCCATATCATTATCCTGTAATGAAAGCTAATGATGAACATATTGTAGTGGTAGGAAGTGGTCCAGCAGGTCTTTTTTGTGCTTATAATTTAGCTAGAGCGCATCAAAAAGTTACTTTGATTGAACGCGGTAAAGAAGTTGGAAAAAGAAAAGAAGATATTGATAACTTTTTTAAAACCGGTAAATTGCTTGTAAATAGTAATGTTCAATTTGGTGAAGGTGGAGCAGGAACATTTAGTGATGGTAAATTAACTACTGGTGTTAAAGATAAAAGAAAACAGTTTATTTTAGAAACATTTGTACAACATGGGGCTAATGAAGATATTTTATATATGAATAAACCTCATGTTGGGACTGATTATTTAATCAATGTTGTTAAAAGTATGCGAGAAAAGATAATTGAAAATGGTGGAGAGGTATTATTTGAAAGCCAATTAGTAGATATTGGAATTGAAAATAATCGATTAGTAAATATCAAAATAGATCAAAATGGTAAAATTAAAACAATGCATCCTGATAAATTAGTATTAGCGATTGGTCATAGTGCTCGTGATACTTACGAGATGTTGTATCAAAGAGGATTAAAAATGGAAGCTAAACCATTTGCTGTTGGTTTAAGAATTGAACATTTACAATCATTTATTAATGAACAGCAATATGGAAAATATGCTAATCATCCCCGCTTAAAAGCAGCTGATTATAAATTAGCAGTTAAAAGTAGTAATGGTCGTGGGGTTTATACATTTTGTATGTGTCCTGGGGGAAGAGTTATTAATTCAAGTAGTGAATTAGGTGGCGTTGTAGTAAATGGAATGAGCAATCAAGCTCGTGATGATATAAATGCAAATAGTGCTATTTTAGTAACAGTAGGAATTGAGGATTTTAAAGACGATCATCCTCTTTCAGGCGTTGTTTATCAACGTGAATTAGAACATAAAGCATTTGAATTAGGTGGCAAAAATTATTTTGTTCCTGTAATGAAAGTAGAAGAATATTTAGGAAGTGAAGTAGGTGATACAAGTGTTGAATGCAGTGTTTTACCAGGGGTAAAACATGCCAACTTAAATGAATTATTTAGTGATGAAGTTAATCAGGCTTTAAAAGAGGGTTTAATGTTGATGAATCAAAAGATTTCAGGTTTTACAAGTAATGCAATGCTTTTAGGAGTGGAGTCTCGAAGTTCATCACCAGTTAAATTTGAACGTGATGAAAATTATCAAAGTAATATTAAAGGTATTTATCCTATTGGTGAGGGAGCAGGCTATGCTGGAGGAATTATGTCAAGTGCTTTGGATGGATTAAAATGTAGTGAATTAATTTTAAAAGGGGAGAATAAGTAATGTCGATTATTGAAATTGCTTTGATTGGTATTGCTCTTGCAATGGATGCTTTTGCAGTATCTATTTGTAAAGGACTGGCAATGAGCAAAATGAGTTATAAAAAAACCATTATTATTGCTTTATTCTTTGGTGTTTTTCAGGCATTAATGCCATTACTTGGTTATTTTTTAGGTAATGCTTTTGCGTCTTCAATTGCTGCAATTGATCATTGGATTGCTTTTATATTATTAGGATTAATTGGAATCAATATGATTAAAGAAGCACTTGATGATGAAATCGAATGTGTTGATGATACTTTACGTATCGGTGATTTAATTATGTTGTCGATTGCAACAAGTATTGATGCTTTAGCAGTAGGAATTACTTTTGCTTTTTTTAAAGTTTCAATTTTATCAGCAATTTCAATTATTGGAATTATTACATTTATTCTTTGTGTGATAGGGGTTAAAATTGGAAATGTATTTGGGGAAAAATATAAAAGTAAAGCAGAAATTATTGGTGGTATTATTTTGATTTTGATCGGATTTAAAATCTTGATTGAACATTTGTTTTTTTAGAGAGGTAGTATAGGGATATGAAGGTTGAAATGTTGAAAAAAACTAAAGAGCATAATTCGATGCGCCCGACAAGACAAATTGCTCTTAGCTTTTTTATGGTTATTTTGATTGGGTCGATTTTATTGACTTTACCGATTAGTAATAATGGTGAGGCTACATCATATTTAAATAATTTATTTATTGCAACATCGGCTACGTGTGTTACGGGACTTGTTCCTGTAGTACCGGCAGAGCAGTATAATTTGTTTGGTCAATTAGTTATTATTATGCTAATTCAAATTGGGGGACTTGGTTTTTTAACTTTTTTAAATTTATTGTTAGTTATGATAAGAAAGAAAATTTCATTGACTAATAAATTAGTTATGCAAGAAGCATTAAATCAGTCATCATTAAATGAAATTCCAAAATTTTTAAAAAATGTAATAAAGTATACTTTTTTGGTTGAAGGAATTGGAGCAGTTTTACTTGCTTTAGTATTTATTCCTGATTATGGAGTGGTAAAGGGAATATATTTTTCAATCTTCCATTCTATTTCAGCGTTTTGTAATGCTGGTTTTGATGTAATTGGAAGTAATTCTTTAATTGGTTATCAAACTAATATAATTATTAATCTGGTTATTCCTGGTTTGATTATAATGGGAGGACTTGGTTTTGTTGTTTGGTTTGATGTTGCTAAAGTGATCAAAAAGGAATTTAAGAAAACTTCTAAATTTAGTCTTAAACATTTATTTACTAATTTTAGTTTACATACTAAAATCGTATTAATTATGACAGTAATATTATTAGCTGTAGGAATGATTATATTCTATTTGTGTGAAGTAAATAATCCTGATACAATTGCTAAATTAGGGTTATTCGATCAACTTCAAGTTTCGTTTTTCCAATCGGCAACTTTACGTACTGCTGGTTTTGCTTCAGTAGATATTGCTTCGTTACATCCAAGTACAAAGTTTATGATGTGTATATTAATGTTTATTGGTGGTTCACCAGCAGGAACTGCAGGTGGGATCAAAACAGTCACTTTTGCTGTTAGTATTTTAATGGTTTATAACATTTATTATGGACGAAAAGAAGTAACTGCGTTTTCAAGAAGAATTCCAAAGAGATTGATCATTCGTTCATTTGCGATTATTACAATGGCAATTTGTTTAGTCTTTATAGGAATGTTTATTTTAAGTATTACTGAAAATGCTTCATTTATTGATATTGCCTTTGAAGTTGTTTCAGCATTTGCAACCGTTGGATTAAGTGCTTCACTTACACCAGTACTTTCAGCAATTGGTAAAATAGTACTTATTATTTTAATGTATATTGGTAGAATTGGACCAATTACTTTGATTATTTCTTTTGCAAGAAAATCATATATAAATGCTAGTAAAAAAGAAGTAAGATATACTGATGGTAATATTTTGCTTGGATAATAAAAGTGTTATAATAGAAATTATAAAGGATTATGATGGAGGATAGATATGAAAAATAAACAATATGCAGTATTAGGATTAGGAGTATTTGGTTCTACTGTAGCAACAACTTTAGCTAAATATGATTGTGAGGTAATTGCAGTTGATAAAGATGAATCGTGTGTTGAAAGAATTGCTGATGAAGTAACTAAAGCAGTTGTTGCAGATACTACTGATATTGAGCAATTAAAAGCTTTAGGATTTGAGGATATCGATGTTACAATTATTGCTATTGGAACTCATTTAGAAGAAGCTGTTTTAACAACAATGAATGTAAAAGACTTAGGAGTTCCTTATGTTATTGCTAAAGCAAAAAATAAACAATTTTCAAAAATATTAGAAAAAGTTGGTGCTAATAAAGTAATTAGAGCAGAAAAAGATATGGGTTATCGTGTTGCTAAATCATTACTTAGAAAAAGTATTGTTGATTTAGTTGAATTAGATGATGATTATTCTTTAGTTGAAATAAATGTTCCTAATGACTGGATAGGTAAAAGCTTAGAATATTTAAATATTCGACAAGTTTATCATATGAATATAATCGGCGTAAAAGATAGCAATGATCAAATGTCATTGAATGTTGGTGCTAATTACATAGTTCAAAAAGGAGATCGTTTCTTTGTTATTGGTAGAACAACAGAGTTAGAAAGATTTGATCAAAATAGTTAATCAATGTTTTAAGATTACTATTGGTTTTTTATGAAAATATTGGTATATTTGTATTATCTTTTAAAAAAAAATAGTATAATATAGTTGTAAGATACAGGGAATATAATTTTAATGTTTTAAACATTAAATGAACCACAAAAGGAGTGTATAGTTATGAAACTAATAGTTGCAATTGTAAATTCCGATGATAGTGCTTCGGTTCAAGAAGGACTTACAGAAGGAGGATATTTTGTTACAAAGTTATCTACTACTGGGGGATTTTTAAAAAAAGGAAATACAACATTTTTGATTGGAACAAATGATGATAAAGTAGATGATTGTATTTCTATAATTAAAGCTAAAGCAAAAAAACGAGTAGAAAAAGAACCTACGATTCCACCAACTGAAATGGGAGAGTTTTTTACACCAATTATGGTAGATGTGCTTGTTGGAGGAGCAACAGTGTTCGTGTTAAATATTGATCAGTTTGAAAAATTCTAAAAAAGAAGTAGCTAAGCTACTTCTTTTATCATATAATGTCTTAAGGTGATGATAATGGAGTATAGATTAATAAATAAAAATGAGATATTTAGTAATGATTTGATTGGTAAGGAAGATATAGATAATAGTTTATTTACATATGTTTGTTGTAATGAAAATAAAATCATTGGAATTATTTGCATAAGTAATGATAATTATTTAAAAGTATTTGTTGAAGCTGATTATCGCTGTCAAGGAATTGCTAAAAAATTAATAGGAATTGTTGATAAATTAGTAATAAATGATTTATTTGTTTTAGCTAATAGTAATACAATTGATTTTTTTAAACATTTAGGTTTTAAATTATTAGATGATTATAAAATGATAAAAGCAAAAGTAATTAAAAAACGTTTTAATAATTATGATGAAGTTGTTGAATTTATCAACAGTCAAAAAAATCGAGTATATAGTTTAGATAATTTTAAACGTTATATGTATGATCTTGGTAATCCGCAACTAAAATTGAATTGTATTCATATTGGGGGAACTAATGGAAAAGGTTCAACTACAAATTATATTAAAGAAGTATTAAAAGATGCTGGATATCGTATTGCAACTTTTACTTCTCCAGCACTGTATTCTAGATTAGATATAATTAGAATTAATGATCAGTTTATTGATGAACAAACTATGGTTGATTATGCTAATTGTTATGTGGATTTATGGCTTGAATATGAAATTTCAATGTTTGAAATTGAAGTATTTATTGCAATCATGTATTTTATTAATCAAAATGTCGATCTTGCAATCTTTGAAGTTGGTTTAGGAGGAACTTTAGATGCTACAAATATTATTATGCCTAAACTAGCCATAAATACAAATATTGGTTTAGATCATATTGATTATTTAGGAAATACTTATCAAAGTATTGCTTTAAATAAAGCAGGAATTGTAAAAGAAGGAATTGATTATTTAACTGGTGAAACTAAAAAAGAGTGTTTAGATGTTTTTAAAGAAGTATGTAATAAACATCATAGTAAATTATTAACTTTAAAACCGATTACTAATATCATTGATGGAAGTAATGTTAGTTATCGTTATCGAGATTTTGATATTGTTTTAAATACACCGGCTTTATATCAAGTAAATAATAGTGCTTTAGCAATCGATGCTTTATTGTATTTAAAAGAACATCAAATTGTAACTTTCAGTAAAAATGATTTATTAACAGGAATATATAATGCAACTTGGAAAGGTCGCTTTGAAATTGTAAATAAAGAGCCTTTAATTATTGTTGATGGAGCCCATAATAAAGAGGGAATCGATGCATTTTACGAATGTGCTAAAAAATACGATAATATTAAAATAATTTTTAGTGCTCTTCGTGATAAAGATCATAAACATATGTTGGAAAAGTTACTGAAATTAACAGATGATATAACTATTTGTGAATTTGAACATGTTCGTTCTAGTGATGCTAAAACATTAGCTAATGGTTTTAATGTTAAAATTCAACCTGATTATAAAAAAGCAATTGATGATGCTTTTAATCATCAGGGAACGGTTTTTATTACAGGATCATTGTATTTTATTGCTAAAGCAAGAGCGTATATTATTGACAAAAACTCCAAATAGCTTGAAACCCCTTTGTATTTGTAGTATTATCTCGATTGTATACATTTGTATATAATTTAGAAAAAGGAGGAGTCTACTTTTAAGTAGCAATCGCATGTACGGTCATTGATCGGAATTAACGCCTGTGGACTAGAAACGAGGATGAAGCAGGAAATGGTTGTAAATAAGTAGCAATCAAATTATGGTTCAAATTATTTGCGGAGTTTTATTAGTCTTAATTGGTATTTTTGTATTTTGGAAATATCCAATTAAAAGTGATACTAAATCACTTACTTTAGCTGCATTATTAGTTATTCTTGCAGTAGTTTTAAAAAGATTTTCAATTATGATACCATTATTTGGATTTGAAAGTTTGAAAATCTCAGTAGAAGTTATTCCAATGTTATTAGCTGGGGTACTTTTAGCACCTGGTTATTGTTTTATCATTGGTTTAGCGGTTGATTGGGTGGGGTTGATTATAGCACCAACTTCATTTCCATTTTTAGGATTTACTTTAAGTGCTGTTTTACAAACTTTAATACCTTCAATTATTGTAAGAAATATTAAAGATGATTATTCTAAATATTTAGAGAAAGTAATTAAAGTTGTTTTAGTGTTATTAGCTGTAGGGGCATGTGTTTATGTGTTTAGCTTAGAGCAGGTTACTATATCTAAACAAGTAGTGGATATTACATTTAATATTAAAGTTTTTATTAGTGTTTTGTGTGTAATAATGGTAAGTGTTTTATTCATGGTAATGTATTATTATAAAAGGAAGTTAAATAATGATGACTATCATTTATTTAATAAATGGCTTATTTCAGTAGTTTTAGTGGAAATGGTTGTTACTTTTTGTTTAACACCATATTGGCTACAAGTAATGTATGGAATTCCATTTACTTTATCTTTATTTATTCGAGTGATTAAAGAATGTATTATGATACCAGTCAACATTATTTTGGGATATACAATTTTAAGAGTTATAAAACGTTTATAGTCTAGCAAATTTGCTAGACTTTTTTGTTTAAATTAATTAAAAATGACTAGAATAAAGTGAGGTGAAATATATGGATGTATCAAAATATAATCAAATTGCAGAAAAGTTGAAACCACAAAAACAAGTAAAAAAACATTGTATTAGTGCATTTGTGTATGGTGGCATAATTGGAATAATTGGACAGGGATTTTTAGATTTTTACATGGCTATTTTTGATATAAAGGAAAAAGAAGCCACACCAATGATGATTATTACGATTGTTTTAATTGCGGCTATTTTAACAGGACTAGGAATATATGATCGAATTGGAAAAAGAGCGGGAGCTGGAACATTTATTCCAATAACTGGATTTTCTAATAGTATGACCTCTAGTGCATTAGAGGCTAAAAGTGAAGGTTTAGTAACTGGAATAGGAGCTAATATATTTAAATTAGGTGGAACGGTAATTACCTTTGGAATTGTTGCATCATTTGTTTTAGGAGGAATTCGTTATGTCTTCAGTTTTATCTGGTAGTTCGATGATTTTAAATAATGTTTATATTAAATCAATTGGAACTACATGTGGCATAGATGAATTTAATGGACCGTTAGGTAATTATTTTGATCGTCATTATCCGGATTTTCATTTTGGATATGATTCTTATGAACAAGCAGAAATTGCAATGTTACAAGATGCCATTGCAATTGCTTTAAAAAAAGTAAAATTAAAAAAAGAAGATATAGAAGTATATTTTGGTGGTGATTTAAATAACCAAGTCACTGCTAGTAATTATACAGCTAAAGATTTTTATCGGCCTTTTATGGCAATGTATGGAGCTTGTGCAACAATGGGATTAGTTATTAATAATGCTTCAATGTTAATTGAAAACAAAGCTATTAAAAATGCTAATTGTTTTGTATGTAGTCATAATGCAACAGCTGAAAGACAATTTCGTTATCCCATTGAATATGGTGTACAACGCAAAGAAACAATGACTACAACAGCTACTGGAGCGGTCAGTGTAATTCTTGATAATATCCCAAATAAGGTTAAAGTCGAATCACTAACAATTGGTAGAGTTATTGATTTATTTCAAAGTGATCCAAATGATATGGGTAGAGCGATGGCACCAGCAGCATTCGATACATTATGCAATCATTTAACTGATTTAAATCGACAAGGTGATTATTATGATTTAATTGTTACTGGTGATTTATCAGATTATGGAAAGAAAATCATGAAAGAATTAATGGCAGAAAAAAAAATTAACTATAAAGAATATGATGATTGTGGAAGTCTTTTATATAGTAGTAATCAAGATGTAAATCAAGGCGGTAGTGGGCCTTCTTGTAGTGCGTTAGTTACATTTGGATATTTATATCAAAAGATGTTAAAACATGAATATCGAAGAGTTTTAGTAATTACTACAGGAGCATTGTTATCACCGGTAATGACAAATCAAAAACAAAGTATTCCATGTATAGGACATGCTTTTAGTTTGGAGGTTGTTGAATGATGAATTATCTTTTAGCGTTTATTTTTTGTGGGTTTGTTTGTTTAGTAGCTCAGTTAATTTATGAGTATACTAAATTAACACCAGGTCATATTACAAGTATGTTTGTGGTTATTGGAGCTTTTTTAGATTTATTTCATATTTATGATAAACTAGTAGAGATTTTTCATGCTGGAGCATTGCTTCCAATTACTAGTTTTGGTCATTCTTTAATGCATGGAGCATTAGCAGCAACAAAAGATTATGGCATTTTTGGACTGGCTATGGGAATCTTTGATTTAACAGCAGCTGGAATCAGTAGTGCTATTTTATTTGCATTTCTTGTTGCTGTGTTTACTAAACCAAAATCATAATGAAAAATCCTTCATTTGATCTCAATACCCGAATACTTGATTTTGATAACGAAAAAGTGACGATTAATTATTTTTCAAGTCTTTGTTCTGGAGACATGGTGGCATATTTAGTTGAAGGGATTACTAATCATCGCGGAAAAACATTAAAAGATTGTATTAATAATGGTGATGTAAAAGAAGAACCTGATGTAAATAAGGCTCAATATGCTTTGCTTACTGGTTGTGCAGTAGTGACATATCGAAATATACAATATGTTTTAGATACAAGATTTTATCCTAGTCGTTCAATTGAAGAACCAGAAACTGAAAAGAGTGTTAGAGGTTCTAAAGATGGTTTTAATGAATCAATTCTTACATGTGTAGGTTTAATTAGAAGAAGAATTAGAACGATTGATTTAGTTATGAATAAACAAACAATTGGAAAAGATAATCCATTAGATATTTGTATATGTTATTTAGACAATCAAGTTGATAAACAAATATTACAGCATCTATTAGATCGAATCAAAGAAATTAAAAATGAAGATCTTGTTATGTCTGATCGTGCCTTGGAAGAAATGATTTTAGATCAAGGATATAATCCATTTCCACTAGTTCGTTATAGTGAAAGACCGGATGTTGTATCAACTCATATTTTGCATGGACATATTGCTATTATCTGTGATACTTCTTCATCGGTATTGATGTTACCAACAACTTTATTTGAAATATTAGAGCACGTTGAAGAACATCGTCAAACACCGATTATTGGTACTTTTATTCGTTTAATTCGTTGTAGTTCAGTATTATTGTCGATATATTTAGTTCCAATTTGGATACTACTTACTAATAGTGGTAAACTTGATTTAGTATTTTTAGGACAAGTATTATTAGTGGAATTAGCAATTGAATTATTAAGAATTGCTACAATACATACACCAACTTCATTATCTAATGCAATGGGGATGATTGCAGCGGTATTATTAGGACAATTTGCGATTGATTTAGGTATTTTTAGTGAAGAAATTTTATTACTTTGTGCTGTAGGTGATGTCGGTGGTTTTGCAACCCCTAATTATGAATTATCACTTACTAATAAATATTTAAAGATTTTTATGATTATTTTTTGTGGTTTATTAAGCTGGTTAGGTTTTATTGTTTTTCATATTGTATTAATTGGTTATTTGATGTCTTTAAAACCACTAGGGATGCCATATTTATATCCTCTTTATCCATTTGATGGAAAAGAGCTACTTAATTTCATTATTCGTAAACCAAAAAAGAAAAATGGTTCATAAAAATACTCCTTTATTGAATAAAAGGAGTTTTTTTTTAACTATAAAACATAAATAAAAAAGAAAAATGATCACTAAAAAAGTATATGATAATGAGGTG
>ERZ791922.542-NODE-542-length-22298-cov-3.878344_pt1 | contig 22298 bp, 16 predicted proteins | sample MGYA00510134_ERZ791922 | MGnify/ENA primary metagenome ERZ791922 (study PRJEB30046, sample SAMN00792101) | human gut metagenome | study: EMG produced TPA metagenomics assembly of the A metagenome-wide association study of gut microbiota in type 2...
TCCTCAGGCACCAGCCCCCTCCGGAAGAAGAACGGAAGCGATAAGAAGGGGCTACAGATACCTCCCGGAACAGCTTGAAGGCAACATCTTTTCTCGCTATGTAAAAGGGATACAAACGAAAGCGAGCATATTTCCGGACCATCGGACACCCACAGCGCGAACTGTGAAGACAAGGCAGCGTACGTTATGACCTTTTCCTTACACAAACTGGTTGGACTGCCTGCCATCGCGGCGGCCGCCTTTTATGCAGGCACTGGACGCCACCATTCTTAACACGGCACTCCCCGCCGTGGCGCGCAGCCTCGACCGTTCCCCGCTGGCCATGCAGCTCGCCGTGGTGGGCTATACCCTCACCGTCGCCATGCTCATCCCCGTGAGCGGCTGGCTGGCCGACCGGTTCGGGACACGGCGCGTTTTCATCTCCGCCGTGAACTTCTTCATTCTGGGTTCCCTGCTCTGCGCCCTGTCCACCTCGCTTCCCATGCTCGTCGCCTCGCGGGTGCTGCAGGGTATCGGGGGAGCCATGATGATGCCTGTGGCGCGCCTCGCCGTGCTCCGGGCTTACCCGCGCACCGAGCTGGTCGCCGTACTCAACTTCATCAGCATTCCCGGCCTCGTCGGCCCCGTGGTCGGCCCTCTGCTCGGCGGCTGGCTGGTGACGTATGCCACATGGCACTGGATCTTCCTGATTAACATCCCCATCGGGCTCATCGGCATCCTCTACGCCTACCACATCATGCCGGATTTCACGGCTCCGCGCCGCCCCTTCGACTGGATGGGCTTTTTCCTGTTCGGCCTGAGCCTCGTTTCCTTTTCCAGCGGCCTTGAAGTCTTCGGCGACAGGGTCGGCCCCGATTTTCTCCCTCCCGTACTGCTCATCAGCGGCATAGCCCTGCTCGGACTGTACATCCGCCATGCCCGGCGGCATCCCTCCCCGCTTATCAGGCTGTCGGTTTTCCGCACGCGCACCTTCTCCGTGGGCATCGGCGGGAATATCCTGTCCCGCCTCGGTACGGGCTGTGTACCGTTCCTCATGCCGCTCATGCTCCAGGTCGGGCTCGGGTACCCCGCTCTGGTGGCCGGGGCCATGATGGCTCCCACGGCCATAGGCTCCATCACCGCCAAAACTTTCGCCATGAAGATCCTTAATCGGTTCGGCTACCGGGTGACCCTCACGGGCGTCACCGTCTGCATCGGCCTCATGATTGCCCAGTTCGCCCTCCAGACGCCCACCCTGCCCCTGTGGATGCTCATTCTCCCCCTGTTCATGCTCGGCATGGCCATGTCCACCCAATTCACGGCCATGAACAGCATCACCCTCGGAGACCTTTCCACCGAAGACGCCAGCACCGGAAACGGCTTGCTCTCCGTAACCCAGCAGCTTTCCATCAGCTTCGGCGTGGCGAGCAGCACCGTGGTGCTTCGGTTCTACAGCTCGTTCGCCTCGGGGACGCTGCTCGATCATTTCCACTATACGTTCATCACCATCGGCGGGATCACCATGATGGCCGCCTTCGTTTTCATGCTCCTCCGCAAGGACGACGGCGACAGCCTGCTTCCCGGACGCAAGAAGCCCGTCTTCGAGACGACAAGCAGTCCCACCCCGCGCAACCTCTAACCATCCAACGTTGAACGGAAAGCCGCCGGGACAAGACGCGAACCGTATTGGCGGATCAGCCCGTATCTCGCGGTGTGCAGAGGCGACGCGTTTGCCGGGGTCCGGAACCGAACCCCGCTTATATCATCGGCCGCAAAAAAAGGCGCCCCCGTCCGTTCACGGAGAGCGCCTTCAGCAGGGAGTGGGAGGCAATGGTTACAGTGTGTCGGCGTACAGCTCGATGGTGTGCCTGACCCGTGCGCGGTCGCCGTTCCGTGCCAGCATGTCGGACAGTTGCATCATGCACGCCGGGCACCCTGTGGCGACGACGTCGGCCCCTGTGGCAACGATGCTGTCACGCTTCTTCTGGCCGATCTGCTGCGAAATGTCGTAGTGGGTCAGCGTGAAGCTGCCGCCGCAACCGCAGCAGCGATCAGGCTCCACCATCTCCACCAGTTCGCAGTTCTTGTTCATGTTGATAAGCTCACGCGGCTGCTTGCTGACGCCGAGGGATTTCTTCAGGTGGCAGGATTCGTGGTACGTCACCTTCAGGCCACCCTTGGCGGGCCCTTCGGGGTGCACGCCCAACACGTCCACGAGGAACGCGTTGATGTCTATGGCCTTGGCGCCAAACTTCTTGGCGGTTTCCTGCACCGAAGCGGGCAAATTCCGCGACATCTCGGGCCAGTATTCCTTGATGGTCATCGTGCAGGACGAGCACGGCGTCACAATGTAGTCGAAGTGGGTCCGCGAAAGGATGCCGAGGTTATGCTCGATCATCTTTTCAACGCCCTCGCGGTCGCCGGACACCAGCGCGGGGATGCCGCAGCAGGCAAAGTTGTCGGACAGGAACACCCCGACACCGTGGTGCTCAAAAACCTTGAGGCAGGCTTCCGACACGCCGGTATAAATCTTGTCGCCCATACAGCCTGGGAAGAACGCGACGCGCAGGCCGCTCTTTCCGGCGGGTCTGTCCACCTTCCCAACCTTGGAACGCAGAGGCTTGTCCGACAGCAGCGGCATGTGCCGATCCCCGAACAGGCTCTTGAGCAGCGGCGCGCAGGCGGTTTTCTGGGGATTTTGCTCATCTTTCAAGAGCAGTTTCTGGAACGGCGAACCGGCGCGCAGGAGCGTATCCACCACGCGCGGGTTGGGAAGAAGCTTTCTGAAAATGGCCTTCTTGACCGGGGACAATCCCAGATAGGCCGTGACGATGGCCCGCGCTTCCATAAAGATTTCCAGCGTCGGCACGCCGGAAGGGCAGCTGAACTGGCACCCGCCGCACAGCAGGCAGCGGGACAGCTTTTCGTTCACCGCTTCCGGGTCCTGAATGATGAGATGCGCCAGATTCTCGACCAGCGCGATTTTGCCGCGGGTCACGTCCCCTTCCTTCCCGGTGGTGTCGAAAACCGGACAGAAGGCCTGACAGAAACCGCATTTCATACAGGAAGCCAGTTTGTCGTCCAGAACCATCAACGACTTGGCAAGACTTGAAATCTCATCCATGAATCAGTCCCTTTCCCGGACGCCCGCCGGGGGTGGTCGCCCGCTTCCTTCAAGGCGCGGGCGGTTCTGTGCCGGATTCGGAAAGTTGACCGGAGAGGAAACGGCAGGGCCCCCTGTCATTGGCCACGGAGCAGCGAAAGCGCCGTTCGGCCACCCCCTTCATGCCGCCTCCCCTGCCGTTCGAATCCTTTGAGGGACGGGAGAAGCCCGCTTTCCAACGCCCTCCTCCCGTTCCCTTCCTACAGCTAGTCCCCGAATCCCACGATCTTGCTCGGGTTGAACAACCCCTTCGGATCAAACGCCTTGCGCAGGCGCCGCGAGAACATGATCGTCCCGTGGGAGGTTTCCTGTTCCAGCCATTTGATTTTGGCGGTGCCGATGCCGTGCTCGCCGGACAGCGTGCCGCCAAGCTCCAACGCGGCGTTGAAGAGGTCGTCCACAGCCCGTTCCACGCGCGAGAACTCTTCCTTGTCGCGGCGGTCGCAGAGGATGGACGGATGCAGATTACCGTCACCGGCATGGCCGAAGGTGGCGATGGTGACGTTGTGGCGGGCGGCGATCTCGTCGAGGGCCTTGATCATAGCCGGGATCTTGGAGCGCGGCACCGTGGCGTCTTCCAGCATCAGCGTGGGACGGCAGCGGGCCAGCGCGGGAATGGCCACGCGGCGGGCTTCCCAAATCCGGCTCTTTTCCACGGCGTCGCGGGCGACCACGATTTCCGTGGCGCTGTTGTCGCGCAGCACCTTTTCCACGATCACGGCTTCGTCCTCGACCTGCGCGGGGTGGCCGTCCACCTCGATGAGCAGCATGGCCCCGGCATCACGGGGGAGGCCGATTTTCACGTAGTCTTCAATGTAGTTGATCGAGGCGTGGTCAAGGAATTCCAGCGTACAGGGCACCACATGGGCCGCGATGATCCCGGCGACGGCCTGTGACGCGCCGTCCATGTCCTTGAACAGGGCCATCATGGCCTTGGAAGCCTTCGGCGGCGGAATAAGCTTGAGCGTAACCTTGCTCGTGACCGCGAGGGTGCCTTCGGAACCCACCAGCAGCGGCGCAATGTTGTAGCCCGTGGCGCATTTCACGGTGCGGGAGCCCGTCTTCACCAGATCACCGGTGTTGGCGAAGACTTCCATGCCCATGACGTAATCTTTGGTCGTGCCGTACTTGAGGCCGCGCAGGCCGCCTGAGCTTTCCGCGACGTTGCCGCCGATGGTGGACACGGACATGGAGCCGGGATCCGGAGGATAGAACAAGCCTTTGGCGGCCACGGCGGCGGCGAATTTCGCCGTGATCACGCCGGGCTGCACGGTGGCGTACAGATCCTCCGTGTTGATTTCAAGGATCTTGTTCAATCCCGTCGTCAGAATGACGATGGTGTCGGAACAGTCCGGGATGGTGCCGCCGGTAAGGTTCGTGCCCGAACCGCGAACGGTCATGGGGATGCCTTCCTCGTAGCAGCGTTTCACCACCTGCCCGAGTTGTTCCACCTCGGTGGGGCGCACCACGAGGCTGGGGATCATGGGCTTCAAAACCGCCGCGTCATACGCGTAACTCTGGCGATCCGCCTCGCTGCTGAAGACGTTTTCCTTGCCGACAAGCTGTTCAAATTCCTTTATGAGAGAAGCGCTAGGCATTGATGAACTCCAAAGGTTGAACGTAAAGGAAAGGGTTCAGGCCGGTTACGACAGGCGCTTGCGGAGGTTTTCCGCCACGGACTGCGGGTCTACGGGATTACGGGCGATGCCGCTTTCGATAGCGGCCCGCGCCGTGGCAGCGGCAACGGCGGGCGCGACGTCGGGATCCGTCGCGGGCGGGATGATGTAGTCCGGGCTGAGCTTTTCGGGCGTAACCAGATCCGCGATGGCGTGGGCGGCGGCGATCTTCATGGCGTCGTTGATGTCGGTGGCGCGCACGTCAATGGCGCCGCGGAAGATGCCGGGGAAGGCCAGCACGTTGTTGATCTGATTCTTGATGTCGGAACGGCCCGTGGCCACAACCTTCGCTCCGGCCTGCGTCGCGCGCTCAATGGGCCAGATTTCCGGAATGGGGTTGGCCTGCGCGAAGATGATGGGGTCTTTCGCCATGCTGCGGATCATGTCCTCATTCAGAGAATCCGGCACGGAAACGCCGATGAACACGTCCGCTCCCTTGATGGCGTCGGCAAGCGTGCCCTTCACCTTGTCGGGATTGGTCGCCTTGGCGATGGCGTCCTTATACTTGTTCATGCCCTCGGGACGGCCTTCCCAAATGGGGCCCTTGGAGTCGCACATGATGACGTTCTTGAGCCCGACGGCCATGAGCAGCTTGATGATCGCCGTTCCGGCAGCGCCCGCGCCGCTGGTCACGACTTTGATGTCCTCGATGTTCTTGCCCACAATCTTGAGGGCATTGAGGAGGCCCGCAAGCGTCACCACGGCGGTCCCGTGCTGGTCGTCATGAAAGATAGGGCCTTTAAAGACGCCGCGCGCCTTCAGGCTGTCCTCGATCTCGAAGCACTCGGGGGCCTTGATGTCCTCAAGGTTCACGCCGCCGAACGTGGGGGCCACAAGCTCCACCAGCTCGACAATCTTGGCGGTATCCTTGGTGTCCACGCACAGCGGGAAGGCATCCACGTCGCCAAACCGCTTGAACAGCAAAGATTTGCCTTCCATGACCGGCATGGCGGCACCCGCGCCGATGTCGCCGAGCCCAAGCACGGCGGTCCCGTTGGACACCACGCACACGAAATTCGAATGGTTGGTGTAGACGTCGAGCATGGCGGGATCTTTGTTGATTTCCTTGCACGGCTCGGCCACACCGGGCGAATAGGCAAGCGTCAGGTCATCGTTGTCGCGCGCGGGAACCTTGATCCGGATGTCGATCTTGCCGACGTTGTCCTTATGCAGGGCCAGAGCTTCTTCACGAAGATTTTTGATACGTGACATGGGGAGCCTCTTCATTAGGGTAACGGCGGAGCGCCGAAAAAAGGGTACGACAACAGAGCACCGTCCCCCACGGCGTTACACCTTTGTGTTCGGAGAGCGGATCTCCCGTACAGGGCATGATCCGAGATCTTGAAAAATAAGGGAGCAATTCCGCCGCCCTTTCCGATCCTGCCGGAAAGCGCGAACGTATCAGGGAGTCATGAACAGAGGAAACGGACTGTCGCTGTGAACCGGCCTTGACGGTATGAAGAGACGTTCCGGGAATCCGGCGCAGTCCCGAAGGAGGCCCCCACCTCCCCGGAAAAACACCTGCTTCCGGAGGCGGCCCATCCCTGCACGCGAAGGTACCGGAACGGGCAAACCCGCTTGTCGCGCCGCAACGCCCAAAACGTCCTTTCAAACCGTCAAGGGGCGGGGCATGTCCGACGGACATGCCCCGCGTAACAACCTATTTCTTTACCTTAGCGTCGATTTCGGCCTGAGCGGCCAAAATGTCCTTCGCGTTGAGATACACCGGGGTATCGACCATCTTGCCGAGGTAGGAAACGGCGGCCTTGCCCTTGGCGAGCCCCTCTTCCTCAAACACCTTCACAACGCCGTTGGCCCATTCCACGTCGGCGGGATCGGGAGCGTAGAGGCGGTTGGAGGGTTCCACCTGGCTGGGATGGATGATCATGCGGCCTTCATAGCCCATCTGCTTGCCTTCCATCACGTTGCGTTCGAAAGCCGGGATGTCCTGGTAGGCCACGAAGGGGGCGTCGATGGCGACGATGCCGGCGGCGCGGGCGGCGATGGCCATCTTGGCGCGGCCCCACATCTGTTCGACGGCTTCGGAGGTCAGCTTCACGCGCATGTCGCGGCAGTAGTCCACGGCGCCGAAGATGGCGTTCACGTTGCGGGAACTGGCCATGCAGCATTCATAGGCGTTCATGATGCCCTTGGCGGTTTCGAGCAGCATGGAGATCTTCACGGTCCCGACCGGGATACCGCGGCGGCGTTCCAGTTCTTCGAGCTTCCAGTCAAGACGCTTGACGTCATCCGGATGGCCGGTCTTGGCGAGGGTCACGCCGTCAAGGTCTTCCCACACGACGGCTTCGAGGTCGTCGTTGGTCATTTCGGTTTCCCAGTTGTTGATGCGGACGTACACCTGAGCGCCGCCGGAACCGGCGTATTTAAGCTTTTCGGCAACGAGCTTGCGGGCCGCTTCCTTTTCGGACGGGGGCACGGAGTCTTCGAGGTCGAGGGTAATGATGTCGGCGGGGATGCTGGGAGCTTTTTCAACCATCTTGGGGTTATTGCCGGGAACATACATGATGGAACGCATAACGGCCATGGGAATTCTCCTTTGAGGAAAAAAGTTGGTTGAAAAGATACCAATCGGACCGAAGCTATTTCTTCAATTTCTCGTGCAGGATGACCGGGATGTCGGTAGGCGTCATGGCGACGTACCCCCCGGCTTTCGTGATCGCGTCCATTTTGCTCTTGGCCGAACCGCGACCGCGCTCCACGATATTGGATGCATGGGAGAAGCGCTGGCCTTCGGGGGCCCATGCGCCGGAAACGTACACCACGAAAGGCTTGGTGAACTTCCCGGAGGCGATGACCTCGGCGCACTCCTCTTCCTGCGAACCACCTATTTCGGCATAAACCGCCACGCCTTCGGTTTCGGGATCTTCCTCGAACAGCGGAAGCAGATCCGCCATCGAGGTGCCGAGAACCGGTTCCGTGCCGGTATGGATGACCGTGCTCACGCCGAAGCCGCCTTCGCGGAGCACCCACGGGATGGTTCCCGACTGGCCGCCGCTGCGCGAGAACACGCCGATGGACCCTCTTTTGAAGAAGGTATTGGCCCATTCCACATTGCCGCCGAGCCAGCCGACCACGGCTTCTCCCGGCGTGATGATCCCGATGGAGCCGGGCCCGAGCAGGCGGGTGCCCTTGGCCTTGCAGTAGGCGATCATCTCCATGATGTCGTGGATGGGGGTGCCTTCCACGCAGGGGATCACGTTCTTGACGCCCGCATCCGCCGCCTCCATGACTGCGGTCTTGAGCACATGCCCGGGCACGAAGATGACGCTGAAGTCGATCTCGCCGTGTTCGCGGGCGATTTCCTTCACCGTGTTGTAGACCGGAACGCCGTGAACGTCGGAGCCCTTCTTGCCGGGGCTGGTGCCGCCGACGACATGGGTTCCGTAGCTTTTCATGTATTTCGTGCGCACGGACCCTTCACGGCCCGTGATGCCCTGAACGACCACTTTCGTATTCTTGTTGATCAGTATGCCCATACCCCAATCCTTTTGGTCAAAGATGGTTGCCCGACCCGACGCGAGGCGTCAGGCCAATCCGCGCTTGGCCAGATATTCCGGCAGCCCGGCGACAGGGACATCGATGATGATGGCCTTGTTGCCGTGGAAGGTACAGGCGAATTCACAGGCAAGGCATTCCGTGCCGAGACGGAGCACTTCTTCCGCCGTCAGATGCTCGACCGAGGGCACGCCGTCCTTCAATTCAAGGATGCCCCGCGCATATTTTTTACAGGCGGCGACGCACGCCTTGGTCTCGCAGGAGAGGCACTTGCTGACATCAATCGAGACAGTCGAGGATTTTTCTTTGATTTCCAAGGATCTACCCTGCCTTCTGAGACGTTTTCTCAGCGCTGTATTCCTTGCACAGAGCAAGCAGCCGTTCGCCGATGAACTTCGTGTCCGTGACGTGTTCCCGCCCGTAGATCTCGATGCGCCTGCCGATGCCGTCCGGGGTCATCATGTCGGCAAGGCCGGTACGCAGTATCTCGAGGGATTCGTCTTCACGGTTGCCGCACAGCAGCAGCACGCAGGGGAAGCCGGGCTTCTTGGGCAGCATCTCGCGCAGCACCTTGACCAGCGCGTGGGCGTGGTGCCACTGCTCCTGATTCGCCATCATGAAGCCGCCGAGCAGATACCCTTCAATGTTGGGCTGGGAGAGGGTCGCCTTGGCGACGCGGTAAATCTTGGCAGCAACGGGGTTGCCGCTGGTGTCGGCGTAGTTGGCGGCCTTGAGGCCCACGGCGTTCAGCGCGTCGAGGCCCATCATGGCGGAGCCGCCGCCGATGGGATGGTAGCCCACGTAGCCGGGGCTCACTTCATCGTAGCCCATGTTCATGAGGAAGCCGGTGCCGCGGGCGTCGGTTTCTTCGATGCCCCAGCCGATGACGTCCAGATCCGTGGGCTGGCCGGGCAGGTCGCGGGCGATCTTGATCCCGAAATCGGGGTGACGGAACACGGCGCTGTTGTCGATCTCCATCTTGCAGTCGGCACAATAGAGGCTGCCGTCCCCGGTCATCACGAAGGGATTGATTTCAAGCGTCTGGCAGTCGTACTTCTTGTAGAGCTTGGACAGTTTGGTGAGGAAAGAGGCGAATTTGGAGAGGTCTGCCGGAGCAATCCCGGCCTGGGTGCAGACATCGATGGCGTCGTAGGACTGGAGGCCATACTGCGGATCGATGTTCAGCCTGAACAGCAAGCTTTCGTCAACGCTTTCGATGTCCATGCCGCCTTCCGTGCTGAACATCAGCATGGGGCAGCGGGCTTCGCGGGCGTTGTTGATGACGAATGAACAGTAATACTCTTTCCTGATGTCCAGTTTTTCTTCGATGAGGACTTTCTCGACCGGAAGCCCCTTTACGGTCTTGGCGAGGATTTCTTCAGCGAGGGCACGCGCTTCCTCGGGCGTATCGGCCAGCTTGACGATCCCGGCCTTGCCGCGCCCGCCAGCCTGTACCTGCCCCTTGACGGCTACGGGGCCGCCGATCCAGCGGGCGGCTTCCTCCGCTTCTTCAGGAGAAGATGCCACTCGCCCTTTTGGGACGGGCATCCCGCCTTTCGCGAGCCATTCCTTGCCCTGATATTCCAGAAATTTGGCCATGTGATGCCCCTTCTTCAGGAATTCATGTTCTCAATGCCACCATCAACTCAACATTCCTTTGTTCTTCAAACCAGAAAACCAATTCATAAAGCCAGTCCAACGTGACGCGATAAAGGAAACATCGGCTTTTTCCGCCTTGCGTTTTCCTCATGAGGCTACTTTTAGTTTTATCTAAAAAGAAAGTCAAATAGATCTTTTTTATTTTTTTCATAAATAAAAATTAATTTTCCTTTCGAAAACGTAAATTGATTAATGAAACAGTCGATTGATGAATTGTATTTTTCCGCCTTGTGATATTTTGTACATTAACAATAACTGTCTTTCTTTAAAAGAGATATGGATAAAAAGCATTTTTGCACAAATAACTATAAGTGTTCGAAGCATTTTCATGCATTATTCAGGATTATATCAAGCATATTTCCAATAGAAAAATATTAAAAAGAGGGATTTTTTTATAATACTATAAACTATTTCTTTTTTTCATAAGCAATATTCCGTTTTGGAATAAGAAAAGTTTATTCAAATATGCATTCACCATTAAGAAAGAGGCCGTCTTCCCTATATCGACATAAGCGAGGCGGAATGCGGGCTCCGGGGCGGCGAGGCCCGCTGGCGCAGCGCAAAAAAGGTGTGGGGAGGCTGCTGCGAGGCCCCGCCCCCTCCTCCATCCAAGGGTAACACCGGGCGTTTGAACTTCATCGCCCTATCATGTATGAACAGAAACCGTTACGAAGCGGAGCCCGGATATGGAGAGACGCGCTACGACGCCAACCGCGCACGCCTCAAGCGTCAACCGAAAAAAACGAAACAGGCGAAAGGAAAGCTGTAATGGAACAGATTATATTGACTGGAGATCGGCCCACCGGAAGATTGCATGTCGGCCACTATGTCGGTTCGCTGAAGCGCCGGGTGGAGCTCCAGAACTCCGGCAAGTACGACAAGATTTTCATCATGATCGCGGATGCGCAGGCGCTGACAGACAACGCCGAGCATCCCGAAAAGGTGCGCCAGAACATCATCGAAGTCGCCCTCGACTATCTCGCCTGCGGCCTTGATCCGGTAAAATCCACGATGTTCATCCAGTCGCAGATCCCCGAACTCTGCGAACTCTCTTTCTACTATATGAACCTTGTGACCGTGGCCCGGCTCCAGCGCAACCCCACAGTGAAATCCGAAATCCAGATGCGCAACTTTGAAGCCAGCATCCCGGTCGGTTTCTTCACCTACCCGATCAGCCAGGCGTCCGACATCACGGCCTTCAAGGCAACGGCCGTGCCCGTGGGCGAAGATCAGGCCCCGATGCTGGAGCAGACCAAGGAAATCGTCCGCAAATTCAATGCGGTTTACGGGGACACGCTGGTCGAGCCCGAGATGCTGCTCCCGGACAACAAGGCCTGCCTGCGCCTGCCCGGCATCGACGGCAAGGCCAAGATGAGCAAGTCGCTCGGCAACTGCATCTATCTGGGCGAAGACGCGGACGAGGTCAAAAAGAAGGTCATGTCCATGTTCACCGACCCGAACCACCTCCGCGTGGAAGACCCCGGTCAGGTCGAGGATAACCCCGTATTCATCTATCTGGACGCTTTCAGCCGCCCCGAACATTTCGAGCGCCACTTCCCGGACTATCAGAACATCGAAGAAATGAAGGCCCACTATACCCGTGGAGGCCTCGGCGACATGAAGGTCAAAAAGTTCCTGAACAACGTCCTGCAGGACGAACTGGAACCTATCCGCAATCGCCGCCGGGAACTCGAAAAGGATATTCCCGCCATCTATGACATCCTCAAGGAAGGCAGTATGCGGGCCCGCGAAGCCGCCGCCTGGACGCTGGATGACGTAAGACGGGCCATGAAAATCAACTATTTTGAGGATATGGATCTGATCAGCGAACAGGCTAAAAAATACGCCCGCTCATGTGGATGAGCTCTCAAGCCGTGTGAAGAAATTGTGGAAGGGAAGGAAAACGGAAAACGTTTCTGAAGAAAAGTGAGCCCTCCCTTCCATAAAGAAGAAAGGCCCCGCATTCCCTGCTCAGTCAAGGGAAATGCCGGGGCCTTTTCGCCCATCAATGAAGCCGTGTCACCGTCCGGCCTCCCACCAGCGGAGGCTCTCACCGTCCGAAGCGATGGGCAGGGCGACGGGCTCACCGATCAGGGGCAGGAGAAGCCGATACGGCTTGCCTCGGCTCGCCGCCACAATCCGTTTGAACGGATCATCCCACGTATGGTAGGCAATGGCGAACTTCCCCACGTGGCCCGGGAGCAGCGCGCGGGCACGCAAATCTTCCGCGGCCTGCGCCGTGTCTTCCGGCATCATATGGACGTACCGCCAGTTCTCGTCGTATTGCCCGCAGTCGAGCATAGCGAGATCAAACCCGCCGAAGCGTGCGCCGATTTCCGCGAAATGCTTGCCGTATCCGCTGTCTCCGCTGAAAAAAATCCTGTGTTCAGGGGTAACAAGGGCAAAGCCCGCCCAAAGGGTCTTGTTCCGGGTCAGTGAGCGGCCCGAGAAATGGCGGGCGGGCAGGATGTGGATGGCGAAGCCGCCTTTCCCCTCAAGGACGGAATACCAGTCTCCCTCGAAAACCGTTTCCTTGCCGTAGCCCCAAGCCTCAAAATGGGCCCCGACGCCGAGGGGGCAGACGACCTGCCCCACCTTGGACCGAAGCGCCGTTGCCGTGGCATAATCCAGATGATCCCAGTGGTCGTGAGAAATGAGCAGATAATCGATGTCCGGCATGTCCTCGGCGGTGTAAAGGTTCGTCCCCTCGAACGCCCTGTTGGCGAAAAAGACCGGCGAAGCATAGGTACTGAACACGGGATCTATCAAAAGGCGTCTGCCGCCGAGCTGCACGAAGTAGGAAGAATGGCCGAGCCAGACGACGGTATCCGTATTCCTGTCGAGCCCCCGCAGGTCGGTTTTCGCTGAAGGCATGGGACGAGTCGGCTTCTGGCCTTCCGTTGACGAAAAAACGTATTTCATCAACGCGCCCACAATGCCGCCGTTCCCCTTTATGGGCGGCAGCGGCTCCGTATTGCGAAAGGCACCGCCCTCATAGTGAGGCGACTGCGATATCGCGTCAAGGCGGTCACCTTCAGGCAACTTGCCGAATGAAGCCTGCGACATGAAAGCATACCCTCCCCCGATAAGAATACAGAGTAAAAGGACCAGACCGAACGCCACGCGCATACCCCTTCTCATGGAATCTCCAGACATTCTCTCTTTTCAGACGCGGACGGGATACGGCAAGGCCGCCCCGACTATTCCTCGGAACCGCCCTACCGTCCCCCGCCGATGCCCTTCGCGCGCATCGGCGGAGATCCCGAATACCTTACACGGTGATCAGATCGTATTGATTGTTCCCCATGCCTTGAAGCTTCATGTACTCGAGTTGGCGCAGGCCACTGCGGGACTCAATGCGTTCCACAAGGTCGCGCCGCTGCGCTTCGGGCAATGCATAAACCATGTCCACCGAAGCCTGATCGACGGCCAGAATATCCGTCGAGGCAATGATCCCCAAATCCGGCGTGGTGGGTGCCGCCGCGCCGAGCCCGGCGCAGTCGCAATCCACGGACATGTTCCGGAGCACGTTGATATAGGTAATATGTTGCCCAAAATGATTGGTAATGGCTTTGCCGCCTTCCACCATCCGTTCCATGAACAGCGGGCCTCCCGGCCAGGTCCCGTCGCCCGGCAGCTGATGGATCTGCTGCTTGCCCAGTTTCCCTGAGGCGCAGCCGATGGAAATGTTTTTGAGCGAACCGCCGAAACCGCCCACAGTATGGCCTTTGAAGTGGGTCAGCACCAGCATGGCGTCATAATTCAGGATATGTTTGCCGACGGACAGTTCCGTAAGCCATTTCCCGCCGGGAATGGGAAGGCTTACGTCCCCGTCCTCATCCATGATGTCGACGGGGCAGAAGGTCCAGCCGTTGGTCCTCAGGGTTTCACGATGCCCTTCCGTGGTCTGCCTCGGACTGGGATACAAAACATTGCATTCCACAATGCTGCTGTCCGGAATATTCGCTTGGAATCCCCTGACCATTTCGCGGGGCAAAATATTCGGACCATGCGGTTCGCCCGTATGCAGCTTGATGGCGATCTTGCCGCTCATGCCATGATTGACGCGGGCATAGACCTTCATCAACCCTTCGAGGCTGATGTCCTTCGTGAAAAAGACCTTGGCCTTTTCCTGCGGCGCGGCCATAGCAGTATCGACTCTGGGGAAGCCCCCAAAAGCGAAGGCCCCTACAGTGAGCGCTCCGCCCTTCAGAAAACTCCGGCGGGAAAACTGTTCAGCCATATTGTGAACTCCTTGATTGTCTCTCCGCAGTGATGCTTGCAACCTTTTTATTCATTTTTCTTTCAAAGAACTCTTATGCCAACCTGCAGCCAGGATGACGGGAAACATATAAACGTTGCATATGTTCTCAAAAACGTGTTCCCAACGCACGGTACACATAAGGCATTGCCCCGCACAATCCGGCCTTTCGGAACAACGGCTCTAATTTCCCGTGTATTGCTCTTCCGTTACTTTTTCCAGCCACTCGACGTTGTTCCCATCCTCTTCTTCAGCCACGGAAATATGGGTCATGGCAACGCCGGGAGCGGCTCCGTGCCAGTGTTTGACGTATGGAGGGAACCAGACCGTATCGCCAGGACGGACCTCCTGAATCGGCCCCCCCTGCACCTGAACCCTGCCGACCCCAGCCGTGATGACCAGAGCCTGCCCCAGAGGATGGGTATGCCATGCCGTACGGGCTCCCGGCTCAAAAGTGACGTAAGCGCTTGAGGCACGTGCCGGCGTATGGGCCGGAAACAGGGGATCGATGCGGACTGTGCCGGTAAACCATGCATCCGGCCTCTTGATGGAAGGCTGCGAACCGTTGCGCAGGATGACCGGTTCGCTTACAGCGGTGGAAAGCATATCTTTTTCCATATGACGGACTCCTTTGCCGACAATTTTTTCTGTAAGAAACATATCCGGTCACTATGCCGAAGAACAGATACGATTCTCTTTTATTCTTGCCTTATTCTCTCAGTGTAGCCTGCCAAGGAAAAACGACGCCTGAGCCTTCCGGAACCCGCCTCAGTTTCGAAACGCACAGGACAGGCGAGTTCCGAAACCTCCCAGGAGCTTCAAAACAAGAAATTCAACGCATGGAGAAAGCACAAAGGATCCTGCTGAAAAAGGGCGAAAAAAAGCGCCGAACTTCTCTCATCAAGAATTCCGGCGCGTTGAAAAATCTCGCGTGCAAAGGCTGGAAACAGCCCAATCTCATTCACTCATCGCATACCTAAAAAGGCCTCAAGTTTGGGGCCGACAATAGCGAGAACGATTCGAACGTACATAAAAAACATGGCCACTCTTCTGAACGCCCGCAGATCACCGACAGTACGTCTATTGTCCGGCATCGGTTCCTCCATGAGCTTTTGCCAGCGTACAGGGCCTCAAAAGACGATGACGAAAAAACAAAACGGACCGGCAGATTGCTCTGCCAGCCCGTTTACTTTCTTATGGTGCCGAAGGGGAGACTCGAACTCCCATGAAGGAACCTTCACTAGACCCTGAATCTGATTCAAAAGTTCCCTCAATTTCCTAGGGATAGTAATTTCAATATGATAGAGCATGCTAATGTTCCCTGGGTAGCCCTTGTCTTCCCCCAAAAGTGGGGGCATAGTGGGGGCATGAAAAAACTTAAAGTCAAAACTCAGTATCCTGGAGTGCGTTACTACGAGCACCCTACCCGTAAACAACGTAACGGGCAACCAGATCGTTATTACTCCATCCGCTATAAAAAAGACGGTCGCACTATCGAAGAAGGCATGGGATGGGCGACCGAACAATGGAACGCAGAAAAAGTCCATAACATACTGAACAAACTCAAAGAAAACAGAAGAATCGGCAGTGGGCCTCAGAGTCTTTCTGAAATGCGGCAAAAAATTGCCGCCGAGCGAGCCGCCGCTGAACAGGAAGCCTCCGAAGAGAGCGTCTCCAGCATGTCCTTCCAGGACTTCTTTGAACGATTTTATATGGCTGAAGCCAAACGAACCAAGCGGAGCTGGCTGACTGACGAGCAGCGCTTTAACAAGGTTATTAAACCATCTATCGGCATGAAGCCCCTTTCTGCCATCATGCGGGAAGATGTTCAAGCTATTATTGATAGCCTGGTCGCGGCTGGAGCGGCTCCAGCCACGATAAAGCAGTATCGCAGTATTATCAGCTATACCTTTACCCAAGCCAGCCTTATGAAGCTGGGGGGAACAATTATTTTCAAAGGGCAAAACCCTGCTATTGGCGTCAAGGTTCCCCCTATCACAAATACTCGTGAGCGTTTTTTGACTGCCAACGAGGCAAAAGTCTTGGTGAACGCAGCCAAGAAACTGCCGAACCAGGACTTGCATGACTGCATTGTTCTCTCGCTGAATACTGGGCTGCGGCTTGGGGAACTTCAACGCCTTGAATGGCCGGACGTGGATTTGACGTATGCCATGCTCACGGTGCGCGATGAAGCACACCGCAAGCCGGGCGGCAAAGTACCATTGAACAATACTGCGTTGAAAATTTTCAAAAAACGTCATGATGCTAGACAAATAGCCCCATCTATGAATATGGTTTTCCCACCGGTTGATGGATGCACAGTTCGTACTAATTTTTCTCACGCATTTAAGGCACTTGCAGATTCTATTGGGCTCAATGACGGTATCAAGCCTGATGACCGAGCACGGCGAATTGTATTCCATAGTCTTCGGCATACCTTCGCAAGTTGGTTGGCGTGTAATGGCGAAGATATATACCGCATTCAACGATTGATGCGACATAAAAGTATTACGATGACCATGCGCTATGCTCATTTGATACCGGACGCCACACGAGCCGCTGTTCACAACCTAAAGCCCCCTAAAGCTCTGTGATATTATTTTTAAGTCTTGATATGCCCATAGTGTTGATTAACCAGGTTAGTAATGATTCTGTGGGGTAGACGACGCTTCGCCCTACCTGGAAAGCCCCAATAGGGCCTTCACCAGAGGCGTCAGCATTAGCAAGTGTTTTCGACTTTATTATGCCGCCCAGCTGACGTTCTACATCTTTACGGGCTATGATTGGTGGAAGTTTTGACAACAGCAATTGGCGAAATTCTTCTTCTGGTCGCAAAACAGTCTTTGGCATGACTACCTCATTATTTATCAGATTTTGAGGGTAGATCAATCTGAATTGATTTGTGTATTTTATATAATTTGTATTTTGCAATCAATCCAGCCATTGATTTGCAATCATTCTTCCATAACATTTTTTCACAATGCCTGCGCACACCGCTAACACTCATCCCAAGCTGTTGTGCAATTTGCGTATATGTAAAGCTATGCATAAACAACTCCAATACTTCTTTTCCACGGGGAGAAAGTTTTATTTCTTCTGGGGGTGTGCCCAACAAATTGGGAATAGCTTTTATATGAAGTAATATCTCACGAGTGGTTCGCACGGCACAAGCACTCCTGAGGTTAACAAGATGCCAACGCACTGTTCCGTATGAAATTGATAAGATACGGGCAATTTCTTTTAGGGCGCATCCCCTCAGCCAGAAGCCCCACAATTCGTTTTTCCGTTTGAGTTAGTTTTCGCATTTTTCCCCTCCATGCAATAGTGTCTATAAGGAATACTCGTTATAGGCAGTAGCACGATAGGGACAGCTCAAACAGTGGCCTTTTGATAGGGGGGAACGAATATGTGGGCAGCTAATGAAATTAGTAACTATATTTTTACTTTAAAATCAAATAGCTACATATTTCACGTTATGTGTTAGCTTGTTTTAAGCTGAAGCTACTTATCCAGCCTAATCCGTATCTATACGGCTGTATACGTTTGACAGCCAAGCATGGCAAGAATATACTAAAGCCAAAATATTAAAGATGATATACTTGCTTTTTTTATACGGTTTGACATGACTTTGCCCAAGAGGAGTCTCCTAAATGTCTGAAATAAAAAATCGCTGGTTGTCTGTAAGCGAAATTGGTGAATATCTAGGCGTTAGCAGCGACACTGTTTACCGCTGGATCAGCACACGCTCAATGCCTGCCCAACGTATGGGCCGTTTTTGGAAGTTCAAAAAAGGCGAGGTTGACGAATGGGTGAAGGCTGGTGAGGCGAATGAACACGATCCAAAAGGCTCTGAGTAATGAAAATTATTGACAACATCAATTCATTGCTTGGCGATGACCTTAAAAAATCATTGCATAAGAAGAGTAAACTTAAAATTGCTGCTTCATGCTTTTCGATATATGCATACGAAGCTCTCAAGTTTGAGCTTGCCCAAATTGATTCGTTGCAATTTATATTTACATCACCAACCTTTGTTGCGGATGAAGTTACAGATAAGCTTCGCAAGGAACGTCGAGAATTTTTTATTCCAAAATCGGAGCGAGAACGAAGCCTTTATGGTTCAGAATTTGAAATACAACTTAAAAATAAACTGACACAACGAGCCATCGCTCGCGAATGCGCCGAATGGATACGAAAAAAAGCGGTTTTTCGTTCCAATAAAACAAAATCTTCCATGCAGCAATTTGCCTGCATCCAACAAGGTGGGCAAGCTATTGCCTATATGCCTCTGTGTGGATTTACAGCAGTGGACATTGGCTACCAGCAGGGAAATGCTGTTTCAAACATTGTAAACAGGATTGATGAAGCTACAATTACAAATACCTACCTTCATCTTTTTGAACAGATATGGAGTGATTCAGAAAAGATTGCAAACGTAACTGAAATTATCTGCGAACATATAGAATCTGTTTACCAAGAAAATTCTCCAGAACGAGTATATTTTCTAATTCTATATAATATATTTAGTGAATTTCTCAATGACATTGACGAAGACGTTTTACCCAATGACAGAACAGGATACCAGGACACACTCGTTTGGAACAAGCTTTTCAACTACCAAAAAGATGCAGCCATAGGTATCATTAACAAGCTGGAAACATATAACGGATGTATTCTTGCAGATAGTGTTGGTCTGGGTAAAACATTTACTGCATTGGCTGTTATAAAATACTACGAATTGCGAAATCGCTCTGTTCTTGTCCTCTGCCCCAAAAAACTTTCTGACAACTGGCTAAACTACAATACTAACCTCAACACAAATATTTTTGCAAAAGACCGCTTCAATTATGATGTTCTTTGCCATACTGACCTCTCAAGAACATCAGGAGACTCTTTTGGCATCCCCCTCAACCGAGTGAACTGGGGGAACTATGACCTTGTTGTCATAGATGAATCACATAACTTCAGGAACAACGAGGCATTCAAAGACAAAGAAACGCGATACCAAAAGCTGATGAACAAAGTCATCATAAACGGTGTAAAAACAAAAGTATTGATGCTTTCCGCAACGCCGGTCAACAATCGCTTCAGCGACCTGCGCAACCAGCTTGCCTTGGCCTATGAGGGCGATTCGCAAAATCTCAGCAACAAGCTTCGCAGTGAACGAAGCGTAGAAGAAATCTTTCGCCGTGCCCAAGTTGCCTTCAACCAATGGGCAAAGCTCCCACCGGAGGAGCGCACGGCAAAGGCCATTTTGGATACACTGGATTTTGACTTTTTCGAGCTGCTGGATTGTGTGACCATCGCCCGTTCACGGAAGCACATTCAAGCTTTTTACGACACCAAGGATATTGGGCCTTTTCCAGAACGACTCAAGCCGCTATCTTTTCGCTGCCCCCTTACGGTACTTGCTGATATTCCTGATTTTAACGCTATTTTTTCTGAGCTATCAATGCTCAAGCTCTCCGTCTACGCACCCATAAGTTATATTCTTCCCAGTCGTCTGCGAAAATATGAGGATTTGTATGATACGCAAGTAGGCGGGGGAAGAAGCAAGTTCAGACAAGCAGACCGAGAACGTAGCCTTCAAGCCTTGATGACCACCAACCTGCTCAAGCGTCTTGAAAGTTCTATCGAGGCATTCAGATTGACTCTCAAGGGGCTGCGTGAAAACCATGTTCAAATGCTCTCACGCATTCAGGCTTTCAAACAATCCGGTAAGGGCATAGTTGCTGACTGGAGTGAGCGTCTTGAGGTATTGGAGGCTGATGACGATGAGCTGCCGGTGTTTTCAGCTGACGCCATCGGCGGAAAAGTCAAGATTAACCTCGCCGACATGGACGTACCCTCATGGGAGACGGATTTATCCGCAGACCTTGCCATTATCGAGGCCCTGCTGACTTCCATGAACAAGGTCACGCCTAAAGATGACACCAAGTTGCAGCATCTTCAAAAGCTCATTCAGCAAAAGATTGCGAATCCTCTCAACGCTAATAATAAAAAAGTGCTTATTTTTACAGCTTTTGCTGACACTGCCGACTATCTCTACGCTAACCTTGCGCCACTCTTGCGCGCTGACGGCCTGCATACAGGCAAGGTAACGGGCAAAGACGCGCCCAAGTCCACCTTGAAGAAAAGCTACGACTTTCAGTCTATTCTCACCTTGTTTTCCCCCGTCTCCAAAGATAAAGCCCTGGCACTGCCAGATGAACCGCATGAAATTGATCTGCTTATTGGGACGGATTGCATCTCTGAGGGCCAAAACCTTCAAGACTGCGACTATCTAATCAATTACGATATTCATTGGAACCCTGTGCGTATTATCCAGCGTTTTGGGCGTATAGACCGCATAGGCTCACACAACACGCATATCCAACTTGTGAACTACTGGCCGGACATCAGCCTTGATGAGTACATAAACCTCAAGGAGCGGGTTGAAACCCGCATGATGATCGCTGACGTGACGGCCACAGGTGATGACAACATGCTCACAGCGCAAAGCAGCGAAGTGAGTTACCGCAAAGAGCAACTCCGCCGCCTTCAGGATGAAGTCATTGAGTTGGAAGATGTAAAAACAGGTGTTTCTATCACCGACCTTGGGCTGAACGATTTCCGCATGGATCTTTTGGGCTACGTCAAAGCACACGGTGATCTTGGGCTTGCCCCCAACGGGATGCACGCAGTTGTTCCGGCCCAACCAGACCTGGGCCTTAAGCCTGGGGTCATTTTTGCCCTGCGCAATCTGAATGATGGCGAAAATGTCCACCAACAAAATCGCCTTCATCCTTACTACCTTGTCTATGTCGCCAAGGATGGAGAGATTGTAGCCTGCCACACGGAAGTCAAGAAGCTGCTTGACCTCGTGCGTACCTCCTGTAAGGGGCAAAGTGAACCCGCAGCTGACGTCTGCCGTCTGTTCAACCGACAGACAAAGGAAGGCCGGGATATGAAGGCCTATTCCGCCTTGCTTGGCGCGGCTATCCGCTCCATGATGGATGTTAAAGAGGAAAAGGACATTGATAGCCTGTTCACCGGCGGCAAGACCACGGCCCTGACCAACACAATCAAGGGGCTTGATGACTTTGAGCTTATCGCCTTCTTGGTAGTTCAGGAAGCGCAGTGACAGCCCTTTTCGCCTATCCCCCCAATGCCGCCTTTGGTCGTGTGTTGCCCAAGAGCAAAATCTACGAGCGGGCACAGCCCACGGCAAAAGTGAAAGAACTGTTTGTTCGGCAGGTGGAGCAGATTGTTTGGCAATACAAGCTGGCCCCGGAAACGATCAATGTGGAAGGCACACTTGCTGCCCCGGAAATACAGGTTTTCAGCATCACACTCAAAAACGATGAGCTGAAACTCGATGTGCTGCATTGCATTGATCAGGTCATTCCGTTTCCTCTTATTTTTGAACTTCACCATGCGGGCAACGTCAAGCCCATTGCCGCCTACAAGCGTCCGAGCGAGGCAGACGCTACCAAGTGGGTTGTGAGTCAGTATTTTTCCCCAGGGTGGGTGCCAGAGGATGCACCGCGCCAGCCGCTGCCCGTGGTGTTTGACCTTGAGGCACTCTATGCGCAGTTGTTGGCACCACTGCTGCCTTATCCGCCACGGCATGGGGAAACCTTGCAAGAGCAGGTTGACCGCATGGAGCAGATTGGGCGCCTTCAACGGGAGCTGGAGCGGTGTGAGGCACTGCTTCGCAAAGAAAAGCAGTTTAATCGGAAGGTGGAGATGAATGCGGAGTTGCGGAAGTTAAGGATACGGCTTGAATGGTTAATAGCTATCAACCAGTTATAGACCGCAGTACAGCACAAAAAAATTTAATATGTAATGGAAATCCATGCAAGACCCAAGGGCAAAAGCGATGGAACAATTTTGTGGAATATTAAAGATATTTTTTGAAAAAAATTTTATAACGACTATTTTATCAGTTATTTTTACGATATTAACGTATGTGTACTATCCAATATGTTTTGTAAACATAAAAAACACAAGCGAACTACTTCATTGTGTATTTATTTTTTTTATATTTTTTATATCTATAAAA
>ERZ791922.546-NODE-546-length-22224-cov-3.350715_pt1 | contig 22224 bp, 20 predicted proteins | sample MGYA00510134_ERZ791922 | MGnify/ENA primary metagenome ERZ791922 (study PRJEB30046, sample SAMN00792101) | human gut metagenome | study: EMG produced TPA metagenomics assembly of the A metagenome-wide association study of gut microbiota in type 2...
TTTTCTCCCCTTTCTTCAAAATTTTCTCCCCTTTCTTCAAAGTTTTAGTAAACATCATCGGTTTTTTATAAAACTTATTTTTACAACTGTAGTAAAAAAGCACAACTGTCCAAACCTTACACCGAACTGTTGTGCTTCACTATGTAGTACCAAACTACTTACCTTATGCTATAAATGATTAATTAAAATGCATAAGAAAAGGTAGCTACTGCTTCGGCAATGGCTACCCTAATCTTTTCATCTAACTTATAAATTCTTTATCTGCTCCTTAATTTCACTATACCCTTTGTCTGTTAGTAAATCCTTAATAAGAGGTCGGTATTTAGCCAATTTCAAAGAGTCCTCTTCAAGAATGTAGATTAAATAGGATAGTTTAAATTTATCAACTTTCTGCAAGGCTCTATTAAAGCCATTCTTACTATATACATGTAAAAAATTCAATTCTGTTAGGCACTCTTCTACATTTAAAGTCATATATTTCCCTTGCTTTGGTAAGTTTTCAGCTACTTCATTTAATACAAAATCCTTTATCTTATACTTACCTGACCTAAAGTAAAATAAATCTCTTGCGTCCTCAACTGAACCCACCTTTATTAGGGCAAGTGTACTCTGACCTATCTTACCCCAAATCGTTTTGCTTGCACGATGTATACACAACTCTGCAGCATTTACTGTTATCCCATACTTATCACACAATACCTTGATACTGCAATTGTAATCAAGATAGGTAGCCATTCTATCTTTCAAATCACCTTTCCATTCATATTTACCGACATACTTACCTATCTCATATACCAAATTAAGTTTCGCTACTATAAGGGCTTTACCATCTGTATCATGTTGAGGTAATCGTTTTTTAGTAAGTTCCAATTCATCCTTTAATTTTAGCAAATCCTTAAAAACGTTTGACATAATATCACTTCCTTACTCTGCAATGATTATATTTATCTTAGTTACAGGTTTATTTGGTTTAGCAATCTTTTGACCATTCTGCTCCTCAACAGCAGTTGTTATCACTTTACAAGCATATGTACCAACAGGCATCTCTTTATCCAATCTATCCACAGTTATAGCAGAATCCTTAGGGATTAGAGGACTAGAGTAAATAAGTTCATCACTGTCCGGAGCATATATGTCTACCATAATATAATCAGCATCGCCAATGTTCGGATACCATACCAATAAGCCTGTTTCATTATCCCCACCAAATATAGGCGAAGGATTGTAACGTATAGAAGCTTGTTGAGATTGTTCATTTAACCCTTTTTCATATTTCTCATACTCTGGACTTTTAACCTTTTGTGCATTTTCTGCAATATCTCTATCTACTAGATTTGGATTAGGCTTGGGTATATTAGGCTCGTCCTTATTACAACTCCTCAACCCAAATAGCATCAATAGCAGCAATACAAAAATTAGAATCAATACAATTTGTCTAGATTTCTTACCTTTCTTCTTTTGATTCTCTTGTCTTTTAACATCTAAATTTTTTCTCATAACGCTCTCCTTTTCTGTACCGTAAGTTTCTAAGATTTTCTCTTTTCCTTTTTTATTAAATCCACATTTATAGCACACTTTTTATAAAAAAGTATATAGGTTGGTAAAATACTAGTCCTAACCGACATAATCTTACCGACATATAATATAAATCTTTCTGTCCATAATTTAGATTTCAACTGCAGTAAGTTTTATAATTTATGTGATTATCAAAATCAACTGACCATTTGTTATAAACACAATAAAATAAGCAAAAAACAGTAGGTTTTGGTCAACCTATAAATATTTTACATAATTTAGTGTGAATATTCTTACCCATTCCACCTTAGTGATGAAGTAAGTATATTATTAAGTCAAACTACTTATAACTTACATAATATGAGTAAAAAAAATAGGTCATATCCTTTAGATACAACCTATTAACCTATTCAAATTACTATTCTGCTCTATCCCAGTCAACTGTTGTATATATATCTGATATTGCAAGGCTTGTTACTGTTGCACTAACTGGAGGAACCTTAGCATCATATGTAATCGCTAACTCACCACCCGCAGGAATTACTGGAAAATCAATCTCATTAGTGGTATCTATCAAGCCAGTAGTAGGGTCAACCTTTGAATTGTTTAGCATAAAACTAAATTTCTTAGCGTCAACCTTCTCAACTTTCCAGTCCGCATCAAAGTTTCCTAAAACGTAATCTGCTTTAGTTGTTAATGAGATTCCTGTAATCTTAATACCACCCGCTGCTGACAGATTCATATACTTTAAGTCTGATGCAGTTACCATTTTGAAATCTTCAAGGGAATGAACTGGGTAATCAGTTGGGAAGCTAAAACCAAATAGCGTTTGGTCTGCTGTTAAAGTAATTGTTGCCGCTCCAACACCACCTGCTGTATCTACTGTTCCATCTGCCGCTAATACAGGTGCTACGGAAACATTAAAAAGCATTGCTAATGCCATACATAAAACTCCTAAACCCTTTACTTTAGAATTACTCTTTAAATTAAACATAATCTTATTCCTCCTATAGAACATTATTTATACCAATCCAACGTAATTAATATTTGCGCTGGACTATTGGTTAATTGTTTACTCTGACCACTCATTTTAAAATCTACGCTTAAACTTAATGATTCACCCGGTTTAATTAGAGTGCCCAAATTACCCTGAACAGGGATAGTATTTGTATTTTTATCTACCTTGTTTCCATTTAAACTGATACTGAATTTCGTTGAGTCAACAGGCATTTGCTTAAAATCAGCTGCAAAATCCTCAGTTACCCAATCATCTAATAACCCGGCAACACTTACTGATGTAATTAATATCTGTCCTGCCGCAGATAGATTAACAATTTGCAAATCACTCGGTGTAACTACTGTAAAATCAGAAAGTTGATGAATTGGAATATCAGTTGGAAAACTAAAACCGAATAAGGTCTGGTTCGCAGTTAAAATAATTTGCGCTGCTGTGTTTGATACCTTATCTGGTGTAGTTATGCTGAAATCTTCAAGTGTCCCGCCAGCTTCTATAAAAGATTCTTGAGTTCCACCACCAGATACCCAAGAAGAACCGGAACCACCAGCCTCTATCCAACTACCTGCTGTCCCACCTGTACTTGTCCACATACTACTTGAACCACCAAACCCAAGCCATCCGCTCGATGCAGAACCAAAACTAGCAAATAAATTTGGGTACCAACCATATAAGCTACCCCAACTGTCTGCTGTACCGCCTTGATTTATATAAGTCCCTATATTTCGACCATCTGTAAACCAATCATTTGCATTTAACCCCTTAGCAAGCCATTGTTCTAAGGTATAATCGGCTGGGTCAGGTATAGCATCTAGGTAAATAATTTGGTGCTGCAAATTAGCTTTTTGTATCTCTGTTAAAAACGTCGTATTAGTAGAATTTGCTGATACTATTCTTTCGCTCTCTGTTATACTTCCACCCATACCATGAAAGGCACTTAAACCTATTTCTTGTGGTACTTTTGCCTTATTTACCAAACCATTGAGACTATAGGTATATTGGAAAGCTCCTTCACCTATATTTGTTAGCAAACTAGGTAAAGCATCAACACTCGTAAGATTAGAACTGTTGTAAAACGCTAAATCTTCAATACTTTCCACGCCTTGCATTCCTATTACCTTAAGTAGCCCTTTTGGAGATGTAGCCTGCATCTCACTAAATGCACTTCTGCCTATTGTTTTAACTGTATCTGCAATATGTACTTGAGGTATACCGACTACTTTATATAAAAAATAATCGCCAATGTTTGTTACACCTTCTTCTACAATTAATTTTGTTATTGTAGAAGTCTTTAAACTATTAATAAATCCATTATTGTATGTGAAATTTCTCATTGCACCTAAACCATGTACCCTAATGATTTGTGTGTAATCGTTATACTCTGCTATGACATCGTTACTATTAGTTAAACCAATACCCGCTGTTGATTTTCCCGGATAACTCGCATGAACTGGTGTATTTTTAAATGCATTTACACCTATTGTCGGGTTTGGTGCTATACTTAAAGTACTCAATGCTGTATTACCCTCAAAAGCGCTTTCACCAACTGTTTTAAGGTTAGGTGCATTAACAGATGTTAAAGTAATAACATTGCTAAAACTATAATTACCTACTGTTTCAAGTAAATTTGCATTTAATTCAGCAATCTTTATGTAAGTAAAAGCATACTCTCCTATGGCTTTTAGATTAGGCAGTATAGGTAGCACCGTAAGTCTTTGGTCACCATAAAATGCTCTTTCTCCTATAGTCTCTATACCTTGCATACCTGTTATAGTTTGTAACCCAGACTCAAAATAGTTACCGCCCATTGCACCGGAGTTAAAACACTCCGAAAAGGCATAAGAACCTATTGTTTTAACTGTACTTGCAATATGTACGTCCTCTAGTCCAGAATTTTTATACATTGCATAATTACCTATGCTTGTAATACCCTCCGATATAATCAGATGCTTTACACTTTTATAGCCTATAATCTGTGTTAAATTATAGTTATAGGTAAAATCCGGCATTGCTCCTGAGCCATTAACATTAATTGTTAAAGTTTCAGTGCTATCATCATACTCCCAAGATATACCACTATAACCTGCTCCATAACTACTAAAATCCCCGCTTGTTGTCGCTGCAAAAGCTTTTGATGTAGGCACTAAACCTATAAAAACTAATGCAAATAACATTGTCCTTAGTAATCTCTTCACACATAACCACTTCCTTTCTACATCTTTTCTGCGAAGTCCTAAAAAATATGCATAATATCCACCTATTTTACCCTAGTTGCTTTTACGTCACCTATTAGATAAAGAGCAAACTGACTTTTTTTAACTGTAACATACTCTGTTTCTCCCTCAGATACAATTACCTGTGTGTCTTGGATGAAATCCATATTTCTATCTTTGCTAACACCTGAAAGCATTATTGCTGTACCGTTTCCAGTAATCTTGTACTTACCGGGTTTGATTTCCCTGACTAAGTAAACACCTTGTGATAAAGTTTTTGATTTGTTTACATTAATGTTATCCAAATCAACTTCTTCAACCATTACACCATGTGTTTCAAACTCTTCATCACACTCCAAACTTAAATAATCCTGATGTTCGCCAAAAGATAAAATTTCTCCTGTTTCCGTCAGTTCTAAATATTTACCCATGGTATCCTTATAATTCTCCACTGGTGTAACCTTATAAACAACTGACGTTTTAGGTGGAGCTGCTTTTACTGTTATCACACCTGCACCTACTGATACTAACACTGCCAATGCTAGTGTTGCTGATAAAATCTTATTAATCTTCATAATCAACTACTCCTTTCATATTTTATTATTTTTTCTGTTATTGTTTATGTGTTCTTGTTACCCACAACTGTCCGTCCATTTTATTTAATAGCTAAAAAAATGCAAAATAAAAAGGACATCCACGAATAATACCCATAAAAGTATTATTACTAAATGTCCATCAACTCTATCTTAAATTACCAACCCGGTAATTTATTCTTTTTCATCTTCTTTTAAACTCTCTGCAATCTTTGGTAAAACCACTCCCCAGTCCTTTGCATAACTGTATAAGGCTTGGGTTATCACATCACTTTCAGACTGCTGTGTTATCTCTTGCATTACCTCGGATACTTTTTTAGCTAAAGGTGTTACTCTTACACCTATATTACTTATCTTCTTTGGCTCTGTTTTCTTTGCCATAACATCCGCCTCCCCTCCTCACTTATAAGTCTATCACGTTATTAATCAGGAGTCAACAAAAAGTTTTACACTTGTATGTACACTTGTTTATACATATCGTTGAAATTCCAACCAATCTACATGTTTAAGAATTTTTACAATAATAAATATTTCTATATAAAAACAGAGGGCAATCATATCTACCCTCTGTTACTTTGTATCAACAATAACTTAAAATCCTCCGCCAAATGTGGATTCATTTATAGTGGTATTGCTGACACCATAGGCTGGCTCTTTTGCACCATATGTAGAATCAGTTCTACTATTATGCTCAAAGTATACTTTTACTGTACCTAAACCTGTACCTAAATCCTTACTTGTCATTGTGTAATTCAAGATGTTATACCCTTTTGACATCTCGGAGTAGAATTTACTCTTATCTATTGGTGTCTTTAAATAGTTCCCAATTGACATTGGTATCTTATCAGGAAATCCAGATAAAGGCAATGTATAGGTAGTTACATACTCATAGATACATAAAGTAGTAGTATCCTCAAAATACCAACCTGAGTTTGATTTTATATCAGATACACCTCTAGCTTTATTCGCTAATGATGCAAATTTAGTTTCTGTTAATTTATCGCCTGTACCACTTAATAAAGTTTTAAGTACTGTTGTATCTTTACTACCTACTAATTTCATACCTACAAGAGCTTCGTAAAGTTCTTTATTACTTGACTTAATACTTGCTAATGACTTACCATCAACCTCAGTTAAAACACCACCACGAACTGTTAAGGTAAGCTTTTGAGTCTTACTATCCTTTATCTTATAACTTAGTTTGTTAGTTACTTTAGGACCTGTATAAGCAGAATTTGTACCGTTAGGAACTGCTATATCAAGTTGTTCTGTTGCTGTACCTTTACTAAAGTTATTAAAATTACTTAGTAAGGTATCATGTGCTGCTTTTGGATTGTAAGAAGAATTACCCCAACTTGACTTTAAACTACTATCAGCTATATCTAAAGCATATGATTTTACTGTTAATGTACCCTTTTCATTTGAGTTCTTAGATTTCTTGATATCAAATGAAGTAGAAAGGTTAGAACCTTTTAATGCTACTGGTAATGAACCTAATCCTATACTTTTAGCCTTTGCTTTCGCCTTACTATCTGTTGCAGTTGAGGAAGGGTCAACCTTGGCATCCACATAAGCTGAATACTCTAAGGTATGGTAATCAACTAAACTTATCTTTCTTGCTACACTACCAGCTGCAAACACTATACTATTGTTTTTATTATCATCCTCAAACAACATAGGTACTTCTGGATATATTGATAACGTTTTTGAATTTTGTTTCGTTATTGTAGTTTTACCATTGGCTTCTGTCTTACTTGCAAGAACTTTCAAGACAGAGCCCGCATTATCACTTGCCATATAGTTAGCAAATTTCACCCCAATATTTACTTTAGATGGTGTATATGTCGCAGTTAAATCCTTAGTATTTCTATAGCAATCACAAGGATAATACACACCAATACTTATTGAACCATCAAAATTATATATCGGATAATAACGTGGAGTTCTATGTCCACCATATACACCATAACTTTGTGTATATGTAACATTATTTTTCAATTTTACAGATATGTCACCATTTTTAGATACACTTGCTTTTTTCAACGCAGTACCCTTATTATTACTCTTTACTGCATAGTCAGTATTCAACGAAGTACTCACATTTTTATTACTGGATACCCAATTTGCCATCTGTAAACCTATATCATTAGTAGTCTTTACAAAATTGACATCTTTATAAGCAGACATAATTGCACTAGGGTTATCTATACTTATAATAGGTTCTATACCCTTTATCTTTCTTATCCCTACATGCATCCAAGGATTTGAAGCCACTTGTTTCTTCTCTGCACTAGAACCAACAATCTGATTATTTGAATTTAAAATAGAATAGTCATACTTTCCACCATTCAACAAGTATGTATATGGGTTACAACCTTTACTATTTACAAGGTTTAAAGACATTAACATATTATTAATAGGTAATGAGTCGTCTACAAACATTTTACTTACACGCCACTGAGGTACAGTGTTCGCGGTCATTACCTCAGGTGTGTTAACCACAAGTTCCCACAATCTATATACTTGTAAACCAAGAGGCGACCTATAAACATTACCTATTAAATCATATACATCTTTACCGGAATCTTTAATGTCTGCCTTAGCAGGTATAGTCTTTTGAACCACACCATCCGTTACATACCAACCCTTAAATTCCAAATCTTCAAAACCATAATCTGCAATCTCTTTTGTGAATCCTACAATACCCGTTGAAGTAGAATCATGACCATATATAAGCACAGGGGATTCTCCTAAATAAGTAGTATCCTTCTTACCACCTGAAACAACATCTACTAAATCTATACTAGTTACTTCTTTATTTACAACATACCTCAAGTACACGTTTGCTTTTTTTGTTTTCTTACATATTTTTGCAACATCCTTAGGTATTTGTTTTAAACCTTCTGCTTTTAGGTCTTCTTTTATACTATCTCGCATTTCCGTAGTTAAAGGATTATTTAAAACCATAGTCGTTTCACTTGTAGCATAGGAAGAATAAGATGAAAGTACTTTTAACTCTTTATTATTTATACCCTCGTCTGTGTTTAACTTCCCAAGAGAATCAAAACTACCTGTCCTTAAAGCACTTCTATTCTTATCAGATTGTGATAACTTAAATCTAGCTTCATTTAAGTCTTTCATGGCTTCATTAACCAATTGCAACTTATATTCCTTAGACTCAGAATAATATTGCCTTGCTTTAGTACCTGTTTGGTCTTCTTTAATAAATTTATTAAATACCTCTACATCAAAATCTTTTGCCTTTTTATATGCTCCATAAGCCGAATTAAAAGCCTTTAACGAAGAATTAAATTTTAAAGAGACCTCACTCTTTTCCAAATCCTCGGCAAACTCAGGTGTAAAAGCCATTGTAGAAATACCCCAATTATAACTCCAAATTGCCTCAGCAGACAATGGGATTTTTACTTCACCATCTGTTGATTTAGGTGTTGAACCTACCCAATCAACTTGATACTTACCAATACCACTACTATTTTCTGTATCTGTAACGTCTATTGGGCTTGTTATAATATCATTCAATAAGGCATAATTTCCACCTGAAGTATATGTTTCTTTAGCATCTAATAAATAACTAACTTCTAATTCAGACATTGTACTAATTTCCTCAGAAATAGGTACATAAGAATAAGTACCATCCTTCTCTAAAACCATCTGAACAAAAGTTTTAATAACTTTTACTGTCTCAACATCAAAACCAGAATCTATCGAGTCTCTTTGGGGAGAAAATACACCTACACCCATACCACCAAATATTTGACCATTCAACTTCATCTCTTTTGCTACTCTCTCACAGTCAACAGAGGAAGGTCCTTCTTTACCAGAACTACCTATTACCCTATTTATTTTCACCTGATAATTCGTTGTATTCGGTGTTTTCATAGCTAAGGCATAATCCGCTGAAGTAAGAAACATATTATTTGTTATAAACGTTAAACCTGTATTCAACTTTTTAACACCAGCTAAAAGATAATCATTACTTGCTTTACCATTCTTATCTATTTCTTTTTGTGTTTTTGTATCTGAATAGGCTATAAAATCCTTTATAGTCATATAAGTACCAAATCCGTCCATTACACAAGATAATAATGGTTCAAGGTATACCTTGTAAACCCCTTCTATTCCTACACCGGCGTCATTTCTATAAATACCATTACGATAATCTTCTGTTGTAATCTTACGACCCATCAACTCTGTTAAAATTTCTATGTTTTCAAATGTACGTAAATCTACGGCTGGTTTTTTCTTTAAACCTGCTTTATACTCTGCATCTGTTACACCATTTAACCATTTTTGCCATGCTGTTTCATCATCCGCAGATTGTGTTGATGTGGATAACTTAGGCATAGATTTTATCATATTATACACATCTATTTCAAATTCTTCCCTCACTGTTGGGTTTTTTACCTTGGTTGCAGCTTCATAATTCTTTAAAGAGTGAAAAATGTACGGGTTTATTTTAGAATAAAGTGCTTCATACCCTATAGGCTTTTCACCTTTTCCTGTTTTACCAGTAACAGCTCCTAAATGTATACCCTTTGCATACTCATATGCTGACCTATTTGAATACATCTCTACTGTATAATGAGGTGAATCTTTTGCCAAATCAATTGTTTTTCCTACCTGTTTTACTTCACCCTCTTTTATAGCCTTAGGGTCTGTAAAATATCCCGTCATACCATTAAACCAATCATCAACACTGTAACCATCTTTCCTCGGACCTTTAAAATCATTTGGTATTTCAGCCCAATATATAGATATTCTAACACCCGGTGTGGATGAAGTATACTTCCAATCATCACTACCTACACCAGAACCACCACCACCATCACCTGTGCTAATATTGGTATAGGCTAATACATTTTGTGTTGGTATTGTTGGTATGCACATCGTTAATACTAACAATAAGCAAAGTAATTTCTTTATTTTATTCATTATTTACTACCCCTTTCATTGCTTCTTTCTTGGTTTCCTCACATATAATTAATAGTAATTTTAGCTGTAGAACTTTACTCCCCTTGTGTACAGACTTCGTTACAACCACCTCAATATGAGTGTTTGTAACCTATTAGTTATAATAAATCATCGGTTAATTTAGATATTCGGACCGGTCCACACCCAATCATTAAACTCTTTATAGAATACCATGAATAATCCACTCTTTTGTCCATTTGAGGGGTTTTTGATACCCCAAGTATCCATTGATTCCATCGTTTTTAGAGCTTTCCATTGCTCAGAGAAAAAAACATACGTAGCACCGTCTTTTTGGGATTTGGCTGCATAAAGTTTTTGATTATTGTAGGTGTCATCACCATTCCAAATAACACCGTCCAAACCTTCTTTTAAAGAACCTGCACTACCCCTTGACATACCTGTGTAGAAGTCTACTTTGCCACCAAATTCTTTGCCTTGACCATAACCCGGAATCTCTACCGTCCAACCACCTTCGCCAATGAATAAAGACTTTACCTTGATTTTAGAACCAGATTTGGTCTGCCATACCATTCCGTCATGAACTAAACCACGATTTGCATCGTTATATTTTACTACTGTTCCTTTAAAGGTACCATCGTCTGCTTGTTCTGACGGTTTCTTTATGTCTACTTTACTCATATCCTTACGATACTTTGCGTTTGATACTCTTGCTATTACTGTTGCAACAGTACCTCTTGAAACACCACTTTTTGGACTAAACTTTGTACTTGTTATGATACCCTCAGAATACATATCCTTTACTGCATCTTGATACTTACTACTAATAGTAGAGTAATCAGAGATTAAAGACGTAACATTTGTGATATGTGCAATATCTTTACCTTCGACTATCTCTAATGCCCTAGAAGCCCATAATGCCATATCTTGCTTTGATAGTGCCTTATGATAATTCTCTGCTTTTAACTCAGACGCCTTAAAAAGACCCAATTTAGCTGCATAATTCATTGTTTTTAGGTCGTAGTCATTGCCCTTCACAGCCCGTGGTGCTTTCGAATCAATTGTTCTTGCTAAGATACAAAGAAACTTAGCGTTGGTCATTTTAGTAGATGCCTTATAAGTAGAGTCTTTGTATCCACCAATTGCTCCCTTTTTAGCTAAATAGGTAACTGCTGTGTAGTAAGTGCTACCTGATTTTATATCAGTGAATTTTGTTGGGTAGGTGGCTTTGGTTGTTGTGGCTTTAGCAGCATAAGTATCTGTACTTGCCTTTTCAATCGTCACCTCTAAATTACCGGTATCTACAAAATTCTTGAAAGATACTACAGCGGCATTTACTCGATTGATACCATCTTTATTATTGCTTGTAGGCTTTAATTTACCAATTGTAGTTTCTACCTCAGCTATAATATCAATTACTTCATTTGAAGCACTCTTACCACTCGTGTTTACTGCGTCAGTTAAGGTTAAGACCTCACTAGCTAAGTTAGTTAGCATATCAGTATCTACTAAACCACTATCTAGCATACCCTGTATGAATGTTAATGTCTGTTGTAGATTATATACAGCACTTTCTACAGAACTGTCATAATTAATAGATATGTTACTTGTTGTGTCTACTGTTGTATTTGCATAGGCAGTTGTCGGTACTGCTAGACCGCTTGCTACGGATGTAAGAATTAAAGTACTTACTAATACTTTATTAAATGTTGAAGCAAAGGAAACTTTAGCTTTCCTGTTTTGCCTATGTTCTGTCGTCATATAAACTTCTGTTTGTAAATTTTCTGTTTTCATATTTTTTTACCCCTTTCAGTAATTCATTGATTATTTTATAAATACATACAGTTACTATCCCAAAAACTAAAATCGTTAATAGACCTATTACTATCAACCCTGTTACCACTCTAACATAATTGATGGTTATAAAACTTCCAAAAATTAATGTTATTAAAGGTGCAAGCATATTCGAATACCAAACAACCTTTGCTCTGTAAGTGGATGGTATTGCTATAATAGTATCAAAAAATTCATTGTTATCACCTTTTGTCTGTAATGCTAACACTTTACCAGAATCAGATTTTATATCCAGTACTCTATGCATTACCTGTCCAAAATCTGGCGATTTATACTGTATAATGTCACCCACTTTTACTTCGTCCATGGGTGCTTTATAAGTTATAACCAAAGCATTTGTTACTAATTTGGGTGACATTGATGGGGATATTATTACTGTAATGCCATAACCCATGACAAAAAATACTATCAAAGTAATTAATAACTCAGTTGTACCAATAACCATTGTCTTATATAGGTTTCTCATTACTTCACCCCTCTTTACCCTCATAAACCATCATTTCTAAGCACGAATTCAAGTAATCTGTCATCCAAACTTTATTAATATAAGTTATTTCTTTAATCCTCTGATGTTCCGATTCCTTAAATTTTACTTGCTTGACAATTTCACCTTCCATCTTTTTAATTAATTTATTTTCCAAAACATAAGTACCATACAATTTCTCACTTTTTCTTACACACCCCGAAAAAGTCATTTCATTTTCTTCGCCATAAGCTATAACTGTTTCGAGTAGCTTTTTTGGTACTGTAAGGTTTATTTTTGGCACTCTTTCTTTGTTAAACATATCATCACACTTCCCTCCTTTGCTTGATACTTAATATAAATTTTTCTGTCCACTTTGATATGGACACTGTCCATATCTGAAAATTTATGTATAGATTTATTTTAACGTCTCATAATTAATTTTTCCGCTGTTAACCTTAATTTTGGACAAGAGAATAGGCAGTAGGTATTTAGCCAACTGCCTGTAAGGGTATTTCAATAAATAAATAAATAAATAAATCAATCAGGTTAAGAAAGAGTGTAAGAACGTAAATCAATTTATCCTTTAAGGTAGTAGATACAAACCGTTGGTTGAACTTATTCAGTTGAACACTATAACCTCTGTAAGGATGCTCATTACTATTTCTTACACAAACAGTTTAACGCGTTATACAAAATATTACAACGGGGTTAGGGCATCTTTTTATGCAAAGCCTTGTGAACACTAAGTTTGGTTGCTATTTCAATAATACTAAAGTATTTTTTTATAAAAATTGAGAGATAAAACCTTTAGAAGGTATTATCTCCCTGTTTAATGCTATTGTAAAATAAAATACCCTTATACTATACCCACACACTAACTCTCTCTCCAAGCAAAACTTTACAATCCACCTAATTTTGTCATAAAGTATGTATATAGCCAAAAGAAAAATTCTAAAAGCATTTCAACATTCAAAAATAGCAAACCTGCAAGACAACAAAGTGCACTTATAAATAAAACATTTTTAAAGGTTACAAACTTTGTCTTACCCTCATACTCGGATACATACCTTATACTGTCTTTATCGGCTACAGGGTAAATATTACCACGTGATATAAAATAAAGTAAGGAAAAATCAGTAAAGGTATTAAAAATATCAAACCAATAAAGAAATGCAATAGTAATTGCTAATATTATTAAAACTGCACCAAATACAATAGATACTGTCCTAATAATATGAAATATTACACCATCTTTATCATGCCCTAATTCAGCCTCAATCGCCTGCATTTTTCTCCATTCTTCATATGCAAGACTATCAAATGAAAATTCACCACGGATTTTTTTTCTTAGTGTTTCTTCCTCAACAAAATTCATTGCTTTTGCTTCATCAGAAGCTAACCAATTCAACAACTGCCCGTCATTCCCAATATAATAATTATTTCGAATAATTACAAAACAACTATATTCTGTATCTGTATTTTCAATATTACTTTCTGTATCATCTTCACTCGGTGTAGATGATGCAACTGCATTTGAAGAAGTTATTGTAACAAAATCAATATATACAGCTAAATCAGAAGTATTTAAGTCTTTGTGATTACCCTCATTTTTATATATCTCTGATTTTGAACCCGCAGAACCACCAACATCCGTACTGAAAGCAAAATTCTTAGGTAGCACAGCTTGTTTTCCAGAAGTGTTTGTACTATAATACATAGCATCCTTATTTAACATACTTATGTCTAAAGAACTACTATAATTCCCTGTAAAAGTTATCTTTCTACCCGTTAAATACAACTTTTTACTAGTTGTATCCGCGGTGTCTACAACACACTCATTATATCTTAAAACAACAACAACACCTACAGGTTCACCATTTACTTTTTTATTAAAAAAGGCTAAATAGTTTCTATCTAACTCTAAATCTGCATTAGTACAAACTATTGTAGTTGTACCGTCTGCTTCTGTTTTATATATCGTGTCATTATATACTGACATTCTATAATCTGGTAATACATATAATTCATCAGATTTCAAACTATACTTAGAACCTAATTTCTCTTGAAAATAATAAGGTACCGCTATTCTCATATGATAATTAACTTTTTGCAAAGGCTCTGTTGTTTTTACACCATCAGTATTATAAGCTTTAACGCCATTTGTAAAATTTAAATTACCTGAATCTTTTATACCCTCTAATTCTGGACTTGTTTCGTTTATAATTGATAAATAAGCTGCATTTATTCTTATTGTATCATCAGTTATTAGAGCGTCCAATTCAGTTATTTTAGCTTCCCAATCTGCATCTGTTTTAGGTAAATCTTCAAGATTTATCCTACCAAACAAAGGACACATAAAATAGTCCATAGTAGCTTTTAATGTCTTACCCATCTTAAACTTAAAAAAAGTACCTACAGTATTTTCTAATGAAGTCGAAGATTCTGGTACCGGTGTAGTTGTAGCTGTTGAATTACCACCAGAAGTATTTAAACTACTTCCATTTATAGGTGTCATTACATCATTTAATGATTTTTGATTGGTGCTATAAACAGAACCTATATTGAAACCTTTCTGTATATTACCAGCTATTAGACCAATCTTCACACCATCTATAATACTTTTGATACCTATATTACTACTCTCTGCTATTAACCCCTCTTTTTGCATTATGCTACTAGTATGATTAGTCTTAGGTAGATACACCGGAGTTGTTACTGCTACGCCAGCCTCATTTACATATGATTCATAAGTATAACAAGGTATATAAAATTTATATGTTTTACTATTTACCTTTATGTCGAATGTACCACTTGGACTACCGGCACCCTTGAATATATTTGTTACATTCTGTGTCTTCATAGGTGATTTTGTAGTTCCAGTATAATCAATATTTTTAAATATATCTGTTTTTTCAACAAATCTATTCGCATCCGACCCCATCTCAATAAACTGTTTGAGATAGTATTTCTTTACTTCCCTTATAAAATCTTCCAACTTAAGTTCTTCCGCACATCTTCCCTGTGAGTTCTTATACACATATGTAGTTGCACTAGTAATATAATAACGCTCATTTGGTAAACTACTATTACTTTCAATATCACTAGGTGTCACAGAACTAGCTGCATATATATTAGAGCTATTATATAAAGTTGATAAACCAATTATCATTACAATCATTAACATTATCTTTCTTAAACTTTTCATCGTTACCCCTCCTCATACAGAAAGAGGACAAATATAAAAACATTCTTGTCCTCTTTCCTTATACTATTGCACTATACCACTTACTAATTGCAATACCCAACTGATTAATCCACCTAATTCACCTGCAACTAAGTATAGAATTGCTATGGAAAGAACTATGTATGTAAGTGCTCTACGTTTAAAATATATCAGATAAGCATTTTGATACTCACCTAAGTTTTTCTCTACACTCATTACAGTGGATAGAGCTTCCAATGATACACCAAATGGTTTCTTACCCTTGCTCTTCTCAGTTGAGTTTTCACGCCACATAGGTAACCCAATATATGCAAGGTCTAATATGGTAGAGGCTATTACAATTAAAATAAGTACAACAGCACCTAAACCAAATACTACACGTACTACACTCATAAAAGGATATAACCATTTATAAGCTGTAAATAAATCTGCCTTAGTGTTATCAAAAATCAATGGTAACATCATTGCTGCAACGTCTGAATCACTTTCTTGTATTTGATTCATTATGTCTTGTTGTGTATCAGCAGAAATAGAAGAATCTTTTAAAGAATCAATGAACGCTGTCATTGCTTTCTTTACTTCCTTAGGTCTAGCTTGTTTAAAGTTATCTTCAAAAAATGTTAACTCGTTGCTTCCGTTAAACTTAAATAACTCTACTTCTTTAGCATCTTTATCCTTTGAGTTCTTAGTTGGTACCTTAACAATACTACTTGAGTCTGCATTACCAACTGCTTTCCCTGCGGATGTCATAGCTTCTGTAATACCCGCTTTATCATTCGGATTAATTGGTATTCTAGTCCCACCTTCGGCCGCAAATAATGTAAACGACATGGAAAACAAAAATATTAATGTTAATAATGCTATCTTATTTATTGCTTTACTTATCTTCATTTTAATTCCCCCTTAATAATTACATGTTGATTGTTACTTACCCTTACAACCTTTTTGGGTTTAATCTCTAACTGGCATTGCATAACCTTCCACATCATTACTATATCTGGTTATTTCCAAACCTACTTAAATATTCAGCATGTCCTTTTTTTAGTAAATTTTGCATTTGGTTGAATCCTATGATTGGTACAGTTCGTACTCGATTTACACTAACTTGCAACGGGTCAAAATTTACTCTACATTTACCATGTTTGCAAACAGCGAAATTAAAGTCATTTTCATAGTTACCTAGCTTTGGTTTCCTGCAAAAACCTTTCTTGGTAAAATAGACCACAAAATAATTACCCATACCATCACCCTCTGCTGTCACTACTCTGCAATAAACTGTATCTTTCTTAGTTGCATTGTAACCAGCTCTATCCCAATTCCACTTATTAATTGACCATTTAATACTATCCACTACTGCCATTAGTTATCGCCCCTTATCTTCTTAGATTTTTGCATTTTATCCTTAACCATTTTCAAATCCTTAAATCTAATTATGTAGTTACCATCTCTGTAATTACCTCCAAGTGTAGTTTCAGTGTTTGGCATTTCCCCCAACGCTATCCAATTTCTCACAGTCTGCATACTGCATCCTAAATACTCTGCTGCAAACTTTGTTCCAACCAAAGCATTATCAGATAAATCTTCAATACTATTTTTCAATTTAACCCCCTCCTCTGCCTTATACTTAAGATAGATTTTTATGTCCAAATATGTCCCTAACTTATTTTGCATTTTTGTCCAATTTTGCATTTTTGTCCATTTGTGAAAAAAAAATAGAGCCTAAAATGGCTCTACTTCCCTTTATATCTATACTTTAAACAATAATGCAAATTACCTTTTCTAGCCTCATGCCATGCACGACACAACCATTTATACTCTATAAGGTTAAATAACTCATCAAACAAACTCACTTTTACAAAGTTAAAGCATTTATCTTTACCCCTCATTGCTATCACCTACTTTACTAGCTTTAATTATTATAAATTACTACTGTTTCAGTACAGCTCACAACTGCTCAATTAATGGTATATGTGTACATAAATAGAAAAAGAGCCTATGGAAAGGCTCTCTCAAATACCCATTATTGTAAGCTATTTACCTCTTTTAAAGCCCGGTAATACTGTTTCCAGTCTAGCTACGTTGGCTTCTAACTGCTCTACAAAATCCAAATTAGTATCATAAGCAAAATATGATGCAATCATTACTGCTTTCTGCGCCATTTCAAGCAATTCTTTATTTTTGATACCCCTTAGATAGGTGGATAGTTCAAGTACAGTTTTACCCCAAGCTACACTCATTTTGTCAATTTCGCCTATGGTGTCAACATCAATCCACTCACGGACCGTTTGTGTTTCTCTGCCCCCACAAGATACTGCCTGTAGGAAATACATATACCCTTCCTCAGAACCCGGCATATGGTAACGTCCCAATGGAAAAAGTCTACAACTAAGGGGTTTACAAGTTCCGTGCAAAGTACATTTCCCGTTTCTTAGAAATCTACAACTACCATCGCCAATTCGCTTTTTTATTGACATTATAGGTATTCTACTGTCTGAACCATAATAATACTCGCAGTTATCTTTTATTACCTCAGCTATAGGTTGCTTAAAATACTGTGCTATCCTAAATATATCAAAAGGATTCAATATTATAGTGTCGTTGTTCTTACAACATTGCCCTTTGCAAGATTCAAGACAAGAAAATTGGAAGGTGTCATCTAATCCCAGTTGTCTTTTCTTCATATCTTCAAGGAATTTTTCGTCATACCCCATTACTTAGCACCTTCCTTCTTCGCCTTACTCAGAAACTGAAATTCTTCAACTAAATAAGCATCTAAAGCTGCTCGAACCACTGCCGATTTATCCTTTTCCCCTCCTTCACGAGTTGTTCTTAGTAAAATCGCTTCAATCTGCAAATCGCTTATATAGTAACTCATCGGCTTAGTTGCTACCCCGTCACTCTTGCCTCTGTATCTTTTGTAGGAACGCTCGTTTCTCTTCTTTTTTGGCTCTTCCTTACTACCTACTGCACCCATTTTATAAGTTGTAGTTTCTTTAGTTTCGGTCTTTTCTACCCTTTCTTCTTTATCCGGCTCAATAACTCTATTTAACCCAAGCATAGCTTTCAAAGGGCTTTGTTTTACTTGTCGTTCTGCTCTCTCTAACATAATTATTTATCCTCCTCAACCATAGTTATAATTTTATCTGTTAAGTCCTGATACAAATGACTTATCTTAGCATTTGGTTTACCCAGTACAACCGGAATACCCTTTTTAACATACTTCTTCGCTTCTGTGGTTCTGGGGATGGTACATAAGAGATTGTGATTTTCCTTTAATTCTGCCAATACCTCTCTATCCTCGGTAGCTCTACAATCAAAGAGGGTTGCTACAGTACCAAGTATTTTTAAATCAGGGTTTAAGTCCTCTATGATACCCTCACAGGTTTGCATAAATAACTCAAAAGCATAATGGTCTAACCTACTGCATCCCGCTGGTACTACTAAATAATCAGCTGCACTTAGGCTATTGATTGTAAGGAGTGATAGGCTTGGCATACAATCAATCAGAATGAAATCATAAGCATCCTTAATGTACTGTAAGGCTTTCCTTAAACGGAACTCACGATTTCTGGCTTGTGTTAAGCTCAGTTCCACGCTTGCAAGCATCGGTGTTGAACAAATTATATGTAGATTACCCTCTAAACCTAATTCAAGGTCATATACTGCATCAGCTATTTTCTCCGCCGGCTTATCTTCAAATAATGCTGTAATATTAACTTTAAAAGCCATTGGGTCCATTCCACATGCCTGTGTTAAACTACTTTGAACGTCCATATCTACCATTAAAACAGTCTTACCTCGTTGCGCCATACATACCCCAAGATTATAAACTGTGGTACTCTTACCCACCCCACCTTTTTGATTACCAACTGCAATTATTTTACCCATACTTTCTTCCTCCCTTAACATTCTATTTTTATTGATTTCTTAATTATGATGTCATATCTCTTATATAAGGTATACCGCGTTGTACTCAGAACATCCATCTATAAATGATGTTAAAACACATCTTTGTGAAAATGCTACGATTGTAAGGTTTCTCCCATATCTCGATTCAGGGCGTTATTACAACAAAAAGATAGGGTACCAGGAAAATTTTTAAGGCTTATTAAGACCTAATAAGATAAGAACCTAACCTTTATCATTAAGATTTATTAGGTCTGAATAAAGTGCAAAAAGAAAAAGTACCCCAATGTTGAGATACTTTTGAGTGAAACTGGTTAGAACTTACCGAATATACCACTAAAATAATATTGCTACAATGTGGATGTGGGGCACAATTCAAATTGTGCCCTCGATTGCAAGGTTATGCAATGCTCCCGGATAAAGAAGGACATAAAAAAAGTACCCAATCGGCTTAATGATTGGATACTCATATTTACAAAACATTAATAAGAATTGTCAACCCGTTTATTTTTTAGCTTCGTTTATTACTTTCGTTGCATAATCTTGAAATCCTTTAACAAATGAGTATTCATCAATATAACCATCAGCATCAACATCATAAGCAGTTATAATACCCTTATCCATTAAGTCTTCAAAAGCAACTTTCATTTTTAATACATAATAATCATTCATTTTTGAATATTCAGTAATCGCCCAATCTTCAATAACCTTTTGCATCTCTTTATCTGCATCATCTAAAAGTAATAACCTCGTTATATCACTTATTTGCTCTGCATATTCAACACAATCATCAGTATTAGCTCTAAAATAACGGACAAATTGATTTAATAAATTATTTATTCTATATAAAAAATCTTTCTTGTCTTTGTCAGTTTCAAAACCTGAGGATTTTCCATTATCATTAATCTTACAAAATTGCTCAAAAGTTAGAAATAATGGCTTATTATATTTACCATTTTTGTAGTCTGCATAGTTTATGGCTAGTGACTCAAAGCCATCATTTAATATTATTGACATAAACAACCTCCATCATTAGTTTTACTGCTTTTAGTATAAAATAAGGCTCACTCAAAGGCAAGCCATTTATATATGTTAGAAGTATAAACAAGATTAAACCTGTAAGATAGAGAGCAAATCTATAAGATTTGCCCCGTTATCACTACCATTGCTATTATGTTATACCTTTGGTTTATATACATTATCTACTTTTTCTAAATACCCTTTATCGACCATACCCTGTAATAATCTACTTGCATTAGCCTTAGTGATTTCTAGTATACTGGCACACTTCTCGATTGTAATCTCGGCTCCTTTATGCTTCTTCATTTTTATCAGTAGCATACTTTCATTTTTTGTCAAACCATTTTGAGAAGCTAATGCTGATAGCATTGCAAGTTCCAATATATCCAACATCTCTGCAAGAAATGGAGTTATATCAATGTATTTGTTTTTACCCTCTTTTCTTACTATTTCACTTTCTTCAAGCGAATTATAATATCTACTTAATCTATCATTAATACAACGTGAAATCGGCAACGCTCCTACTTTATCATACCCTTCATGATGCATTATACTTGCCATCATAATCCTTGATGTTCTACCATTACCATCTGCGAATGGATGGATATACACAAAATAAAAATGATACACTATGGCTGCTAATATAACATTATCTTCATCAGAATGGTTAATGGCATTGTCTATATACTTATAAAGTGAAGCCATTCTTTCTTCTAATTTTTCAGGTATTTCTGGTGTATGAATAGTTTCAGTCTCATTACCTATATAAACCATTCCCGTTCTAAATCGGCTACCCACTTTATCCTGATTATCACAAACATCCTCGGTTACTATCTTCCATAACTCCAAAAGATTATCTATTGTATAATGATTATTTAAGGCATAATAATACCCATTTATGCTATTTACAACCATTTTATCATCTTTTGTCTTTGGTTTCTCTTTCATCGCCTTTACTACATTATCTACTGTTGTTCTAGCACCTTCGATGGTCGCTGAATGAAAACTATCAAGCACTATATTTTCTTGATATGCTTGCTCATTTAATGTTACCTGAGTATATAGTTCCTTTAATCTCTCAATCTGAGGATTTACGATGAAAGTAACATAGACCAAATCTTCATCATTGATACCCTTTAATCCTATCTTCTCTTGATACATCTGCCTTAACATTAACTCTGTTTCAGCATTTTCATCACCTTTTTTTGCTCTTATGCTTAATGTCTTATTACTTATATAATTTATCATTCCGCTCACCACCTTTTAACATTTATTGATTATTGTCCATTATACCATTTTTATTTACCTTTGGCACTACAAAGTTTAAGACAGTATAGCCTACTTTTTGCAATAGCCAGAAGTTAATCACAAATAGTCGTGTTACTTAAATATCGAAGGCGGGGCTTTGGAACAAAGCCCAATACTCTATTACTAACTATTAGATGCTCGAAAAAGACAGGTGTTAAACA
>ERZ791922.550-NODE-550-length-22071-cov-3.324900_pt1 | contig 22071 bp, 26 predicted proteins | sample MGYA00510134_ERZ791922 | MGnify/ENA primary metagenome ERZ791922 (study PRJEB30046, sample SAMN00792101) | human gut metagenome | study: EMG produced TPA metagenomics assembly of the A metagenome-wide association study of gut microbiota in type 2...
AACGTGCAATCATTATACCATGACTTTACGGTAATAGCAATTTCTGTCCTACATAAATCAGGTTTCCGTCCGTGATGCCGTTCATTTTGCAGATTGCGTCCACGTGCGTCACATCCCCGTACATTTTACGGCTGATGATCGCGAGGGTATCTCCCTCTTCAACAATATACACTCCATCGCTTCCATTCTCTCCCGGGGCGGCAAGGATCTGGCTGCTCCCATCTGTCCCGCCGCCTGCGGTACCGGCATCCTCTGATTTGCCTCCTGTTGAGCTTGTACCACTGTCATTCCCGGAGGCATTTGCGCTGATTCCTACATTGTCCCCACCTGACAAATCCTCTTTCCCGGAATCCGCGTCCAATCTGTTATCTGCATCCAAAGCACTGTCAGCTCCGGATGCCTGTCCGTCTCCGGCTTGTCCTTCCCCGCCCTGTTCCTCTGTCACCGCGGTCACTGTCCCGCTCGTTTCCTGAGTTTCCACTTTGTCTGATGACCCTGCCAGTGTATCCAGAGTATTCTGTACGGATTTCATGCGGTCAAAGCTGTTGATCATGGATACCCCCATAATGATCAGCACGAGCACCAGGCAGGCACTGGCAGCGTACATTAAACCTCCTGATTTTCTTCCTTTCCGGCCCTCCCCCCGTTTTCTAACCATATTACGAAAGTCCTTCGCAGCTCTGTCCTCAACAGTCTCCGTGGGAAATGCCCCATTTTTTTTTCGCGAGGAGATCATATAGTTCTGCATACACGGATTCTTTTCATAATACGTGTAATGCCCGCCGATCTCCATCAGGTCATTCATTTTATGGACATAATAGGTCTCATCCTTTTCCACAGGATCTTTCATAATAAATACGGTATTCTTCTTTGGGAATGATTTTTTGTGGAGTCTGACCGTGGACGCTTCCGGGATGAGCGGCACTCCCGGGTGCGCCACAAACCAACCGAGCATCTCTCCCTCCTCAAAATACTGCTTGCAGTCCTCGTAGGCATGCTTCCACGTATCCTCATCGATCACATATTCATTTCCCGACATCTTCAAGTCATGCATCTGGATTGCTCCATATATGTAGACATACTCTTCATCCGTTCCCGGCTGGATATCTCCCACAAGGAAAGCTCCCATTGGTCCCTTCCCCGACTTCTCGCATTTTTCGCACAGTTGTGCGAAAAACGTATCCACATAATCCTCCACATAAATCTTAGGGCTGTCGCTCACATTTCCAATCTGTCTGACATTTCTAGGTAACTGTCTTTCCATTTATACTCATCCTCCTGACAAAAATATTTTCCCGGCGTCGTAATGAGGATAGCACACGGAAAAAGACGATTTTATCAGTTATTGTCAGACGAATTCGACAAAAGGGGTCAGACCCCTTTTCAGAGGGGTCTGACCCCAACAGCCAATATTTTCAGAAAATTCTCTATTTTCCCCTCCGTCATTCCCGTTTCCCTTTTACAAAATGCAACCGCCCGCTGCCGCATATAAGGCACATTATCCAGTATTTTAAAGCTTTTTATGTCATTCTCACGCGCAAATATCGTCATCTGACGTTTTACTCGCTGAAAATCATATTCCTCTTTTTCTTCTTTTATATCTATAAATTCCTGATTATCAAAAATATTGTGAAACTCATAAAACTCTTCCCAATTTCTGAATCTTTTATTTAAATAACAAAACACTTCTTCTGAAAGATATCCCTCAGTCTTCTTTTCATGAAGCATGGTACTATAATATTCCGTCGCACTGCTGAATGGATAATCGAGAATGGATGAAACCATATATGCCTTCACTGGATTATTATGAATATAACGGATACAACTGAATAAATATCCTTCTGTCTCCACTACACTGCTGTAAAACCGCCCCTGGAATACATGTCCGCTCTTACCGTATTTATAATTATGATAAATCGCATAAATGGAATTAACTTCCTGCATGAATAGTGAAAGATTCTTAAAATCCGATTTAAGCAGAATATGAACATGATTAGACATAATACAGTATGCATATACCTTGACCCCAAATTTTTCTGCCCTTCTCTGCATAATTGATCTAAAATATTTTTTATCATTGTTTTTCTGCAGAATATGGTTCTGATTATTCCCTCTGGATACGACATGATAGACATCTGTGCCACTTTGTTTTCTTTTACTTCTCGGCATACGCATTCCTCCTGCTGAATATTAAATTTCTTGTCTGAAATATGTTCCGAATCGGATATGATCTCTTGAGACCTCTCTACATTTAAATGAAACTTCAGAATGAATTAGATATAGATATAAGATAACATTGAATCAACAATTTTTCCAGAATTTTAGGTTGGACTTTTTACTTTAGCTTTTTAAAAAGTGAACGGGGTCAGACCCCGTTCACAAAATCTTTTACCCTTTTATAAATACTCTTTGCATCCAGACCGTACTTTTCGATCAGCTCCAGTGCCGGCCCTGATTCGCCAAACACATCGTTGATCCCGATCTTCAGCACTCTGGTCGGTGCTTTCTCACACAGTGTATCGCATACCGCGCTTCCGAGCCCGCCGATCACGGAATGTTCCTCAACTGTAACGACCTTTCCTGTTTCTCTTGCTGCTGCTGCCACAAGCTCTTCATCCAGCGGTTTAATAGTATGGATATTGATAACCTTGGCGTCAATTCCATCTGCCGCAAGCATCTCAGCCGCCTCCAGGCAGTTGTTCACAGGGAGACCAGTGGCAATGATCGCCACGTCTTTTCCCTCTCTTAATACAACACCTTTCCCCATCTCGAATTTATAATCCGGTCTGTCATTGATCACAGGCACTGCCAGTCTTCCGAATCTTAAATAGACCGGTCCGTCATACTCATAAGCGGCTCTCACTGCAGCCCTTCCTTCTATATAATCAGACGGATTGATCACTACCATGCCCGGTATAGAGCGCATCAGAGCAATATCCTCATTGCACTGGTGGGTCGCTCCATCCTCGCCTACTGAAATTCCGGCATGGGAAGCGCCGATCTTTACGTTCAGGTGTGGATAGCCGATGGAGTTTCTTACCTGCTCGTAAGCTCTCCCTGCCGCAAACATTGCAAATGAACTTGCGAACGGCACCTTGCCCGCTGCTGCAAGCCCTGCCGCAACTCCCATCATATTTGCCTCCGCGATGCCGCAGTCGATAAAGCGCTCCGGAAATACTTCAGCAAATTTACCGGATCTGGTAGCTTCTGCAAGATCTGCGTCCAGCACTACGATCTCCTCGTGCTCTTTTCCAAGCTCTATCAGCTCTGCACCATAACTGTCTCTTGTTGCGATTTTCTTTACATCTGACATAACGCCTCACCTGCCTTTTCCAGATCTTCCATTGCGATCTTATACTCGTCATCATTTGGAGCCTTGCCATGCCATGACGCCGCGTTTTCCATAAAGGAAACCCCTTTACCTTTCAGCGTCTTTGCAATAACAGCCACTGGCTTTCCTTTTACATTCCTCGCATCTTTAAACGCTGACTCGATCTGCTCGAAATCATTTCCATCAATATTAATAACGTGGAAATTAAATGCCTCGAATTTCTTATCGATGGGATAGGGAGAATTCACTTTATCCACTTCGCCATCGATCTGGAGATTATTGTTGTCCACGATCACGACCAGATTGTCCAGTTTGTGGTGGGCGGCAAGCATAGAAGCCTCCCAAACCTGCCCCTCCTGAAGCTCGCCATCTCCCAGCATCGTATAGACACGGTAAGACGCTCCGGAAAGCTTTGCTGCGATCGCCATTCCCACAGCCGCGGAGATTCCCTGACCGAGAGAGCCTGAAGACATGTCCACACCCGGAACCTGCTTCATATCCGGATGTCCCTGGAGATAGGAACCTGTATGGCGGAGTGTCACAAGATCCTCTTTCGGGAAATATCCCCGCTCTGCAAGAACAGAGTAGAGCGCGGGAGCTGTATGTCCTTTGGACAGCACAAATCTGTCTCTGTCAGCCTTGCCCGGATCCTTCGGATCAACATCCATCTCCTCAAAATACAGGTAAGTAAGAATCTCCGCCGCTGACAGTGAGCCGCCCGGATGTCCGGCCTTCGCACTGTGAACCGCAGTCACGATATCCTTACGGACCTCATTGGTAATCTTCATCAGCTTTAATTTGTCCATAGTATCTCCTTTTTCTTAATATTCTCAATCCTTAGTTCAAAGGGCGCAGTTATTCTCCAAATACTGCTCTGTAATCTTCCTGGAATTTCCTGATGCCTGCATCTGTCAGCGGATGATGTGTCATCTGCTCCAGCACCTTATACGGCACTGTGGCAATATCCGCTCCTGCAAGAGCGCAGTCTGTGATATGCATGGGATTCCTGACACTTGCCGCAATGATCTCCGTCTCGATCCCTGCAACGGCAAAAATTTCGGCGATCTCCTCCACCAGCTCAACGCCCCTCACCGAAATATCATCGAGACGTCCTAAAAACGGCGAAACGTATGCCGCTCCTGCCCTTGCTGCGAGCAGCGCCTGGTTTGCTGTAAAAATCAGAGTTACATTCGTCTTGATCCCCTCAGCTGCAAGTACTTTCACAGCTTTAAGACCTTCTGTTGTCATAGGAATCTTCACAACCATATTGGGGTGAATCTTTGCGATCTCACGTCCCTCGCGTATCATCCCTTCCGCGTCCGTAGTCGTGGCTTTAACTTCACCGCTGATCGGACCGTCCACGATCGATGCGATCTCTGCGATCACATCCTCAAACTTTCTTCCTTCCTTTGCTATGAGCGAAGGATTAGTCGTCACTCCGCAGATCACGCCCATATCATTCGCTTTTTTGATATCATCAACGTTTGCAGTGTCAATAAAAAATCTCAATTCAAGCCACCTCCTGTGAAACCAGCCTCATATTACAGCCTTGATTATATCCATTAACAAAACTCAGGTCAACCACTGTTCCTTCGATACTTACAAATCTCGCTGTTTTTCTTTGCATACAATCCTGCTTCGGATGCTCTGTTTTTCTCTTTTGAACCGGCTCAGAGCTCCGTACGGCCTTCTAATGCCCGCAGCAGGGTCACTTCATCGATATATTCCAGGTCGCCGCCCACCGGGACTCCGCTGGCGATCCTGCTGACTTTAATGCCCGCAGGCTTGATGAGCTTGCTGATATACATTGCAGTTGTCTCCCCTTCCAGACTGGAATTTGTCGCAATGATCACCTCATCTACATCCCCCTGGAGGCGCTCCATAAGTTCTTTGAGCCGGATATCCCCCGGTCCGATGCCCAGCATCGGTGAGATCGCGCCATGAAGCACATGATACACTCCGTTATATTTTCCTGTTTTCTCATATGCCGCAAGGTCTCTCGGCGTCTCTACTACCATGATTGTTTTCTTGTCCCTGTCCGGGTTGCTGCAGATAGGGCAGATATCTCTGTCCGTAAGGGTGCAGCACTCCTTACAGTATCTGACATTCTTCCTTGCCTCCACGATCGCCTGCGCCAGCCCTTCCACCTGGTCCATCGGCATATTGATAATATGAAAGGCAAGACGCTGAGCAGATTTACTCCCGATCCCCGGCAGACGAGAAAATTCCTCGATCAGCCGGCTGATCTGGTTACTGTAATACTCCATTCTGTTACACCCCTGTCGCTAAACACAAATTGAAAGGGGTCGGTCAGACATCTGACATCTGATAGCCCCTTTTGTTTTTAAATTTCGAAATATCGCGAATTTGTTTCCCAAAGGGGTCAGACCCCTGTTAAGAGGGGTCTGACCCTTTTTTCCGAAATTGTCAGAACATTCCCGGCATTCCGCCGCCAAGCCCGCCTGTCAGCTTGGACATCGCTGCGCCTGTCTCCTCATCCACCTTTCTGATCGCCTCATTGGTCGCCGCCACGATCAGATCTTCCAGCATCTCGATATCCTCTGGGTCCACAACTTCTTCAGCCAGTTTAACTTTCAGGACTTCTCTCTTGCCGGATACCGTTACCTCAACTGCGCCGCCTCCGGCTGCCGCTGTGAATTCCTTCGCTTCCAGCTCTTTCTGCTGTTCTTCCATCTGGCGCTGCATTCTCTGCGCCTGTTTCATCAGGTTTGCCATGTTCCCCGGCATTCCGCCGCCCGGGAATCCGCCTCTCTTTGCCATATTAATCCTCCACTGTTATCTCCATATTGATCTTCTGTTCTATATCCACGAATGTATCTTCAAAATGCCTTCCCTCTTCCACATGGCGCACATCGATTTCCACCTTCTTACCGATCTTCTGCTCGATCAGTCCTTCCAGCTCCTGTACATGATCCTCCCTGCCGACCACACTTGCCGCCAGGGTATCCGGCAGTACAATGAGCAGGCGGTTATCCCCGCCCAGGCTTAACCTTGCTTTCTTAAGGTAGCCCCTGACCATGCCTGACGCTTCGTCTGCTATAGATCGGAAGTTTTTCACGACCTCCTGCACATCCTCGGGTATGGCATTAGGAAGCTGCGGCTTCGCTACGCTGCCGCCTCCTCCCGGTCCGTATGCCCCGGAAGATATTCCTGCTTCTCCGCTCGGGATCCCGCCTGCATAGACGATCCTCTCCTTCATATCCGCTGCGGCTTCTATCCCTTTCTCTACCTTTTCCTCCACAGCGCGGATCCGCTCAAGAAGAGTATCCTGATCCGGCTCCATGGCAGGAGTACACAGCTTGATCAGAGCCACCTCCAGCATGACCCTCTTCTGGGTCGCATATTTCAGCTGCCCTGACAGCTCAGAGAAAATACGGATATAGCGGAACAACATATCAGGCTCCACCATCTGTGCCTCTTCCTTAAGCTGCATCAGATTTTCTGTCGATACATCCAGAACATCCTCTATATTATCAGAAGTTTTTACCAGAAGCAAGTTTCTAAGGTACCATGTGAAATCAGAGGCAAGCTGGCTCAGCTCCCTTCCCTGCATGACAAGATCCTCCACCACGTCCAGCACTCCGGACACATCTCGGTCTATGACTTTTCTCAGCAGCTGGCTGAACACATCCGTGTCAACCGCTCCCAGCACTTCCAGCACATTGTCATATGTCAGCTTCTGCCCCAGATAAAAGGCAATACACTGGTCAAGGAGGCTCAGGGCATCACGCATGGAACCGTCCGCTGCCTTCGCAATATACCTCAGCGCCTTCTCCTCCACTTCCACCTGCTCTGTATCCATGAGCTCCCGCATCCGGTCCGTGATCGTTTCAATGCTGATCCTCCGGAAATCATAGTGCTGGCAGCGTGACAAGATCGTGATCGGGATCTTGTGCACCTCCGTGGTCGCCAGAATAAAGATCACATACTCCGGCGGCTCCTCCAATGTCTTTAGAAGCGCATTGAAGGCTCCTATGGAGAGCATATGCACCTCATCTATAATGTATACTTTGTACCGCCCCTCTGTCGGACGGTAGGCGACCTCCTCCCGTATCTCACGGATATTGTCCACACCGTTGTTGGACGCCGCGTCAATCTCGATCACATTCATAGACGTGCCTGCCGCGATGGACCTGCACATCTCACACTCCCCGCACGGACTCCCGTCCACCGGATGCTCACAGTTGACCGCTTTTGCAAAAATCTTAGCCACGGTAGTCTTTCCGGTTCCCCTGGTCCCGCAGAAAAGATACGCATGTCCGATACGGTTCGCTTTGATCTGATTCTGCAATGTTGTAATGATATGATCCTGCCCCTTCACATCTCCGAATTCTGAAGGCCTGAACTTTCTGTAAAGTGCCGTATACGACATGTGTTACACCTCTTGCTCTCTTTTATTTCTATAGTTAATGCTGTATTAATGCAGTTTCCCGCAGATAAGCGACCGCGCAGGGACCTTAAGTCCCTGCGCCTCTATCTGCCTTTTATTCATCGCCAAAGCTGATGCCGATCATGCGCGCCTCTTTGATCAGGCTGCAGTTCGGATCAACATATTTTAACTTTCCGGCTACTTCTTCCAGCGGTACCTTCACCGTCTCTCCGCCTTTCAGGCCAACCATGTAACCGAACTTGCCTTCCAGGATCAGCTCTGCTGCTTTCGCCCCCACTCTCGTGGCGATCACCCTGTCGTATGCACACGGCTCTCCGCCCCTCTGCGTATGCCCCGGCACTGTGATACGGACTTCCTTGTCTGTCTCTTTCTGGATCTGCTCTGCCAGCTCATAAGCGATAGACGGATATTTTCTCTTCGCCAGCTTCTCCTTGTATTCTTTTTTCTTTAATTTCGCATCCTCCTTAGAGATCGCTCCCTCTGCCACCGCAAGGATGGTGAACGGTTTTCCTGCCTTGGAACGTCCGTCGATCACCTTTGCAATGGACTTGATATCATAAGGAATCTCCGGGAGAAGGATAATGTCCGCGCCGCCGGCAATGCCTGCGTGCAGTGTGACATGTCCCACTTTGTGTCCCATTACTTCTATAATAAATACGCGGCTGTGGGACGTGGCTGTCGTGTGGATCCTGTCAATGGTATCAGTCGCGATATCCACCGCGCTCTGGAATCCGAACGTCATCTCTGTCCCCCACAGGTCATTGTCAATGGTCTTTGGAAGTGTGATCACATTAAGCCCTCCTTCTCGCAGCAGGTTCGCGGTTTTATGCGTTCCGTTTCCTCCCAGGATGACCAGGCAGTTGAGGTTGAGCTTATGATATGTATGCTTCATTGCCTCGACTTTGTCAAGCCCGTCCTTGTCCGGCACTCGCATCAGTTTAAACGGCTGTCTGGATGTCCCGAGAATGGTGCCTCCTCTTGTCAGGATCCCTGAGAAATCTCTTGAAGTGAGCATACTGAAATCTGCATAGATCAGACCCTTATATCCGTCCTTGAATCCATAGATCTCTACATCGTTGCGCTTGGTGCAGATTCCCTTTACCACGCCGCGCATGGCAGCGTTCAATGCCTGACAGTCTCCGCCGCTTGTCAACATTCCGATTCTTAACATAATAACACTTCCTCCTTTATCCTGCTGACCGGCATCTGCTTAAACAGAACAGATCCTGCCCTGCCAAAATAGAATAAGCAGCCGGTCCTCTCCGACTGCTTATTATTATACCCCATTTATCAAAACTGAACAAGAAATTTCATTCCAGAGCCCGGAGGTCATTCCCAAGTGCTGCGGTAACAGCTTACAGTCTCTTGAGAAGAGCTTCCCTCTCTTCCTCATATCCCGGTTTTCCGAGCAGAGCGAACATATTTTTCTTGTAGCTCTCAACGCCCGGCTGGTTGAACGGATTAACGCCGAGTAAGTATCCGCTCACGCCGCAGGCAAACTCAAAGAAATAGAACAGCTCGCCCAGGTAGAATTCATTCTGCTCCGGTATCTTCACCATCAGATTCGGAACATTTCCGTCTGTATGAGCAAGGATTGTTCCGTTCATAGCGCTCTTGTTGATAAAATCTACATTCTTTCCTGCAAGATAATTCAGTCCGTCCAGATCTACCGGCTCTTCATTGATCACGATCTCTTCCCTGGACTTTTCTACATTGAGAACAGTCTCGAACAGGATTCTGTTTCCGTCCTGGATGAACTGACCCATGGAATGCAGGTCTGTGGTCAGGTCTACGGATGCCGGGAAGATACCCTTCTGGTCCTTGCCCTCGCTCTCACCGTAAAGCTGTTTCCACCATTCAGATACATAGTGAAGGCTCGGCTCGTAGTTTGCCAGCACTTCCACTGTCTTTCCCTTACGGAGCAGGATATTCCGGATTGCTGCATACTGCATCGCATCATTCTCCGCAAAATCATTTTCCAGAGCTGCTTTTCTTCCTGCTGCCGCGCCTTCCATCAGTTTATCGATATCAGCGCCGCTCACAGCGATCGGAAGCAGTCCTACTGCAGTAAGCACTGAGAAACGTCCGCCTACATCATCCGGCACTACGAATGTCTCGTAGCCTTCCTCTGTAGCGAGGTTCTTAAGCGCTCCTTTTGCCTTATCTGTAGTGGCATATATCCTCTTTGCCGCCTCTTCCTTGCCGTACTTCTTCTCTAACAGTTCTTTGAATACACGGAAGGCGATTGCCGGCTCTGTGGTTGTTCCGGATTTAGAGATCATATTAATAGAGAAATCCCTGTCTCCCACCACGTCCATCAGATCTTTGATATAAGTGCTGCTGATGCTGTTTCCTACATAATAAATCTCAGGAGCTTTCCGAATTTCCTTTGAAACCACATTGGCAAAAGAGTGTCCGAGGAACTCGATCGCAGCTCTTGCCCCCAGATAAGATCCGCCGATGCCGATCACGAGCAGGACTTCTGAATCCTGACGGATCTTCTCAGCCGCTTTCTTGATCCGCGCGAACTCCTCTTTGTCATAATCCACCGGAAGGTCGATCCATCCAAGGAAATCATTCCCTGCTCCGGTCCTTGCCAGCAGCTTGTCCTTCGCCTGAGACGCAAGTTCGCTCATATACTGCATCTCATGCTCCTTAACGAAACCACATGCTTTTGAATAGTCAAATGTTACTTTGCTCATCGTTATCCTTCCTCTCCGATATCTTCTGATATCACTGTCATCATTCGAAGCCCGGCGCCGGTACCCCGGCTGTATCCGATACTCTATGGATATTTTACCAAATCTGTTTTTCTTATTCAAGTAAAATGCAGGGTTTTCCCTGCCGCCCTCTAGGCAAGAAATTCTTCTAATATCTGCCGGATCGCCTCCTCTCTCAGTGCGGACCTGTCGCCGTCCGGACTGTTCTCAGCCGCGCTTCGAAGCGCCTGCCGGGCAGCTTCTCCTCTCTCAGCCGATCTGGGCTCTCCCTCAATATTGATAGGAAGCTGTTCCTCACGGGTCACCTGCACAACTGCCTCTGTCTGATCCTCTCCTGAGTCAGAACGTACAACAGTCTGTCCAGCCGTCTGCATTCCCGGCTGGACATTTTGCCGGGTATTTGAATCACCCGCCTGTACATTTGAGTGAAAATCTGACGCGGTGTTCGTCTGTACGCCTCTTCCTGCTCTTGCCTTTTTCCTGAAACCTGCCTCCTGACCGCTTGCATGGGACACAGTCTGGCCCGAGCCTTTTCCTCCGCTTTCCGCCGCGATCACGTCAATGGATTCCCGTTCTCTCTGAGTCTGCTTCCGCAAACGGATCGCACAGATATTTTCCAGATAATCTACCATGTACATCTTGACCGCATTTATTTTATACGGCTCATCAGACAGCCTCATGATAACTGAAAGCAGCACCATTTCTGCAATACCAGCCGCAATATATTGATAAACAGTCTCCGTAAGACCGAGAGAAAGGTAGTTAACCGACGCACCAAGCGCCGCGAGTATCCCCGCAAACCATACGGATAATACTTCAATCTGTCTCCACGTATGGATACGGAACAAAAAGCCTCTGTATTCATATATGTATTTTTCCACAAAGGCATCGATATTTTCCACAGAATCATGGATCATGCACGCATGTTCATATTTTGCCCGCACGAGCTTTATCAGTCGGTGTGTACTCTTCGGCATGTTTCCTGCCGCTCTCACCAGCCTGTACAAAGTCAGCTGGTTGATGATCTTCGCCAGAATCCCCAGCACTCCGATCCCTGCCATCAGATAGATGATGACACGGGTATCTCCCGCCAATCCTTCTAACATAGCAAACCCTCCTGTTTATTTGATGTCCACAATGCTTCCCTTGTCCTGCGACAGTTCGACTTGTGTTTGTGGACATTATAGACCATCCTTCTCCGATTGTCCTCAAAAACCGTTCTACATATTTCTACATCGGAAAGACTGTATCTTCATGTTTTTAACCTCCTTTGAACAGATTTTCAGACACCTCATCTCATGCTGATATCAGCCTGATAATCCTTTTATCAGAGGGCTTTTCCTGCCTGGATAAAAACGAAAATGAACCTTATCCATAAATGCTCTTAAAATGTCACATCAAAGCATAAATGAACGAATGATGACGGTCAAAAATTTTTACGCAAGGGATATTTGTATTTTTTCTGATGATTTGCTATAATTCTCCCTGGTAAGGAGGTATGCAGTCATGGATTATACACCAAAAGGCGTCTGTTCACAGCAGATCCATTTTGACATCAAAGATAATAAGGTAACGAACGTATCTTTCCGCGGAGGGTGCAACGGGAATCTTCAGGGAATCTCACGCCTGATCGAAGGCATGGACGTGAATGAAGCAATTTCCCGCATCGAAGGCATCAAGTGCGGATTCAAAGCAACATCCTGCCCAGATCAACTGGCGCAGGCATTAAAAGAGGCAGTCGGTAAATAATCCCGTCTGCCCTTTTTATATTTTGTCATTGAATTTTTCCCATGAACATGGGATAATTAAATTTAATAGTTAGAATAATAGTCTTATGAATTAAAACTTAATATAAATAAGATAAAAAATCCTTCTTTAAACCCTGAGAGCAGCCGCCATATGTATCGCCGTTGGTTTGTGGTGTTTCTCGGAACAGGTTTCTCAAATCTAGAATTTGAATTTTTTATAGTTTCCGCGGCGCTGCACCGGCGGCTGCTCTCAAGGCTTAAAGAAGGGTGTTATTAAATTATATGCTCATTATTTGACAAATATGCCATCTGTAACAGATGCCGTTTCTTCGTAAGGATATTCGTTTCCTGCAATATGGTGTGCTCTAACTCTGTAATAATATCCTCCGTCAACATATACGGTTTTTGCTGTTGACATGTAAATATTATTTTCTACCTGCTCCGCCCAAGAAGTCACATACCCCCACTCATCCACGTCTTCAAGATAGCGATCAACATAAACAAACGTTGCAATATAATTTACTTCGTGATTAGCCGTTGTTGATGCATATGCATATATTTTTCCCCGTCCAGCTTTTGATATAGTACAATCCCCAGTCATTAAGTGGATTCCCCTTGCCATATCATTATCTGTGGAACCGGAAGAACTATCCTGCGTAGTCAGGTATGATCCATCCACTTTCTTAAGTTCTTCATCTGATGCGTTTGTCTGGACGATAGATGCTGTTGTTATAACACAGCAAAATACCATACCTCCTATTATCGATAAAACACGTTTTTTCATTTTACATCCTCTTATAATCTACATTAATGTTGTTCTTATATTAAATAAACAACCGAGAAGCGAAAAACTTACGCATTTACTTCAATAAAATACAAATTTTTTATAATTTCGTCAAATTCTTCTTTTTCCATCCTTCCCATAATCTGATACTGAGCATCTTTGTATTCAAAGTTACCCTCATACCTCTTCATTTTTTCTCCTTCAATTTCATACACTTTAATTGCAACACTTATGCTATCTATCGTTTTTAATTGGTATTCACTAATCAATTTATCTGTTTTTATTTGACCAAGCGAAGAATCTTCATCATTCATATACATTATATAACTGATTACTTCTCCATTATGCTCATATAATAAAGTAGCTTTTCTTTGATCCTTATCCAACTCATATTGCTTTAAATATGTGTTTTCAGGAATATACCCTAGCCTAATTGTAGAAATCCCCAATTCATTCCAAATTTCTTTATAGATGTGAACTTCATCAAGATCTTGTGTCTCATGAACGTCCATCTCCTCCACGTTAATAAACTGAGCATTTTCCTCCCCGGCAATCCTATCCCACAGCACTTTCCAGTACGACTTACTCCCCACACTTGTCATCACGCTTCCAAATACAAGTACAAGCACAGCTGCAAGCGCCAGTACGACATAGCGTTTTTTCTTTTTGCGGTGCACGGTCTTTGACCGCCTGTCATACTCATAATCCTGTATCTTATTAAAGAGAGAAGTTTCCATTTCTTCTGACACAGTGATATCGTCAAGGTCTTTTCGCTCCCTGACTTCCTTTTCTATCTTTCTGGCTTCTCTGTCAACTTCTTCTTTCAGTGATATTTTTTTCAGTTCTTTCATTCTCTGCACCTTTTTTCTGTCCTATATTTTTCCTTGACATTTCACCAAATAAGGTTAAGATGAAATTAGCTTTAGCCGTGCATTACTACATTTTCTGGAGGTTACTATATGAAACGAATCATCCTGACCGGCGGAGGTACCGCCGGACATGTCACCCCGAATATCGCCCTGATCCCCAGGCTCAGGGAGCTTGGGTATGACATTCAATATATCGGCTCTTACAACGGCATTGAAAAGGATCTTATTGAACCATTCGGCATTCCTTATCACGGGATTTCCTCAGGAAAGCTTCGCCGTTATTTCAGCGTACAGAATTTTACAGATCCATTCCGCGTAGTCAAGGGCTTCGGGGAAGCCCGCAAACTGATCAAGGATTTAAAGCCTGATGTGATCTTTTCAAAAGGTGGTTTTGTCTCTGTACCTGTTGTACTCGCCGGAAAGCGGTGCAAGGTCCCTGTGATCATCCATGAATCCGATATGACGCCCGGGCTTGCGAATAAAATCGCAATTCCTTCCGCGTCAAAAGTATGCTGCAATTTCCCGGAAACTTTGGAATCTCTCCCCGAGGGAAAAGCCGTCCTCACAGGATCTCCTATTCGTCAGGAGCTCCTCTCAGGGAATAAGATCGCAGCTCTGGACTTGTGCGGATTTACAGCAGATAAGCCTGTGATCCTCGTGATCGGCGGAAGCCTTGGATCTGTTGTGGTCAACAATGCTGTGCGTCAGAGTCTTCCTGAACTTTTAAAGGATTTTCAGATCATCCACCTGTGCGGAAAGGGAAAAGTGGATGATTCCCTCAAGGATACAAAAGGTTACTGCCAGTTTGAATATATCAAAAATGAGCTCAGAGATATTTTCGCTCTCGCAGATATTGTGATCTCAAGAGCAGGAGCAAATGCAATCTGTGAGCTGCTGGCTCTCAGAAAACCCAACCTTCTTATTCCGCTGTCTGCTAAAGCAAGCCGTGGTGATCAGATCCTGAATGCCCGTTCATTTGAACGACAGGGTTTCAGTATGGTCCTCGAAGAAGAGGAACTCTCTGAGGAGACCCTCGTTTCTTCCGTCCATACGCTCTATGAAAGCCGTGGAACATTCATTGATGCTATGAGGGATTCTGGTCAGCACAATTCAATTGATACGATCATCAACCTGATAGAGGAGGCAGTCTCCGGCAAATAAAGTCTTTTTTATAATGAGCAGGTGTCCATTGGATATCTGTTCATTACTTTCTGCTCATCTCCTCATATTCCACGCCGTATGTTTTGCGTATCCAGACTTTTGCTCTGTGAAGGATACTGTGCAGAACCCCGATCTTGACGCCCATGATCTCAGCTACTCTTTCCTGCGGAATATCCATGTAATAAGCAAGCAATACCGCATCATGCCATCTCTGATTTTTCTCCATCAGCCCTGATAATATACGGTCATTTAGACTTTCTTTTTCTGTCGTATGCTCTCTTTCTATGTAGCCTTCTTCCGTACTTCCTGTGGACAATGTATTTTCCAGACCGCTCTCTTCATCATCGATCGATACCAGACGCCCGTATTTCTTCCTGTAATTTAGTGCTGAGTTTTTCGTAACGGTATATAACCACGTAGGGATCTTTTCTCTTTTGAAATCTTTAAATCCTGTGTACAGTTTCAGAAATGTATCCTGAGTTATGTCTTCTGCCGCATCGTAATTGTTGCCTGAATAAATGTATGCCACTTTCAGGACGAGATTCTTATACTTTTCATAAATCTCGTTAAATTCACGATTACCTGTCAACATAATTTCTCCGGTTTATTTCATTTTATCCAATATCTCATTTTTATCTTCGTCCGTAAGCTCTCCCATATGCCAGCCAAGCCCGACCTTATCACCCTTATATCTTGGGATCATATGCATATGAAAATGAAATACTGTCTGTCCTGCGCACTCTTCATTATTCTGGACAATATTATAACCGTCACATCCAAGTACGTCTGTCATCTTTGTTATCATCTTCTTTGCCAGCACAATTGCCTTTGCAGCAGTATCCTCATCAATGTCGTACAGATTTCTGTAATGCTCTTTTGGGATGATCAGAGCATGTCCTTTTGAAGCCGGTCCGAGATCAAGTATCACACGGAAATCATCATCCTCATACAGCGTAGCTGACGGAATCTCACCAGCCGCTATCTTACAGAAAATACAATCTTTGTCTCTCATTTTCTTTTCCTCTTTTCCACAGATTATTTATGTTAGTAGTATATCCCATTTTCTGGAAAAAGAGAAGAAAATTATACGAAGAGATCTGCGGCATCATCATCGGTCTCCTGTGCTGCTGTCGAAACGTGTCACATTGATTCTGTTGAAGAGGTGCAGAGGACATGCTAGACTAAACAATAAGAAACGTCCGGTTTCCGGATAGTGACAGAAAGAGAGGGATTCCCCATGTTCAGCAATATTGATATTAATAAAATGAACCGTCTTATGGAAGAAAACAAGGAGGCAAAACAGATCATCTCACAGCTTCTTGAGAATCACCACACTTCCGTATCTATGATCGCGCATGAAATACGAAATCCTCTTACCCTTGTATCCTCATCTCTCCAGGTTATAGAGACACAACACCCGGAAGTCAGGCAGTTCCACAACTGGGAACAAATGATGGAAGATGTACAATTCATGTGCAGCCTGTTAAATGAACTCTCTTCTTTTAACAACAGTTCAACACTCCATCACTCTGTATTCTCTATTGAACGCCTGCTGAAAAATATTGCTGTTTCTTTTGCCATTTCTCTTGACGCAGATAATTCAGACATCGAATTTACCTCCCGGATCGTACCTGGCATGGGCGATTTTACAGGAGATAAGATCAAGCTGGAAGAGGTCCTCCTGAATCTCCTGCGAAATGCCAGGGAAGCAGTCGGCGAAAAGGGCCGGATCTCCATGACTGCTGAACGCCAGGAAGACACGATCGTCATAAAATGCCAGGACAACGGCTGTGGGATTCCCGAAGATCTCATAGATACGATCTTTGACCCTTTTGTGACCTACAAAGAGAACGGGACCGGACTGGGTCTCTCATCCTCAAAACAGACAATCGAAGCGCATGGCGGAACCATATATGCACAGTCCTCTCCTGAAACAGGGACTGTCTTCACTGTCACACTTCCGGTCTGATATATGGGGAATATGGCTTTGGTCTTCGGTAAAGGATAACAGCCAGAATAAATCCGCTGATCAGTCCTCCTATGTGTGCCCAGTTATCCACACCACTGCTTGTCAGCCCAAAATACAGGCTCAGCGCAACCATGAACAGAAGCCCCTTCCCAGAGAGTCTTCCAAGCCTTCCTCTATTAGCGATTACAACATAAAGCAGTGCTCCCATCAGACCAAATATTGCCCCCGAAGCCCCGGCAGAAACGGCATATGTCTCTGTTGACAGCCCGTGATACAGGGAGAGTACATTTCCACCGATCCCACTTATCAGGTAAATGATAACAAAACGGACCTTTCCCACTTCTAATTCCAGATTCCATCCGAGAGCGCCGAGCAGAACCATATTGTTTAGCAGATGACTGATTCCAAAATGCATAAACATACTTGTAAATATACGGTAAACCTCGTGGTCCTGCATGACCATAGGCTCATACATCGCTCCATGCCGGAGCATAAATACCGCATCCTCTGTATTTCCGAATACGGACAAGATCAAAAAGACTGCAATATTAATAATGATCATCGCTGCTGTGCACACAGCTTCCGGTTTCTGTCTCACAACAAATCCTCTTTTCTTTTTCTGATCTTATTATTATAAATGTCCTTCAGCTTCCTGTCCATCCATTTCCGTTATCAGATCATCCCACCTTCCCCATCGACCGCCCTTGAGATTTTTTACAGCTTTTCCCAGTTTTCTAAAACAGAAGGATTCCTCCTTTACAATATTAGGACAAATGCTTTCATTCTCTGGCTTTCTCTCATCATCATCCGAACAAAAAACAGCCGTATCTGGTATTCCTCCCTGTACTTCCGAGCTCTTTTTCTGTTCATTTACAGCGTCCTTTTCTTCTTTATATTCATCCAAGATTTTCCGGAGATCAAAATTTTCTTCGAGTGTCTCTTTATGTAGTCTGTAAGCAAGCAAAATACCTTCTGTATCCCTGTAATCCAGCCTTTTAACAAAATATTCCGTCATCTCATGAAACATGGTGCAAAGTGTCTTTTCCTTCTCCCAATCTCTTACCGGGAGATAACAGAACTTGTATTTTCCCTTTTCGAAAAACACAAGCTCAGGTATGAGGATTAGATTATCCGGTTCAAGCAAATGTCCCTTTATTTCATCGATCATTTCCATAAATTGCTCTGTAAAGCTTTCCAGATCTTCTCTTTTTATCTCCTGTGTACTGTACAGCTTTTCCAGGCTCAACGCATTCCCCGGATAAAATGTGTACCTGCTCTTTCCCTCACGCCCGATTCCCGTTACCTTTACCAGAAATTTAAGATTGTTGTGTCTGAGCATCCTCATCTGATAATCTTCTTCATAAGAAAGCTCTACATCCACATGGACCAAAGAGCGGTCCCATTCATTTTCATATATAATATTCACATGATCCACCTCATTCGTCTGATCTTTTGCTCTGGTTTGACGATCCGTGCCTTTTGACACGCATCCACTTTCAAAACTCCTCTCTGCGCGGAAGCTGATACTGTGATTTCATCCCGAGTTTTCATGACAGACACCTCTGTATCTCTGAGATAGATCAGTTTTCCTTCTACACGCTCTCTGAAAAAAGATTCCAGGTCATACCCGCTCTCTTTTTTCCTCTCCTCCTGGGCTCCCACTGCCGCTGTCTCTCCTGCAGCTCCGTATATCACTGCTTTATCGTGATAATAAAACACTGTATGTATGATAATCACAAACAACAGGAGAAATACAGGCATAATATATGACATCTCGATCACTGAACTTGCTTTTAAATATTTCCTTTTGCCGATCCTATTTTTCTCTCTCTTTTCAATATGCTCCAATGAACATCCCTCCTATATATGCCGCTGCAAGAAATGGTACAAACGGGAATGAAGATTTTCTGTTGAAACGATGCCTTATCATCATAACTGCCGAGAATACTGCCGCCATAGAAAACGCCCCTAAAAGCAGATACAGCAGATCCCAAAATCCTATAAATGCCCCTATTATTAAGATCAGAATACTGTCCCCATATCCAAAGGCTTCTCCTGATATTCTGCTGATAAGCAGGAAGAAAAGTCCTGCACATCCTCCTGCGCACAGAAGTACAGCAGAAATATCCCGCCCGCAGAACCATCCCGCTGCCACGATAAAAAATCCTGACAGGAGAAATTTTAAAGGGAGCTTCCTGAATTTAAAGTCCATAATAGCAAGTGCTGATATATAAGCCAAAAAGATACACTGACAAATAAACCACCTGTTTTTAATGATAATATCCGCCGCATTTTCTATCGTACGCATCTGGAACACCCTCCCAATCCTTTGACCTCTGTCCGTTTTACAGCGTGTATCGTCCTCTTCAACCCGCTGCAGTTCAGTGAATTGTGGTATCTGTCCCCTGTATCAGTAATATATACACTCCCCATAGAGGATCCGTAGACGCATTTTTCACAGGCATGGTATATCCCGCCTCCTTCATTTCGCAATTCCTGAATTTTATCAAAGCCGACTGCCCGGATCGAGAGATGGAGATGGGAACACCGATAATCTTCGTGATAGACTTCTCCATTATCTGTCACATAAACGATATCCGCCCCATCGCTTCCTTTTCCCCCGCTCATATATCCGGTCCAGGCACTCAGTTTAAATGAATGCTCCAATTCTGCCGAAGGCTGTCCGATCATAGGAACAGGGAGCTGGATCTTGTAAGTGACCTTGATATTCATCTCCCCTGTATCAGGTGATACATACGAGCCTGTACATGATATTCCGTCTTTTCCGCCTTTAACAATACTTCTGTCAAGCCGCTCTTCCCCTATCAGAGCTGTAATATCTGATCTTATCTTCCACACATTAAGGACAGGAATAAGAGCCGTATCCTCAGCCGCGCTTTTTGCTGCGTTCTGTGCGGCGTTTACAATACTAAACCGGATACTTTGGAGTTCAATGAGCCAAATCAGGCACAAGACCGCAAACAGGAATAAAGGGATCCCAAATGATGCTTCTATCGTTACGCTGCCTGATTTCTTAGTTCTCAGTTTATTCCTAAGCCTGTTTTTTCTACTGGTTATCTCCGGTGCAGATGCCCTTTCTGATTTCATTAGGGCTATTTCCTTATGCGGTTGTATTTTCATCGCAGCCGATTTTCCTTTCTTAAAAAAACAATGTTAACAGTGGTATTTTCTGCCTGAGGGATGGCAGATTGAGAAAGAAAGGGCATCTGCACCGGAGATAACATTATTATTCATAGCCGAAATATACGGGGTATGTATATGTAAGATCCCCAAATATCACACCGGCATTTTTTAACTCCAGTTTTGTAACACAATAGTCAGCCCGAAAATAGTTCATTCCATGTTCGCCTGCAAGATTTTCTTCGATGCGGTCCAGAGCCCGCATTGCTGTATTATCCTGGTCTTCCATAAAAAGAAATATCCTGAGATAATCCTCATACGATACTCCTCCCGGGATATCATCCTCTCCGTTTTTGCCTGAAGAGCTCCCAAGAGTAAGCAGCTCAGAAAGTGATACCTGCCAGTTCTCTTTTGTTTTAATAAGAGCCGTCTTTTTCCCGCTCAGCAAGGCGCGGATATCCACAGTGCTTTCTCCCGCTGCCCAAGCAAACAAAATAAGCTGTTTTATGACCTCGGTGCCTTCGGGCATCAGGAGAAGCAGAGCTATGGCGGCAGCAAGAGATTCCGCCTCTGCCTGTTTTCCGGAATCGCCGAGAAGATATACATAGTTCAAAGCAAGTCGTATAAGAAAAATCTTTGTTAGTACTGACTCCAGATTTTCCTTGTCAGAAGCTTTTCCTGAAATAATATATTCCACTTCATATTCAAGAGATCTCGGCTGCTCTTCCACGGCAGCTTTAACATTTGTATATTCATCCTTTTTATAAGAGACTTCGTCGCCGGAAGCATTTCTGAAATTTTGAAGTATATACTCGTTAAACAGAAGTCTTTCTGTGATGCCGTCGGTTCCTGCTCTTGCCGGAAAACTGCCATAACCAGTATGAACATCTCGCACAGATACCTGATTTTCCAGGTTAATCTCTTTACCGGACAACTCCATGTCCTGGGGCATTACAACGGACAAAAGTCCTGATTTTTCTATCTGTTCAAGGCAGTGAAAAGGATTTCCAGTCTCCTGATCTCCCACGTCCGGGCTCTTTTCCTCAGGCAGGTCAGATGATGCCTCTTCCGCTGCTTTTCTTAATTCTTCAATCTGTGCTGTCATTTTTTCTTCTTCTGCCTGCATCTTTTCCCCTTGGACACACTGCTGTTCCCACTGTTCTGTACTTCCGGTAAATTCCCTGATCAAGCCGATCCCATAACATTCCTCCATATATGCAAGCACCTGCTCTCGAAACGCCTGTCCGCGGTTATCTGTTAAAAATTGTATCCCTGTCACCTCATGGTCCGTATTTCCTGTCCCATAATAATGCATTCTCCCGATCAGTCTGTCTTCTGAAAAATTTCCCGTTTCATAAGTACCTACTATGCTGAATACATGATAATCTTCAAGCAGGTTTCTATTATATTCTCCGAATAAAGAAAAAACAGCACGATCAGTCTCCAGGCGGCTCATGTTTTTTGAAGTATGGATAACTGTGATTTCTATGATCCCGAGTATGAAAGATACGATAAGGATTAAGGCCATGCTCAAAAACACCGTGATCTCCGCTCTCTTCATATTTAAATTCCCGAACTTTCGGATGTGATCTTATCGAAGATCGTGTTGATCAGATTGATAAGCTGAGTTTTAAATATGAGAAGAAGGGCTATGATGATGACAAGTATCAAAACCAGTTCAATCACCGTGATGCCGGAAACATATCTGGGGCGGATAAAAAAATCTCTGATTTTCTCCCGCACGGATGCAAAAGCGTATGCCGCCTTTAACTTTAAGCTGTTTATAGTCATATTCATAGATACCATCCTCCTATTCCTTTCTTTTTCATATATTTCTCGTACCTTTAAATACTGATTGAGAAAAAAGCAGGGATGACCACAATCGCAAATACAATGATCAGCATGAGAAACAATGGGATTACAAGTTTGAGGGCGTA
>ERZ791922.551-NODE-551-length-21972-cov-9.697951_pt1 | contig 21972 bp, 16 predicted proteins | sample MGYA00510134_ERZ791922 | MGnify/ENA primary metagenome ERZ791922 (study PRJEB30046, sample SAMN00792101) | human gut metagenome | study: EMG produced TPA metagenomics assembly of the A metagenome-wide association study of gut microbiota in type 2...
TATACGGTGGGTGTCATACCCCGATTAGTTCGCCATCCCGTAGGCCTGATAAGCGCAGCGCCATCAGGCAGTGTGGCGGCTACGCCTGACCCGGCCTGGATTATACGGTGGGTGTCATACCCCGATTAGTTCGCCATCCCGTAGGCCTGATAAGCGAAGCGCCATCAGGCATTAAACAGGATATCTGGCTATCAATTTTACGGCCCGGGGTACCCCGGGCCGTTTTATGCCTGACGATTACACCTCATAATCCAGCTCATCCTGCTTTACCGGCGGGACGATCTGCACCTTCTGCACCCGATGGCTGTCGACCTGCAGCGTGCGCAGCGTATAACCGTCAATCTCAATGGTCTCCCCTACCTGCGGCACATGCTGCAAATACTCCATCAACAGACCGGCAACGGTGTGATACTCACGTTTATCGTCCAGCGGCAGCGGAACGTACTGCACAAGGTCCTCCAGCGGCATATGGCCATTGACCGTCCACGAACCGTCCTGATGGTGCTGAATATCGTGCCGGGCATCGATCTCCTCCACCTCATTGGGCAGATTACCGGCGATGGTCTCCATCACGTCGCTGAGGGTCACAATCCCCTCGACGGAGCCAAACTCATCGACCACAAAGGCAAAATGGGTGCGGGCCTGGCGGAACTGCTCGAGCGCCGAGAGGAGCGGCAGGCCCTCCGGGAAGACCAGCGGTTGACGCACCAGCGCCTGCAGATCCAGCGGCTCCTGGCGCAGGGACTGCTGGAGCAGGTCAATAACATGCACCACGCCCAGCAGATCTTCATTATCTTTCCCGCCGGTGACCACCAGACGGGTATGCTGATTTTTCTCCACCAGGCTGCGGATCTCTTCCTCCGGCGCGCTAAGGTTGATGCGCTCGATATCATGGCGCGACGTCATAATACTGCTGACGCTGCGCTGATTAAGGTTCAGCACCCGCTCAATCATCAGTCGTTCCTGCGGATTAAACAGTGGATGTTGATCCTGATCGGCGACCAGCGACGCCGTGTCAGCATCCAGTTCAGCTTTTTCTTTCTGCCCGCTCAGCAAATTCATCACCGCTTCGGTAGTGCGCTGACGCAGCGTCATATTGGCGGAGAGGAAGCGACGGCGGTTAAACTGCGCCAACTGGTTAAGCGCTTCAATCATGACCGAGAAGCCAATGGCCGCATATAGATAGCCTTTCGGAATGATAAAGCTGAAGCCTTCAGCAATCAGGCTGAAGCCGATCATCAGCAGGAAGCTCAGACAGAGGATCACGATGGTCGGGTGGCTGTTAACGAAGCGTGTCAGCGCCTTGCTGGCCATCAGCATCAGGCTGATGGCGATAACCACGGCGGCCATCATCACCGCCAGGTGATCGACCATGCCGACGGCGGTGATCACCGAGTCGAGTGAGAAGATGGCGTCGAGCACCACGATCTGCGCCACGACGGCCCAGAATTTCGCCCCTTTGCGCTGGGTGGGGTTATCGCTGTCTTTCCCCTCCAGCCGCTCATTAAGCTCGACGGTCGCTTTAAACAGCAGAAACAGGCCGCCAAACAGCATAATCAAATCGCGGGCGCTAAAGCTGAAGTCGTGAAAAACAATCAGCGGTTTGGTCAGGGTGACCAGCCAGGAGATAGAGGCCAGCAGCAGAAGACGCATGACCATCGCCAGCATCAGGCCAGTGATCCGCGCGCGGTCGCGCTGAGCGGGAGGGAGCTTCTCGGCGAGGATAGCGATAAAGACCAGGTTATCGATACCCAACACCAGTTCGATAACTACCAGCGTGACGAGACCTGCCCAGATTGACGGATCGGCAATCCATTCCATATGTATTAAAACCTGTACGACTGCGGTATGTGTTACCACGATCATGGATAAGATGAGTCTAAAATGCAATAACGACGCGGATATCGCCCTGCCGTGGGTGGATATATTTCCAGCGGATTAAGCGAACCGATAAGAATTATGTTCCGGAAAAGAACAGTGAAAAAATAACACCATGGCGGCGACCATGGAATAAGCTTGCCGATATCAGAACTTTTTCCGCTGCGTTTCAGCGAGGGCGGCAAAAGGGCTTCCTCCCGCGGTTCGTCACGGCGAGCGCGGATGCGCAGAGCAGAAGCGAAGCGCGAAGCCCGCTCACAAAACCGGCATAATTCATATTATGAAGTGAGTGCAGAATAGGGCGGATCGCAGTTCACCGCCGCGGATTCAGGCTAATATGTCGTCATATCCGGCTGTTTATGCTGAAATATATTGCCTGGCGAAATTTATTATCTCTATCTATTCTTTCCAGGCATACGCGCGGCGCGGCGGGGCCGGCGGCCAACAGACCCCGATAGACGGGCCTCTCAGCCACATCGCGCGGCGCAAAGGAACGAGCCGCTGAATAACCTGAACGAAAATAAGATTATTCTCACTTCTGACTGTTGGTAAAAGGGAGTTGTGTGTATTCTTTTACGTGACAGTGAATTTAAGAATTTGGCGGGCAGATGCCCGGGCAGTATCCGTGTATTATCAGTTCCAATGGATTTGTGACATGTACAATTTTGCAAAACCGCGTGTTTTGCAACCAAACAGGTGAAGATGAATATGGCGAATTTGAAAGCGGTTATTCCGGTCGCAGGACTAGGCATGCATATGCTGCCGGCCACAAAGGCAATTCCAAAGGAGATGCTGCCGATCGTTGATAAGCCAATGATTCAGTACATCGTTGACGAAATCGTCGCCGCCGGGATCAAAGAGATTGTTCTGGTGACGCACTCCTCGAAGAACGCGGTGGAAAACCACTTCGACACCTCCTACGAGCTGGAAGCCCTGCTGGAACAGCGCGTGAAGCGCCAGCTGCTGGCGGAAGTGCAGGCCATTTGCCCGCCGGGCGTGACCATCATGAACGTGCGTCAGGCGCAGCCGCTGGGCCTGGGCCACTCCATCCTCTGCGCCCGCCCGGTAGTCGGCGACAACCCGTTTGTGGTGGTCCTGCCGGATATCATCCTTGACGGCGGCACCGCTGACCCGCTGCGCTATAACCTCGCCGCTATGATCGCCCGCTTTAACGAGACCGGCCGCAGCCAGGTGCTAGCGAAACGCATGCCGGGCGATCTCTCCGAATACTCCGTCATCCAGACCAAAGAGCCGATGGTGGCTGAAGGCCAGGTGGCGCGTATCGTCGAGTTTATTGAAAAACCGGACGAGCCGCAGACCCTGGACTCCGATCTGATGGCGGTGGGCCGCTATGTGCTGTCGGCGGATATCTGGGCCGAACTGGAGCGTACCGAGCCGGGCGCATGGGGCCGTATCCAGCTGACCGACGCCATTGCCGAACTGGCGAAGAAGCAGTCCGTCGACGCGATGCTGATGACCGGCGAAAGCTACGACTGCGGGAAGAAAATGGGCTACATGCAGGCCTTCGTCACCTACGGCATGCGTAACCTGAAAGAAGGCACCAAATTCCGCGAAAGTATTAAAAAAATGCTGGCCTGATTGCTAGCGTAGTACGGGGGGCAGGGCGTGAACATTCGTCCTGCCGCTCATAACGTTATGCAGAAATTATTCATAACGCGAATGTTATAACGATTGTAAAGAAACGTATGGCTTCGGAGACTTCTGGTAGTTTGTCTCTGGCCTCTGTGGTGCAATGGTCGGAGTAGCGGCAATAATGCTTTATGAATAGTCACTTAGTGCGACAATTCCTAAAGCGCAGGGAAAGCGGTCAACGTCAGCCAAAAATAAAACTTGACTGCGATCATGTTTCCGCTTTAAACATCTCACTTGCATGCATAAAAATGTGAAATGAATTGGCATGCGAGCTGGTACAGACATTACGGATAATCCCTGAGCACGGCAGTGGACATCATCGAAGGATCACAGGTATATGAACTGGCAACTCATCTCATTTTTTGGCGATAGCACTGTTTTGCTGCCCAGCGCAGCGGCGCTGTTTATTGTCCTGATGCTGCGTAAAACGTTGCGGTTGCTGGCGTGGCAGTGGAGTTTGCTGTTCGGCATCACCGGCGCTATCGTCTGCGCCTCCAAACTGGCCTTTATGGGCTGGGGTCTGGGTATTCGTGAACTGGATTACACCGGCTTCAGCGGCCACTCCGCGCTCTCCGCGGCCTTCTGGCCTATCTTCCTGTGGCTGCTCAGCGCCCGTTTCTCCGTCGGTCTGCGTAAAGCAGCCGTTATTACCGGCTATGTTCTGGCCGCCGTGGTGGGCTATTCGCGGCTGGTCATCCATGCGCATTCCGTCTCGGAAGTGATTGCCGGCCTGCTGCTGGGCGCTGCTGGCAGCGCTTTGTTCCTGGTGTTGCAAAAACGTACCTCTGATCCGGAAAGCGTGAATATCTCATGGGGCGGTTTCGCATGCCTGGTGATGGTCCCTCTTATCCTGTTACATAGCGGCAGCAAAGCGCCGACTCAGTCCCTGCTGGGACAAATCGCCACCGCGGTGGGGCCGCTGGATAAACCCTTTACGCGTACCGATCTGCACAAGCAGGCCTGGTAATCGCCATTTGTTTTACAGGGGAAATTAAGTTTTCGCCGGTTAATTAGCCAAATAAGAAAATAATCTACTATATACCCGGTAATTGATAATTCATATTTATGAAATAATGAAGTGCTACTACATTGTTATTGCATATTTGTCTGGATATAGCTTTGATCAGACGTTTCTTAAATGCGCTGAGACGTTACCTGATGCACATTCAATGAATATCCAGACACTGGAAACTATTAGAAATTGTAGTTGACTATAACGCCATCATCTGATTTTTGCATGAAGATGAGCTATGGAAAAAGACGTTTTTTTACAGGCAGTTAGCTGCATATGTGTTGTTGTAGCAGTACCGGGAAGATCTTTAACCCTGGAAATCAGTGAATAATCTTAATTGGTGACCCGCTTATTTTTTGTCAGTAGGACGACAGGCGGCATTAATTGGCAGATATTCGGTAACAACACTCCCAATTGTGACCGAAATCCCGTAAACTTAACGCCGCCAAAAATAATGGCCTGACCAATTATTCATCCACAGGTCGATAAAAAATTAAGTCGTTCAGGTAGTCAGTGCGCTGGTAGCTGTTAAGCCAGGGGCGGTAGCGTCGCTGAAGCCACTTGCTGCTGCACAGAGGTTCTCTTCAACGGCTGAAAAATCGTCCCGGTCAGGATGATCGCCCTCAATAGATATCTATCAATTTTCTACGGATATCCTCAGAAGTTGGCCAGGAGCGGCTGCTGATATCGCCTGGACATTAACTTTCCTGTCTCATCGATAGCCTGTAGGGTAATATTCGCCTACATTGTGAGCTGAGTGGATGTTATAAGGCTAACAAGCAGCTTAGGGTAAATGTACTTGCCTCGCCGGTGTTGCACAGCGAAGTCAGCTGGTGCCGCGAGCGCTTTCTATCTTGGTATTCCCCTCATTCTCATTGAGATACGACAGCGGGGCTGAAAATGGATCTTGTACAATGATAAAAATTGCGCGCATTGCCGTGACGTTGGGTTTGCTTTCCTCCCTGGGAGCCCAGGCTTACGCGGCCGGGTTAGTGGTAAATGACAACGACTTGCGTAACGACCTGGCCTGGCTTTCCGATCGCGGGGTCATCCATCTGAGCCTGTCGACCTGGCCGCTGAGCCAGGAAGAGATCGCCCGGGCACTGAAAAAGGCTAAACCGTCCTATTCTTCTGAACAAGTGGTGCTGGCGCGTATTAACCAGCGACTGTCTGCCTTAAAAGCGGATTTCCGGGTCACCGGCTACACTTCAACCGATCAGCCGGGCACTCCGCAGGGGTTTGGTCAGACACAGCCGGCAGATAACTCGTTAGGCCTGGCGTTCAACAACAGCGGCGAGTGGTGGGATGTCCACCTCCAGGGCAACGTCGAAGGAGGGGAGCGGATCAGCAACGGCTCGCGCTTCAACGCCAACGGCGCATACGGCGCGGTGAAGTTCTGGAACCAGTGGCTCTCTTTTGGTCAGGTTCCGCAGTGGTGGGGACCGGGCTATGAAGGAAGCCTGATCCGCGGGGATGCGATGCGGCCGATGACCGGCTTTTTAATGCAGCGTGCCGTGCAGGCGGCGCCGGAAACCTGGTGGCTGCGCTGGGTGGGTCCATGGCAGTACCAAATCTCCGCTAGTCAGATGAATCAATATACCGCGGTGCCCCATGCCAAAATTATTGGCGGACGCTTCACCTTTACGCCGTTTCAGTCATTAGAATTAGGTGCATCGCGCATTATGCAGTGGGGCGGGGAAGGTCGACCGCAATCATTCAGCAGTTTCTGGGATGGCTTCACTGGCCATGATAATACCGGGACAGATAACGAACCGGGTAACCAGCTGGCAGGGTTTGACTTTAAGTTCAAACTTGAACCAACTCTTGGCTGGCCAGTGAGTTTCTATGGGCAGATGGTTGGTGAGGATGAGTCTGGTTACCTACCATCGGCGAATATGTTCCTTGGCGGGATTGAAGGGCACCACGGCTGGGGTAAGGATGCGGTTAACTGGTATGTGGAAGCGCATGATACACGTACCAATATGAGCCGGACCAATTACAGCTATACCCACCACATCTACAAAGATGGTTATTACCAACAAGGGTATCCACTGGGCGATGCGATGGGAGGGGATGGTCAGTTGTTCGCAGGCAAGGTAGAACTGATTACTGAGAATAATCAGCGTTGGAGCACGCGCCTTGCATATGCCAAGGTGAATCCAAAAGATCAATCAATTAACAAGGCATTCCCTCATTCGGACACGTTGAAAGGTGTACAACTGGGCTGGAGCGGTGACGTTTATCAGTCGGTTCGTCTGAATACCTCTTTGTGGTACACCAACGCTAACAACAGCGACAGCGATGACGTTGGGGCAAGCGCAGGGATAGAAATACCATTTAGTTTATAAGGCTGAATGCTGAAAATAAGGGGAGAGCGGTGATAGCGCTGCAGGATGCAGTCAGCTTTTCTCTCTCCATAAGCCGGCAGGGAAGCAACGGCTATGACAGCTGCTCAGGAATTGGCAAATTTTGATTTACTGATGATGTGACATTATGAAGAAAAAAATTGTTAGATTTTCGGCATTAGCATTGGCAATTGGGTTTTTATCAGGTTGTACTATTATCCCTGGTCAAGGATTAAACAGTCTGCGCAAGAACGTGGTGGAGCTGCCGGACAGCGACTACGATCTGGATAAACTGGTGAATGTGTATCCGATGACGCCAGGCCTGATCGACCAACTCCGTCCGGAGACTGTACTCGCTCGTCCCAACCCACAGCTAGACAATTTACTGCGCGGTTACGAATATCGCATTGGAGTGGGTGATGTACTGATGGTCACCGTTTGGGATCACCCGGAGTTGACCACACCTGCAGGCCAATACCGCAGTGCCAGCGATACCGGCAACTGGGTTAATTCAGATGGTACTATTTTCTATCCTTATATTGGTAAGGTTCAGGTAGCGGGTAAAACGCTTAGCCAGGTACGCCAGGATATTGCCAGTCGTTTGACCACTTATATTGAAAGTCCTCAGGTTGACGTAAGTATTGCTGCATTCCGCTCGCAAAAAGCCTATGTGACTGGGGAAGTTGCAAAATCAGGACAGCAACCTATTACTAATATTCCTTTAACTGTAATGGATGCAATAAATGCTGCCGGTGGACTGGCACCAGACGCAGACTGGCGTAATGTTGTTTTGACGCATAATGGAAAAGACACAAAGGTGTCATTGTATGCATTAATGCAGAAAGGTGATTTAACCCAGAATCATCTACTCTATCCAGGTGATATTCTATTTGTTCCACGAAATGACGATCTAAAAGTGTTCGTTATGGGAGAAGTTGGTAAACAGAGCACAATGAAGATGGATCGTAGTGGGATGACGCTTGCCGAAGCATTAGGCAATGCTGAAGGTATGTCGCAAGCATTCAGTGACGCAACAGGTGTATTTGTCATTCGCCAGTTGAAAGGTGATAAGCAGGGTAAAATTGCCAATATTTATCAATTAAATGCTAAGGATGCTTCAGCTATGGTTCTGGGAACGGAGTTCCAGTTACAACCTTATGACATTGTATATGTTACTACTGCTCCTCTTGTACGTTGGAATCGTGTTATATCTCAGTTAGTTCCAACCATTACAGGTGTGCATGATATGACTGAAACCGCAAAATTCATCAAGGACTGGCCATAATCATGTTTGATTCAATTTTGGTAGTCTGCACGGGAAATATCTGCCGCTCACCTATAGGTGAAAGAATATTGCAAAAAGTATTGCCTGAAAAAAGAATTAGTTCGGCAGGTGTTGGTGCTTTAGTTGATAACCCAGCTGATCCATCGGCAATTCAAATTGCAGAGAAGCATGGGGTTTCTCTTAAAGGACACAAAGGTGTTCAATTTACACCAGAATTAGGTAGGAAATATGATTTGATTCTCGTCATGGATAAAAAACATCTTGATAAAATCACTCATATGGCTCCAGAAGTCAGGGGGAAAACAATGTTACTTGGGCATTGGTTGGGGCAGAAAGAAATTCCTGATCCATATAGGCAAAGCCTCGACGCTTTCGAATTTGTCTACCAACTTATTGAACAAGCCTGTGATAGCTGGGTAAAAAAGCTTGTTGGATAATTATTAGGAATTAATTCATGTCATCAGTAATATCTAGTAAAGAAAAAAAAGAGATTTCGACTGAGATTGATTTAGGTCGCTTAATTGGTGAGCTAATCGATCACAGAAAATTAATTTGTGCAGTGACGGCTTTGTTTACATTAGTAGCATTGTTATACGTAATATGTGCAACGCCTATCTACCAAGCTAATGCATTGATTCAAGTCGAGCAAAAACAGGGTAATGCGATCCTTAGTAATTTAAGTCAGATGTTACCAAACAGTCAACCCCCTACAGCACCAGAAGTAGCATTGTTGCAGTCGCGAATGATTTTGGGTAAAACGGTTAATGACTTAAATTTACAGGCTGATGTAAAGGAAAAACATTTCCCATTAATTGGACGAGCTTTGTCCCGAGTTTTTGGAGAAACACCAAGTAAAATTAGTATTAATAGAATATATATGCCACCAATTGATGATGGCAATCCTGAAATGCTTTTGACAGTAACTGGGCCAGGTACATATTCTATTAGTGGGGATGGTTTTAGCTTAGATGGTAAAGTTGGTGTATTACTAAGCTCAAAATATGCCACTTTGATGGTCGAGAATATTGATGCAGAAGTAGGTACTCAATTTAACATTAAATACCTTACTAACTTAGAAGCAATACAGAACCTCCAAAAGGTATTTTCCGTTTTTGATCAAGGTAAGGATACTGGAATACTAAACTTAACGTTGAATGGAAGCGACCCTGATTTTATTGTCTCTGTTTTAAATAATATCGCGGGTAATTATTTAGCTCAAAATATATCTAGAGAAGCGGCACAAGATGCAAAAAGTCTTGAATTTCTTAATTCTCAGTTACCTAAGGTTAGAGAGGAACTTGATATTGCTGAGGATAAATTAAATAACTATAGAAGGCAGCAAGATTCTGTTGATCTGTCATTAGAGGCAAAGTCTGCTTTGGATCAAATAGTCAATGTAGATAATCAATTAAATGAGCTTACTTTCAGAGAATCAGAGATATCACAACTATTTACAAGAGAGCATCCTACATATAAAGCTTTGATTGAGAAAAAAGAAACTCTTAAGCAAGAGAAAGAGAGATTAAATCAAAGAGTAGCAAAAATGCCTGGTACTCAGCAAGTTGTGTTACGTCTTAGTCGAGATGTTGAATCTGGTCGTGCAATATATATGCAGTTGTTGAATAGACAGCAAGAGTTGAATATTTCAAAATCTAGCGCGATTGGAAACGTTAGGATTATTGATGATGCAGTAGCTGATACGAAACCGGTCAAACCAAAGAAAATCTTGATTGTATTAATTGGAATCGTATTCGGTGGATGTGTTTCTGTAGGCTTAGTCTTGCTTCGGGTATTTTTACGCCGAGGTATTGAATCTCCAGAAGCAATTGAAGATATTGGTCTTAATGTATATGCAAGTATACCTGTATCTGAATGGTTGAGTAAAAAGATTGAGCAGGGGCGTAGACGTAATAAGAATGATAATGGTGGTTTTCTTGCGTTGGAAAATCCAGCTGATTTAGCCATAGAAGCTATTCGTAGTTTGCGTACAAGTTTACATTTCGCTATGTTGGAAGCTCAAAATAATGTACTAATGTTTTCGGGAGCCAGTCCAGGTGTGGGTAAAACTTTTGTTAGTAGTAATTTAGCGGCAGTCATTTCACAAACTGGTAAGAAGGTATTGTTTGTTGATGCCGATATGCGCCGTGGTTATACTCACAAAATGTTTAATTATCAACCTGAGAATGGTTTATCGGATATCTTATCCGGAAAAATTGAGTTTGCGAATGCAACAAAGTCGGTTGCAACTGCAGGATTTGACTTTATTTCTCGCGGACAGATACCACCAAATCCAGCCGAATTATTAATGCATCCAAGATTCAAAGACTTTATTGAATGGGCTTCAAAAAACTACGAATTAGTCATTATCGACACGCCGCCGATATTGGCTGTTACTGATGCTGCCATTATTGGACGCTACTCAGGAACTAATTTACTGGTGGCCAGATGTGAGGTAAATACAGCGAAAGAGGTTGAGGTGAGTCTTAAACGTTTTGAGCAAAATGGTGTAACAATCAGAGGCTGTATATTGAATGGAATTGTGAAAAAAGCAAGTAGCTATTATAGTTACGGCTATACCTACCACGATTACTCGTATACAGATAAGAATAAATGATATCAGTCTTAAGGTAAGGTCAATGACCTTACCTTATTTACTAGGTTGTTTTGTAAGTTTTTATGATAAAACAAGAACTCTATGGGACTATTATTAAATGAACTCAAAATCATTAAACGACGTTTTTAATGGCTAAATATTATGACTGATGAATATTTATTAAGAAAAAATCAAAGTCCTCTCGTTATTTCGTTCAGTTCAGTATTTCTTCTTATTGCATGTGCTATCGCATCGCCGTTACTTGCCTTTTATCTTGCAATAATATTACTAGCATTAATTAATATAGCTGAGACTCCTCTTAGGGTTATGATTGGAACTGTTGCTGTTCTTGCCGGGAGTGCTATTTACTCATCACGCGTTATTGGTTTTAGTACAGCCGATGATTTTTACAATACGTATTTACCAACATATTCAATAATTGCACATGGCGGGGATGTTTTTGCACCATACTATACTGGAGGAATTGAATTTGGACTGCCAGTCTATTTTAAGCTATTTTCTCCCTTAGTTACTAATGGTGACTACTACATTTTCTTTTATATAATCACTGCCATTAATTTCTTTGCGTACTATCTTTGGGTTGAAGTCTATTTATTTAAAAAAGTAGTGTTCGAAAAAAAATCGCTGTGTGCAGCATGTGCTTTATGTTTTTTCATACTCTCAGTACAAAGCCAGTTAATGCGACAGACTTGTTCCACAGTATTTATTTTATGGGCATTAGCTTTTTTTGATTCAAGGAAATGGTTAAAAGGAGTGTTATTTACGGGAGTTGCTGCAATATTTCATACATCAGCAATACCAATAGTTATAATTTTTTGCATTTATTTATATGGCAAAAAATATATGAAAAATTGCATGTTGGCTACATTAATATTAGCATCTGTAGCATTTATTTCCGTAATGGATATTATTTTAAAATATAATTTATTAGCAGCAGCAACATATAAGTTCAATTTCTATCAAACGACAACAATAGATGGCCTTGATGTTTCAGCATACTGGAAATTTCTAGTGCCGCTATTTATATTGTCATTTTTTTTCTTTTCCAAAGAGAAAGAACATGACAAGTATAAATCATTGTTGAGATATGGAACTCTTTCCTATATAGCGCTTATGCCAATACCTTTTGCAGCTGATAGGATTATGATGCCGATGACAAATTATATTTTAGGTGTTTTAGTCTTTATGACCTTATATAAAGTCTCAGGACCATTAAGAGGTGTTATTTGTCTCTACAGTGTATATAAATTTTTAACGTTAGGGCCTTTTTATAATGGGTATGGAGTGGATCCATTTTATATTTGGTACTCATATCCATGGTACAACAATTTACTCGGATAGTTTAATAAATTATCAAATATATCTTGAAAATATGCGTAGGGGAAGTTACGTATGTCTGCTGTGAAGATTTCTATAAATTTAACAACAACAAGTGAGAGATTAGATTTGTGTTCTGCGACAATCTGGTCATTTATAAATCAGTCATTGACTCCTGATGCGATCAATTTGTGGGTCTCAAGAACATCATTTATGGCCGATAATGGAATTGAAATAGAGCCTGATTGGATATCTTATTTTAATAAGTTTAATAATATCTTAAAAATAAGATATGTAGATAATACAGGGCCATATAGAAAGTTCATGCCAATATTACAGGAAACTACTGTAGAATCTGATATTATTGTCTATGCCGATGATGATGTTATTTACGGAAGATATTGGTTGGAGAAACTTATCACCAAATTTAAAAAATATGATGGGAAATACGTTGTTGCATCTAGAGTAAGAATAAAAAAATATAACGTATTGAAAAAAGCACAAAGCTATAATATGTATCCTGTCTGTAGTAAAGATACTATAATAAAATCAGATTATATAATAACTGGTGTTGGAGGGGCTGTTTTCCAAAAAAGGCAGATAAGAAATGACCTTATTGGTATAAATAAATATAAAGAAATTTGTCCAAGAACAGATGATTTATGGATTAGTAAATTATTTGAATTATCTGGGAATTCTGTTTGTGTATGTACCGAAGCGTTAAATGATGTTCGTGAAATTCAGCATGCGAGCAATAGTTTAAACTCAATGAATGTATATCATACTAACCATATTGGAGTTATAAAGATAATAGCAAAAATAAGATCTAAAATTTTAGGATATTTAGGTGTCTCATTATCAGAGAATGATCATGCAATGAAAAAGATAGAAAGATTTTTTTCAAAATATAAAAAATAATCGTAAGAATAAAATCTATTAATAATATCGAAATCTTAATATTATATGCATTGATTTAGATGGATGAGACAACTTTATGATAAAAATTCTTATAATATCGCTTAAAAAAGATATTGAAAGACGTGAAAAATTGCTACAAATATTAAAGGGATATGAGCAATACTATGTTTTTATAGATGCCGTTTTAGGTAAAGAGCTAGACTATCAATATTTACAATCTCTACCAATACATCAAGTCGAAAAAAGAAAAAAACGATTAGTGATCCCATCAGAAATTGGTTGTACTCTGAGTCATTTGAAAGCATTTAAATATATTATTGACAATAAACTCGAGGCTGCATGTATCTTGGAAGATGACGTGATTCTTGGCCCGAGATTTATTCAATTCATCGAATCTATTAATACTGAAGATCTAAAAAATAATAGGAATGATGTTTTTATTCTCGGTGGTCAAGATGGTATTGATAAATCGAAATATATTGCAAAGAGTTTTTGGTTCAAAAAAAATATTGGAGGCCAAACTTTTTATCGTGTAATGAAAAGCGAGAGAAATGTTATCAGGGCTTGTAGTTATATCGTAAGTAGTGATTTCGCAGAAAAAACCATTCAGCTTTTTGAAAGTAAATATTTTTTAGCTGATGAATGGGGATATTTTAAAGATGAACAATTATATAGCGCAATCTATATCTCAAATTTCGTAAATCATCCAATTGATCTTTCTAATAGTAATTTAGAAGCTGGCCGATTAGATGCTTCTAAAAGATATATAGAAAAAAAATCTTTTGTTGTATCTCTAAAGAATACAGTAAAGAGATCATCAGTAATAATGAATGTCTATAGGTTTTCAAAAGATTACTTTTTAACAATCCTGACTTTTTTGAAAAGACTGAGCTTTTAATAATTAGTTTGATATCTATCTAAAATATTAAGGTGATGGAAATCATGAAGAAAATAAAGAGTATTATTTTTAGTTTGTTGTATCTATCATCCTTATCTACTGCTCTTGCTGTTGACTACACTGGTGTTGCTGTTCATCCTTATACAAACAATATACCAGCATCACAGATCGTATCACTTCTAAATTCATATGGTATAAACTCTATCAGAACTGATTACTATTGGGACTGGTCTGAAAAAGAAAAGGGGAAATATGAGGTACCAAATAGGAAAACAGAAGATTTAATATTAGAAGCAGCAAATAATAATATAACGACAGTGATTATTCTCAATCATGGGAATAAATTGTACGGGGATGGGATACCCAGAAATGAAACCCAGATTGAAGCTTTTTCAAATTATGCCGCGTGGGTTGCATCTAAGTTTAAGGGAAAGCAATACATTTTTGAAATTTGGAATGAGTGGAGCCGGAATAAGGAAAATAAATATAATATATTTTCAGCTGAAGAGTATGTTGAGTTAGTTAAAGCCGTATCTAAGAAGATAAAGGCAGTTAATCCTGAAGCTAATATTATTGCTGGTTCATTTAATATCATTGGGAATGATCGCACCTGGGGCGAAAAAATTGTCAGATTAGGTGTTTTGAATTATGTAAATGGTCTATCTATCCATCCTTATAGTTTTATGTCTAATAAAGATAGGGAGCCGAAGAATAATATTGATTCAATTTATAGGGAACAATTAGTATTAAAGAAAATAGCAAATAGAACGGAAGATATACCACTTTATATTACTGAGGTGGGTTATCCTAGCACATGTAAGTATCCACACCTTTCTGAAGATACCGTGGGGAAATATTTATATAAATATTACTCGTATGCTAATAATTTTCCTAATATAAAAGGTATTTGGTGGTATGATCTCATAAATGATGGCAACGATTGTCAGAATAATGAGCATAACTTCGGTTTATTCCGAAGTGATTTGGAATCAAAACCAAGTGCAAAGTATCTTAAGTCATTGAAAAATAAATAACATATATTCTAACTTTATACTATAAGGTATTAAAATGAAGTTGTACTATTATGAATCTAAAGAAGGAAATTTTGGTGATGATCTTAACCGCTGGTTGTGGGACTCTATATTTCCAGGATTTTTTGATTCAGATGAAAATATTAGATTTTCTGGGATTGGTACGATTATTAATACATCCATGCCAAAAGCAAAAAAATGGATAGTATTTAGTAGTGGTATTGGTTATGGATATCCTCCGGAATCTTTTGGTTCAGATTGTTGGGACATTGCTAGTGTGAGAGGACCATTATCAGCAAAAGTTCTTAAACTTGGGAAGGATAAATTTATTACCGATGGTGCGGCTTTACTTGCGACATTACCTGAATTTAGCGCTGTTCCAGAAAATGAGCGCAGCGGAGTTATCTTTATTCCACACCACAAGGCACTTGAAACAGGAAAATGGCTTGATGTATGTAAAAAAGCCAATGTTGAGTTTGTCGATCCTCGACTGGATGCAAAGTATGTAATCAATAAAATTAGACACTCTAAATTAGTACTAGCCGATGCTATGCATGCAGCGATCATTGCTGATTCTATGAGGGTACCATGGGTACCGCTAAGGACCTCAAAAGAAATTAATACTTTTAAGTGGATGGATTGGACTAATACTATCAATATTGAGTATAAACCAATTAATCTTGGGGTCAGTACTTTTAAGGAATGGATACGTAGTTCCACTTTATGTTTATATGGTGAACAGTATTATGTTCCATCTTTAAATGAAAATGCGTGTATTAAACATTTTGAAAGGAATCGAAATCTTAAACAAAAAAAATGGTGGCGTAATTATGTAAGAATAATTCGTCTATCTTGTTATAAAATTCCAGTGAAAGTTTTATGTCTTCTTGAAAAAGTGAATATCAACTTCGATTATTTCTTTTTTAAAAATGCGGTTAAGAATTTGAAGCAAGCATCAAAACAAAATGGATTGTTAAGTGATGATACTGTATTTTATGGAAATGTTGGAAGATTGAAAGATAATGTTGAAATGATAAAGCATCAGTATAGTGCTAAATGATTTAAGAAAATAAAATATCACGGAGTAGTAATGAGCAAAAATATTATTTTTGTCGATCATACAGCAAAGTTAGGTGGAGCACAGCTATCTTTGCTTGATATTATTAAACATTTCAAGAAGGAAGCCGACGTTCTTCTTTTTGGTGAGGGCGAATTTAGAGCTTTAGTAGAGAGAGAAGGAGCAAATGTTGATACATACGATTTAGATAAAATATTATATCCTCTGAAACGAAATGTTAAGATTGGCCAAATTATCAGAGTGTCATGGGATTTACTTAAATCACTCAAAACTATCAGGAGTAAATTACGTGCATACGATATCGTATATACGAACTCTTTTAAGTCCTTCATTATATCCTTTTTGAGTGTGTATTCGATAAATAATAAAGTAATTTTGCATATTAGAGATGCTTTGACAGAGGAAAATTTCTCTCTTGTCGTTATTAAAATAGTGATTTTTTTATCCAAGTTTAAAAAGGTTAGTGTTATTGCAAATTCTAATTATTCAAAAGAATGCTTTGTAAGTGCAGGAGGCAATGAGGAATCCTGCACTGTTATTCTTAACGCTATAGATCCAATACCATTTTATCCAGTCGCTCCAACAACTTTTTCTGATGAAGTTAAAATACTGTCATTAGGGCGTATATCACCTTGGAAAGGACAGCATATAGTTATTGAGGCGATTCGGAATATACCAAATGTCGTACTCAGGATAGTAGGATCTCCAAATTTTGGAGAGGATGATTATTATCAATATATAAAGAAATTGGTTTCAGATTATGGTATGACTTCTAGAGTTGAGTTTGTACCATTTTCTTTGGATGTAATTGGACAATTAAGCTGGTCAAATATATTTATTCATTCAGCTACGTCTCCAGAACCATTCGGGCGTGTTGTCGTCGAAGCTATGATGGCCGAGAGAATTGTTATCGCATCTGCAATGGGAGGAGTATTAGAAATTATTACTGACTCTAATTATGGCGTTCTTGTTGATGCTAAAAATGCTGAAGAAGTAAGAGAGGCTATAATAAAGATTATAGATAACCCAGAACATTATCTAAGGGTTGCGGCACAAGGTCGAGATTATGCTGTTGATAATTTTTCCTTGCCAGTGTTATATGCTAACTTAGAGCAATTCATTCATAGTTTGAGAATAGAGCGATAAGTCTATAATTATTTCACACTGGGCTTGGTTATGTGTGGGGATATTTTATTTTTCTTGCTATGTTTAGGGTATTAAATTGCATGAAGTCAATAATAAATAAATCTGGTCGAGAAGAAAATAGGCTAAGGAAAGCTATATTAGGTAGTGTATGGTATTTTATTAGTAGCTTGGTTCCTGCCTTAGGGACTTTTTTGATTTTTTCATTAGCATCACGACAAATTACCCCACATGACTTGGGGATGGTTACTTTGGCATTAACAATATCTATTACCCTGACAGGATTATGTGCTATTGGTTTTGGCGATGCTTTAATACAATATCAGAAGCTAAAAGAAGAACATCTAAATACAGTTTTTTGTCTATTGTTTTTTACTTCTACTTTGTTGTATTTTATTTCTGTAGTTGTTGTATACTTGTTAGATATATCTACGTTTGATTCATTTTTTAAAACAATATACCCAATAATTGGATTGAAAATTATTTTTGACTCTTGTGCTATTCTTCCACTGTCAATATTGACAAAGCATATGAATTTTAAAATGATTGGCATCAGAACAATTTATTGTGCAATAGGTTCGATATGCGTCTCGCTACCTATTTTATATTTTGGTGGTGGGGCATGGGCAATGGTCGTTAGTCAACTACTCTCTTCTTTAATCAGTTTTTTCATTTTATGGTTTTCATCCAGAGTAAAACCAAGGGTAAAATTTGACAAGTATGCGTATGCTGATTTAAGAAGTTTCGGCTTTACTACTACTCTCTCTCGATTGGTTACATCGGTTAGTGTTGATAATATATTGATCGGGTTTCTTGGTAATGCTACAACTTTAGGTATTTATTCCTTTAGTCGACGGATTTTCAGTATTGTATCTGATGTATTAAGTGGGGCGTTATCGAACGTTTCTTACCCTCTTTACTCTTCAATGCAAGAAAAATTGGATGAGCTAAAGGTTGTTTATATGAAAACAACCTTTCTATCAGCTACTATTGGCATTCCATCATTTCTTGGACTAATCTTGCTCTCGCCTTATCTTATACCACTTATATTCGGGGAGCACTGGGTAGTGGCTGTTGTCACGGTTCAATATTGTTGTTCAATTGGATTTATTTCATGTATTGGCTCCTTGCAGCTTTCCTTAATGAAGGGATTAGGGCAGACATCTTGGATTCTTAAGTATCAATTATTCCAACAATTAACGACTGCTGCTGTGGCTATTATATTTGCCAAAAGCGGTGCTGAATCTGTCACTATGGCCATAGCAATTAAAACATACTTGATCTGGCCCTATGCAGTATTTCATGTGTCAAATACTCTAAATTTAAATCCCTTCCGATATTTATTCAGCTTTGTGAAACCAATAGTATCAGCAATTGCTATGTTCGTTTTCTTTGAAATTCTTTCGAGATTTTTTACACCTACTGATCATGAAGCGGTTTTTATTATTACTCAGATCGTGATGTGTGCCGTTGTATATATTATTGCAATGCTTCTTATATCAAGGAAAGAATTGATTGAATTGAAGGTGTTATTGAAAAAATAATCAACTAATAATCGAATGTGTCATGAGTTATAAGAAAGTAATGGGTTCATTTTAATCTAATTAACTTTTTATGAATATGACCGGTTGTTTTTTAACTTTAAAGGATTGTAAAATGGTTAAAGATATCAATGTCGGTATTGTGGCTGACTGGTTGGTAGCATATGCTGGTGCTGAGAGAGTAATCAAGGAGTTTATTGATTTGTATCCTTCATCTGAATTATATTCCGTAGTTGATTTTTTATCTGAAGAGGCACGAAAGAATTTTCAAAATAAAAATGCGCAAACAACGTTTATCCAGAAATTCCCTTCATCGAAAACTAAATATCAAAAATATTTACCATTTATGCCCTTGGCTATAGAGCAATTAGATGTTTCATCGCATGATGTTATTTTGTCAAGCAGTCATGCTGTTGCAAAAGGAGTCCTAACTGGTCCCGATCAATTGCATATTAGTTATGTTCATTCACCAATTCGATATGCATGGGATCTACAGCATCAATACTTACGCGAAGCTAATTTAAATAGAGGTTTAAAAGGAATCATTGCTAAATGGTTGCTTCACAAAATACGAATGTGGGATTATCGCACAGCTAATGGTGTTGATCACTTTGTTGCTAATTCTAAATTTATAGCAAGACGTATTAAAAAAGTATATGGGCGAGACGCCGATGTGATCTATCCTCCTGTTGATGTGGAACGTTTTACATTAAATGAGAAAAAAGATAATTACTATTTTACTGCGTCCCGATTAGTTCCATATAAACGAATTGACCTTATTGTTGAGGCTTTCAGTCACATGCCTGATAAGAAACTTTTGGTAATTGGGGATGGATCTGAAATGAATAAGATCAAATCTAAAGCTTCCAAGAATATTGAAATATTAGGATATCAGCCCAATTCAGTAATGCAAGAGCACATGAAGAATGCAAAAGCATTTGTCTTTGCTGCTGAAGAAGACTTTGGTATAACTCCTGTTGAAGCGCAGGCTTGTGGTACACCTGTTATTGCCTACGGGAAAGGAGGAGCACTAGAGACAGTACGTCCTCTTGGCCAGGATAATGCTACTGGGTTATTTTTTGACAAACAGAATGTTACTGCTATTGTGGATGCAGTTAATAAATTTGAAAAATCAATTCCGGATTTACACCCAGTTGATTGTAGAAATAATGCTCTAAAATTCTCAGCTCAACGCTTCAAGGATGAAATGGGAAGTTATATAGAAAGTAAATGGTTAGAGTTTCAGGATGTTAAAAAAATCGTTTATTGAAAATATCTTTCGGTGAAGAGATGAAATGTTCTTCTTTGTAACTATTATAACTGATTGTATTTATAGAATATCAAACCACATATAATATGAGTGATACTAGCATGACAATATACTTACACAGAGCACGAGCAAATGCAAATGCTTCACTTATATCTATGGTTCAACGCTTTTCGGATATATTCATCATATTTTTGGGATTGTACATTGTTTGTTTCTTTAATAATGTCATCTTTAGTTATAAGGAGGTGTTGCTCTATCTATCGATACTGGTCACATTTCAGATGATTGGAGGGATCACTGATTTTTATCGCTCTTGGCGAGGGGTTAGAATATCGGTAGAGTTAACCCTAATTATCAAAAATTGGACGTTGAGCCTATTAATAAGTTTAGGTTTTTTATCTCTAATTCCAAGTTTTGATTATAATTTAAATATATCGGTTCAGTGGTATTTTATTGTGGTTTTGGGTTTTATCTTTTGTCGTTCTTCTATCAGGTTGGGCTCTGGATTATTAAGGAAATTTGGTTATAACACTCGAAATATTGCTGTCGTGGGTAATTTACCAGCTGGGGTGAACCTACTGAGAGGGTTTATCGATGAGCCATGGTTGGGCTTTGTTGTTAAAGGTATTTATGATGATGTGAAATCAAGTGATTTTGATGATATTCCATATGCAGGGAATATATCGGAATTAATTGAAGATGCCCGGGAAGGAAAGTTAGATCGTATTTATATAGCTCTTAAGATGAGCGACGAACGAAAAATAAAAAATATTGTTTCGCAGTTGACCGATACAACTTGTTCTGTGTTATTGATACCGGATGTTTTTACATTTAATATATTACAGTCACGTACTGAAGAAATTAATGGTGTTCCTGTGGTCCCTCTTTTTGATACCCCACTGAATGGAATAAATATGGTGTTTAAGAGATTGGAAGATATTATTGTCTCTTCCTTAATATTAATTTTGATTTCGCCAGTGTTATTTGTTATTGCTTGCATTGTTAAATGTACATCTCCAGGGCCAATCATATTTCGACAGATCAGATATGGTATGGATGGTAAACCCATTAAAGTTTGGAAGTTTCGATCGATGACTGTAATGGAAAATGACGATAAAGTTATTCAAGCAACTAAAAATGATGTTCGCATTACTAAAGTTGGGAAATTTTTGCGAAGCACATCACTTGATGAGTTACCTCAGTTTTTTAATGTTTTATTTGGTCAAATGTCCGTTGTTGGTCCTAGGCCACATGCGGTTGCTCATAACGAGCAGTATCGTTCCTTAATTCAAGGATATATGCTAAGGCATAAAGTCAAACCAGGTATTACTGGGCTAGCGCAAATTAATGGTTGGCGCGGAGAAACGGATACATTAGAAAAAATGGAAAAACGGATTGAATATGATTTGCTTTATATTCGTGGGTGGAGTATTTGGCTCGACTTGAAAATAATTTTCCTTACAGTATTTAAGGGGTTTGTTAATAAGTCCGCATACTGATTTTTCACATACTTTAAAAAATTAAAAATGAAAATTAGTTGGAATATTTATTTATATATTAAATAATCATTTTACTCTATGCGCTTTAGCTGGTTTGAGCTAACATTATCATCACATTTCAGCTGCGAACGTGTCGCAGTGACCACACCAGACAGGAGTATGTAATGTCCAAGCAACAGATCGGGGTTGTCGGTATGGCTGTGATGGGGCGTAACCTTGCGCTGAACATCGAAAGCCGCGGTTATACCGTCTCCGTTTTCAACCGCTCCCGTGAAAAGACCGAAGAAGTTATTGCCGAAAATCCAGGCAAGAAGCTGGTTCCTTACTATACAGTACAAGAGTTTGTTGAATCCCTCGAAACACCACGCCGTATCCTGTTGATGGTGAAGGCCGGGGCTGGCACCGACAGCGCCATCGATTCCCTGAAGCCTTACCTCGATAAAGGCGACATCATCATTGATGGCGGCAACACCTTCTTCCAGGACACCAT
>ERZ791922.553-NODE-553-length-21899-cov-3.384865_pt1 | contig 21899 bp, 19 predicted proteins | sample MGYA00510134_ERZ791922 | MGnify/ENA primary metagenome ERZ791922 (study PRJEB30046, sample SAMN00792101) | human gut metagenome | study: EMG produced TPA metagenomics assembly of the A metagenome-wide association study of gut microbiota in type 2...
ACCAAGATGAACAGTTAAGAGACATGGCATATAAAAGGAGCTTAAATCGCTGGGCTAATGAACGAGATAAACAGGACATGTATGAAAAAGGAAAAGAAGAAGGAATAAAACAAGGAATTGAACAAGGTCTTGAAATGGGAATCGAACAGGGAGTTATGCAAGGAATTGGACAAGGGAAATACAACTTAATTAAACAATTATTTAATAAATACTATCCTAAAGAAGATGATAGTATTTTAGAGAATTTAAATAATGAACAATATGATAAAATATTTGAAATGATCTTAGATAACCGAGGTATTAATGAAATTAAGAAATTTTTAAAATGATGGATAAAGATTAAATTAAAAACTATCATTTGATAGTTTTTAAAGTTATAAAAAGATAATAAAATGATTATATGTATTTTTTGTTGTTTTTGAATAAAAATGATATGATTATATAAATTTCAAAATAAGATTTATAAAAAGGGGATAAAATAATGTGTTTAACTTTTAGATATGCAAAAGAAAGTGATTGTAAATTAATTTTACAATTTATCAAAGATCTTGCTTCTTATGAAAAAATGTTAGATGAAGTAATTGCTACAGAAGAATTATTACATGAATGGATTTTTGAAAAGAAAAAAGCAGAAGTAATTTTTGCTTGTGAAAATGAAAAAGAAATTGGGTTTGCTTTATTTTTTCATAATTTTTCAACTTTTCTTGGAAAAGCAGGTATTTATTTAGAAGATTTATATGTAATACCAGAATATCGTGGTAAGGGATATGGTAAAGCAATTCTAAAAAAACTAGCACAAATTGCAGTTGATAGAGGCTGTGGAAGATTAGAATGGTGGTGTTTAGATTGGAATCAGCCAAGTATAGATTTTTATTTATCGTTAAATGCCAAACCGATGAAAGATTGGACAGTTTATCGTCTTGCTGGAAAAACTTTAGAAGATTTAGCTAAAAAATAAAATGATTATACAATAATTTATATTTTAAGTGGTTAGTTTATGTGACTGATCACTTTTTATAGTTAAAGTAAAATAAATATATGTAAATAATTTTTATCATATTACTTGTAAAAAAAATAAAGTTGGTTTACACTATATTCGTACCCCCTAGGGTAGGGGTTAGGAGGGAGTTATGAAACAAAAATATAGTGTAAAAGGTATGACATGTTCGGCATGTGAAAATCATGTGCATAACAGTGTTTGTAAATTACCTGGTGTAAATAATGTCGAAGTTAATTTGTTGACAAATTCGATGAATGTTGAATTTGATGAAAATCAAGTTAATGATGCAATGATTATTAAAGCTGTTAGTGATGGTGGTTATCAGGCTAATGTATTTTCAGATAGTTTGGTAGATGACGATGATTTAAGTAAGTTAAAGAAAAAATTGATTTATTGTTTTATTGCTTTGTTTTTATTGATGTATGTATCAATGTCAACAATGTTTAACTATCCGATTTTTTCGATTATTAGAGAAAATAGTTATGTAAACATAAGTTTACAGATAATTTTTCTAATTCCTATTTTAATATTGAAAAGAGATTATTTTATTAATGGATTTAAAAATTTAATTCATTTTGATCCAACTATGGATTCATTGATTGCTCTTGGTGCTGGAGCAGCAATTATTTATAGTATTTATTCATTGGTTTTAACAATCAATGGGATGATGATGGTAGGACATCTTGTTCATAATGTATATTTTGAATCAGCAGGGATGATTGTTACATTAATTAGTTTTGGTAAATATTTAGAAGCTAAATCTAAAAAGAAAACAACTGATGCAATAAGTAAGTTATTACAATTAGCACCTGATGTTGCTTGTCGAATTAATGATGGTAAAGAAGAATTTGTTAAGATTTCTGAATTGAAAATTGATGATAAAGTTTTGGTTAAAGCTAATGAAACGATTCCAGTTGATGGTAAAATTATTCAAGGAGTCAGTTCGGTTGATGAATCGATGATTACTGGTGAAAGTTTACCAGTAGAAAAAGAAGTTGGGAATTTGGTTATTGGTGGAACAAATAACTTGCAGGGAAGTTTTGTTTATCAAGTAACTAAAACAGTTGAAGATAGTACTTTAGCAAAAATAATTGAATTAGTTGAAGAAGCATCTAGTTCAAAAGCACCAATGACAAGAACAATTGATAAGGTAGTTAAATATTTTGTTCCAACTGTTATTATCATTGCTTTAATTACTTTTATTTATTGGTTAGCAACTGGAAATGATTTGAATTTTGCTGTTACTAGTGCTATTGCTGTATTGGTTATTTCATGTCCCTGTGCTCTAGGTTTAGCGACACCCGTTGCGATAATGGTTTCTACTGGAGTTGGAGCAACAAATGGAATACTAATTAAAAGTGCAAGTGTTTTAGAAAATGAAAATAGTATTGATGTTGTTGTATTTGATAAAACTGGTACCCTTACCCAAGGGAAGGCCAAAGTAAGTGATATTTATAGTGATAGTTTAAGTGAGATGGAAGTTACTAGAATCATTGCTTCATTAGAAAAAGGGTCAAGTCATGTTTTGGCAGAAGCATTTGGTTTAAAAGCACAAGAACTTAATTTAAAGTTAGAAGATGCAAGTGAATTTGAATCATTAAGTGGATTAGGAATTAAAGGTAAACTTGATGGTAAAGAATATTTAGTAGGTAATCTTCGCATGATGAAAGAAAAAGGAATTGATATAACTAAATATCAAAATCAAATCGATGATTATGTTGCTAAAGGAAAAACATTGGTCTTTTTAGCTAGTGAAAATAAATTAGTAGGTTTGGTAAGTATTTTTGATGAGATTAAAGAAACTAGTAAACAAGCGATTAAACGTTTAAGAAAAATGAATATTAAAACAATTATGCTTACAGGAGATTTAAAAGTTACAGCTAATGCAATTAACCAGCAACTAGGTTTAGATGAAGTTATTGCTGAAGTTCTACCACAAGATAAAGAAAATGTTATAAAAAATTTACAGATGCAAGGTAATAATGTTATGATGGTAGGAGATGGTATTAATGATGCACCAGCACTAGTACGTAGTGATGTTGGGGTTGCAATTGGAAAAGGAAATGATATTGCTATTGATGCCGCTGATGTGATTTTGATGAAAGATGATATGCGTGATATTGTTTCTTCAATTGAGCTATCTAAAAAGACAATTCTCAATATTAAAGAAAATCTTTTTTGGGCATTTATATATAATGTAATTGGAATCCCAATTGCAGCTGGTGTATTTTATCATGCATTTGGACTTAGATTAGATGCTATGGTTGGGTCTTTATGTATGTCTTTATCATCAGTGTGTGTTGTTAGTAATGCTCTTAGATTAAAGAGATTTAAACCATATTACAAAAAGGAGAATAAGAAAATGAAAAAAGAAATTGAAATTGATGGAATGATGTGTCAAATGTGTAAAAAACATGTAGAGGAAGCTTTAAATAATTTAGCTGATACAACTGCAACAGTTAATCTTGAAGCTAAAAATGCAATTGTTGAAACAAATCAAGATGATACTGTTTTAAAAAGTGCGATTGAAAAAGCAGGTTATAAAGTAGTAGGAATTAAAAATGTCTAATGAAAAAGTACTCCTTCGTTTAAAAACAGCTCGTGGACAAATTGATGCAGTAATAAAAATGATTGAAGATGAACGATATTGTATTGATATTTCAAATCAGTTATTAGCAATTCAATCATTGATAAAAAATGCAAATAATGAAGTTTTATCTAATCATTTAAATCATTGTGTTAAACATGCAATCAATGAACACGATGCTGATAAAAAAATTGACGAAGTAATAAAATTATTAACAAAATTATAAAAAAGCTCTAGTGAGCTTTTTTAATTTACTAAATTTTTATAACGATCATTTTCTTGTAAATCAAAATTAGTTTGAATTACGATAAGTCTATTTTCATCAACAAAAATCATCCCATCATAAACATCACTACCAGCAAGTAAATAACCATTGCTAATTTCTTTTTTATCTTGATAATAATTAACACTCAAGTAATTTTCTAAATAATTTTGAGCTTTATGTTTAGATGAAAAATAATAATAATTGATCTTTAGGCTTTGGTCACTGTTTGTTTCAAAATAACTATATGATTTATCAATCAATAAACTCGATGATTTTACACATTCTTTGTTAGATTTTTGATTATAACCAAAATCTTTTAATGTAAACATATCATCATTAATATCAACATATTGTCGTGATGATGAATCTAAAACAAAACCACTAATTGTGATAACAAAAAAGAAAATAAATAACCAATTTGAAATTATAAATAAATATTCATTCTTTTTATTATAACTAGGTAGCTTTTTTTTAATTAAAGCATTTTTTATTTTCTCTGTTTGAATATAATTAGTAAAAAAACGAACAATTAAGCCAATACATAAAAACAATGGTGCAAAATGGATTAAAATCGAACCATTAGTAACAAATTCATCAGGACTATTATTAAAAAACATCGAAGGAATCAATGAAAAAGATAATAATAAACTAATTGATACAAGTAAAATATTTAATAAAGTTCGATTCTTTTTAAAATAATTTAATAATAACTCACGATTAGTTTCTTTTACCTTTATATCCTTATCTGCCTTAAATACAAAAATCTTACGAGATTTACCAATAAATTCATATCCATGTTCGACATATTCAAGCATCCATTTATCTCTTTGTTCACGATTGGTAGCCTGTTTATTTTTATCTGGTACAAAGATATCTGTTTTATAGTAATAGCGTTTATTATCTTGTTTAAAAATAGTAAACATGTCTACGCTTTTACAATTATATCCTTGTTTAGATAGTTCATTTAATTTAGTTTCTAATAATTTATAATTACTAGGATCATAATTTGTTAATTTAAATTTCATAAGTAACTCCTTTTCTATAGTATAGATTATCATTTTTTTAACTATTAATAAAGAAAATACTTATAAAACTAATTTTATTTACGTAAAATTTTATCCATTGCTTTCCCTTTAGCTAATTCATCAATTAATTTATCTAAATAACGAATTTCTTTCATTAATGGTTCATCGATATCTTCTATTTTTACATTACATATTTTACCTTTGATCAAATAGCGTTTTTCATTTTTTTGTGGAGCTTCATTGAAAAAAGTTGCATAATCAATATCACTTTCAAGCATTGTTTCAATCTGTTTTTCATTATAACCAGTTAACCAATTAATAATTGTATCTACTTCTTGTTTAGTACGTCCTTTTTTTACTGCTTTATTAACGAGAAGGGGATATATTTTAGAAAATTTCATTTTATATATTTTATCACTACTCATAGTTAATTCTCCTTAAATATATTTACTTGCTTCTTTAATACTTAGTTTATCTAATTTATCTTGGTATTCTTCAATAAAACACTTGACCCATTTACTATTAGTTTTAGAATAATCTCTTAGACTCCAGCCAATTGCCTTATTAATGAAAAATTCATCACTACCTAAATTATTAATAATAATTTGCTTTAATAGTTCTTTATCTGTTTTATCTTTTCTAGTAAGTTGATGATCAATAGCGATTCTTCTAAGCCAAAAGTCATCATCAACTGACCATTTCAACATTAAATCATTTACTCTTTTATCATTTAATCCAATATCACCGATTATTTGATCAAAACAATCTATTGTATCCCACCATTGTTTAGCTCTAATATATTTTTCAATTTTAAAAATATCATCATAACTTAAATACTTTTTAAAAGCTCTTAAATAGTCACAAACTAGATATTGAAATTCACGATATTTATCTTGATAACATAAATCAAGAAAATGCCAATCGATTGATTTATTTTTCTTTTCTTCTTTTAAAAATTGTTGATATAACTTTTTTCTATCTGGTGCACTTAATCCATAAAAAGCAAATTTATTTTTCATATACTTAGCCATTGATTTAGCTTTTTCTTTGTTCTTGTTTTCAATGAATATATTTTTAATCAATAAATACTTATCCATTAAACCAACCCCTTAATAATTATATTATAGCATTAAAGTAAAAGATTAGAAATATCAAAGTAATTTTATGACTTTGTATTTTAAATACCATTTTACTATAAAAAAGTAATAATATGTGTTATTATGTATTGGCATGAAAGGGGAGTGTATATGAGTAGTAGATCAAAAAAGTTTTTATCATATTATCGACCATATTTAAAACTATTTTTGGCAGATATGTTTTGTGCTATGATAGCAGCTGGAATATCTTTAGTATTTCCAATAATTATTCGTTATATTACGGGTACGGTATTAGTTGATAATAATTTTGAAATCAGCTTAATTTATAAATTAGGTGTATTGATGATTGTACTAGTAGTGATTGAATATTTGTGTAATTATTTTGTTGCATATAAAGGTCATGTAATGGGTGTATACATGGAACGTGATCTTAGAAATGAATTATTTCAACATTATCAAAAATTGTCTTTTAGTTTTTATGATGAAGAAAAAACTGGACAATTGATGTCTAGGCTTACAAATGATTTATTTTCACTTACAGAATTATATCATCATGGACCTGAAGATATTGTTATTTCATTTATTAAATTTTTTGGTGCGTTTGTAATTCTTGCAAATATTAATTTGCAGTTAACTTTAATTATCTTTGCTTTTATTCCAGTAATGGGTGCGTTTATTTATTATTATAATCGTAAGATGAAAAAAGCATTTAAAGCGAATCGTCGTCGAGTTGGCGATATTAATGCGCGTATTGAGGATAATTTATCAGGAATAAGAGTTGTAAAAAGTTTCGCAAATGAAAATTATGAAAATAATAAATTTAATGATGAAAATAATCGCTATGTAAATAGTAAAAGTAACAGTTATTTTTATATGGGTAAATTTCATTCTGGATTAGGTGCATTTACAAGTATGATTACTGTTGCTGCGGCTATTTTTGGATCAATTTTTATTTCTAAAGATGTTATTGTTACTGCAGATTTAGTTGCTTTTTTATTGTATATTAATAATTTAATAGAACCGGTTAAAAAGTTTATTAACTTTACAGAACAGTTTCAAGAGGGAATAACTGGTTTTGAAAGATTTATGGAAGTATTGGAAATTGAACCGGATATTGTTGATAGTAAAAATGCAATCGATTTAAAAGATGTTAAAGGTGCAATTGAATATTGTGATGTTGGATTTAAATATAATAAGACCAATGACTATGTTTTAAAAGATATTAATTTAAAAATAAAACCTGGTGAATATGTTGCTTTGGTAGGGACTTCTGGTGCTGGAAAGACAACGATATGTTCATTATTACCGAGATTTTATGAAGTTAGTGAAGGAAAGATTTTAATTGATGGACATAATATTAAGGATATTAAATTAAATTCATTACGTCAAAATATTGGAATTGTACAACAAGATGTATATTTATTTGCGGGAACTATTTTAGATAATATTCGTTATGGTCGTTTTGATGCGACAGATGAAGAAGTAATTGAAGCTGCTAAAAAAGCAAATGCTCATGATTTTATTATGGAATTACCTGATGGTTATAATACTGATTGTGGACAACGTGGAGTAAAATTATCAGGTGGACAAAAACAACGTTTAAGTATTGCGCGAGTATTTTTAAAAAATCCACCAATTCTTATTTTTGATGAAGCAACAAGTGCTTTAGATAATGAAAGTGAACGTATTGTTCAAGAATCATTAGAATCATTAGCTAAAAATCGTACTACTTTGGTAATTGCACATCGTTTATCAACGATTCAAAATGCTCAAAGAATCTGTGTTTTATCAAATGAAGGAATTGTTGAAGAAGGTACTCATGAAGAGTTGTTAAAGAAAAATGGCCAGTATGCTAGTTTTTACTATATTGGAAAAAATATATAACAAATATAAAAACAGCTAATCACTGACGATTAGCTGTTTTATTATAAAATAAATTCAGATATCCTAGAAAGATCCAAGCAATAGCCGTAGAGAGTGAATAATTATAAAAGACGCCATAATCAAACAGTCCACCAATTACTTCACAAACTACAATCAAACTAAAAATCAAAAGGCCAAAATAATGTTTATCATCATATTTAGTTAATAAATAAATTATTTGTTTAAAACAAGAAATAAAAAATAATCCAAACAAAATAAGACCAATAATTCCTGTAGTAACTAATGCTTCAACAAATTCATTGTGACTATGAACTACCTGAATTGATTGAATGGTTGTACCATCTGTTTGGTCCATCCCCATTTTTTTAAAATTATTAGCACCAATTCCAATAATTGGACTTTTTGCCCAAATTTCAAAAGAAGTATTCAATAATTCTAATCTACCACTACTAACTTGATCAAGTAATTCAAGCGCTTTAGAACTATCACCGGTAAATAATGAATAAGTAGCTTCAATAACTTTTGATATTTGAAATCTACTTTCTTCTTGAATTGGTTCTTGATTAAAAATAGCATTAATTCCTTTATCGATTACTAAACTACCAAAAATAATTGATATACATAATATACATATAATACTTATCTTTTTTAGTCTTGGATATTGTTTTTCTTTTAAAAAGAAATAATAAATTAATGCACTAGCGATTAAAGCAAGAATAATTAAAGCACTACGACATTTAGTAAGTAAAATATAAATAATTTGAATCCCAATATTAATATAATATAATTTTTTATACCGATAATTATAAATGATTGCTAATATCGCTAATAAAATTGTAATACAGGCTAAAAATGCCGCCGGATTACAATTAAAATATATACCAAATAAACGATTTCCCGATACACCAATGATCCAGCCATTTTTACTATCATAAATATTAAATAAATACATGATAATAGAAATAAAGCTTGCAAAACCAACTAAAATATTTGTAAAAGGAATAATTAGTGAAATTTCTTCTTTTATTGATGATATCGTAGTTGATTTTTGATTATTAAAAAGTAAGAAAAATATGATTAATTGAATAATAGCAAGAATATATGATTTTAAATCACTATATTTTTGATTTAAGATAGTTGCTAGTAATAAAATGATGCCATAAGTACTAATGTATATAAAATTTTTATTAATATTTATTTGTTTATGGAACGTATCGTTAATAATAAGATAAACTCCCCAAATAATTATAGCTATTGATAAAAATGTATTGCTAATACCAAAATATCCTAAAGCTAGGGTATTGATAAAAATATATAGGATAAAAGCTAATCTAAAATATTTATGAGATAATAAATATTTTTTCATATACTAATTACCAATAACATATTTTTTTCTAATGTATTTTAGATATTTAGCTTTTATTTTAGTAAATGTTTGACTAGCAATAGGAATAACTTCTTTAGTTGTCATAATAAAAGTATGATTATTCATTATTTTATAAACATAGTCCATATTTACTAAATATGATTTATGTGGAGAAATAAAGTAATCATATTTTAATAATGGTTTCATCCATTTTTTAAAAGAGGTCCTAATTGTTGCTGATTTAATTGTTGAACCATGTTTAGTATGAATAAATAGATAATGATTTTCATATTCAACAAAAGTTATTAAACGATGATCAATCGTAGTAATACCATCTTTTGTTTTAATTTCTAATAAACTTAAGTCTTGATGACTTAATAAACTAAGAATTGATGACATAAGTGATAAAAACTTAATTTTTTCAATTGGCTTTGGTAAAATAGCAAATGGTAAGATATCTAAATACTCAGGTAAGTAATTAGTATTATCACTTATGAAAATAATAAAAGCGTAGGGGTTAATTTTACGAATTAACTTGCTGATATATAAAACTTTATCGATGTTTTTAGAAGTTAGATCTAAAAAATATATATTAACAGTACTAGTAATATCATTATTATATTCATTTAGTTCTAAATCAGATGATATTGTAATTATTTTAAAATAGTTTTTAGTAATATATGGCATATGCTGATTAAAAATTTCTTTGATTGTTTGTTTTTCGTCACTATATAAAATAACTTTATACATAGAATATTTCCCCTCTATTAAACGTTTATCAATATATTTCGTTTGACAGTTTACCATACTTAGTTGATTTTTTCTATAGAAGTGAAATTAATAATTAATTTTTTTTTATAAAAATTTTAGGATACCTATTTAATCATAGGATATATGTTCAAGGGTGATATTTGATTAAAGTTACATGTTTTAAGTGTATTTTTTTTGTTTTTAAGTAAAAACATCTACTTACTTTAGGTAAGGTGATATACTTATGTTGCCAGGATGTAATTTATCTTTGGATTTGATAAATAAGCTATGATTCATGTAGACTGAATTACTTCTTAGGCTAATTATCTCTAATTAGATATTTATGAAGAATATTTAGAAAAAAGGAGGTGATAAAATGCATAGAATCAAAAAGTTATTTATTTTGCAATTAGCAGTGATTTTAGTGTTTTCAGTAATTACAGTTATGTCTTCTGCAGATGCTAATATTCCTCAAGGACCAATTGATAACGTTGATAAGGATAATGGTGTAAACCAAATTATGGAAGCAGGAATTGAGGATAAAAATTTTGCGACGGCAATATATGATTCCTTTGCATCAGCTAATTACTTTGGTGATGAAACTAAAGATGTAAGGCAGATACTAGGAGAATACGAAGGCGCTATTGATGCTGCTAATCGAGGAATTAAAAGTATTTATGGTATTGAGTGGCTGAAAAATGCAACATCAATTGACTTGAGTAATCATCCCAATGCACCAACTACAAGTATAAGAAATGAAATTGGCGATTTAAGGCCTTTATCAATCGAATATATTATGCAAATTGCAGGCATTACTGAAAGTGAAGCGACTAGATGGTACCGAGAAGAACATAATGATAATTTGGAAATTGATTTATCTGGGAACCCAATTTCAAATTATAAAGAATGTGGTGGTAAATTATTAATAAGGATTAATGAAGACAACGTGGCATCATTTGATGGGTATAATTTAAATGCAATTAAAACGGGAGCTGTAGATTGGTCAATGGATTTAAAAGTAGATACACCAGAAATTTATAAAAATGATCAGCGAGTAAAATTTTCTAAAGACCCACTTATTACGCAAATTTTAGCAAATGTTACTACGGTAAATAATGATATTGCGATAAACTATGATGCATTTGATAATGATATATTTGAAGTTGATAATATTAAACATAGTGGTAGAGTTGTTGCAATGTTAGGAGTACCTACTCAAGGCGGAATAGCATTTTTTAAATATCTTAATTACGAAGGCGGAGGTGCCATAAATCGCGATATTATAACATATTCATATGGAACAAATTTTATGTCACGTATCTATATGCCAGTCGGTGCCAATAAAACTTTTAAAACAAATGTTAAAGTAACAAAATCTGCTACTAGTGATAATAGTGGTAAAAAGGTTGTTGGGGCTAAGTATCATTTATATTATAACGACGATGATCAAGATTATGAAAATGATGAATTAGTTTCTGATAAAATATATATTACTGATGAAAATGGTGAGTTTTATGTTGATGATAATTTAGGAGTCGGTGAATATTATTTAAAAGAATTTGAAGCACCAGAGGGGTTCTTGATCAATGAAAATCCAATTTTCTTTAATATTACTGCTGATAAAACAACTATTAGTGTAACTGGTGGAGATAAAGATTTAAATATAAATGCTGGAGATATTGAAGAAGATCCAAATACTGTTTATATTGATCGTTATTCTAATGATGTTGAAGTAAGTATAAATGTTGATCCAGATTATGCTGCTGATCCTAATTATAAGTTAGAAAATATTGAACTTACATATTTTGATCGTGAAAGGCAAGAATTTATTACGCTAAATGTTACTGGGCCAGATGCTAATACCCCGTTTGCTTCGCCTGAAGAAGCTGCAAAATGGGTAACTGACTGGATTAATTCTAATAAAGGTAATGAAGAAAATCCAGGGATTATTGATGGACAAGTAACAATAAATGCGCATTTTACTCATAACAAAGAACTCCAGACTTCAGATCCTAGACCAACGATGGATGTTGAATTTGATAAAGCTAGTCGAGACTTTGATGAAGATGGTGATTTGAACTTATCATCACTACCAGGGGCAACCTTTAAATTAGAATGTATGCATAAGCATACTGAAAAATGTAAGGATAAAAATGGTGGTTATACAAACTGCACGGATCCTCATACTGATGATCCTAAATATTTAACAGATGAGGGATGTAGCTGGACTAGCGAAGCTATTAGTGATAGTGAAGGAAAAGTTAGATTTACAAAATTAAATACGGGAAAATATAAAATGAAAGAAACTATTGTTCCAGATGGTTATTTACCAACTGAAACAACATGGATTTTGACTGTAGATGCAATTAACAATACTTTTGAAATCGTTGTTGATTCAACTGATGATAACAGTGATTTAATTGGTAATCAAGATGATGGTTATACAATTGTTAATGAAACTTATAATATAAAAGTAATCAAAATCGATGCTGAAACAAATAAAAAACTAGTTGGAGCAGAGTTTGGTTTATTTAAAAAAGAAGCAAATGGAGAATGGAGTAGTGAACCAATCCAGACTTCTATTACTAATAAACATGGTTTGGCTTTCTTTGAAAAGCTAAGTGAAGGGGAATACAAGATTAAGGAACTCACAGCCCCACCGGGCTATGAAATAATTACAGAGGAAGTCGTGTTCAAACTACCGTTTGAATATCTAAGTAAAGATTTAAATGGTGTTGAAAACACATTCTCATCTGATTCTAAAACAATTACATTTACAATTTCTAATAAAGTCGGTTTCAATCTTCCAAAAACTGGAGCTGGCATAACGGCAAGAATTGCTGCAATTGGAATTGTAATCATGGGAATAACAGTTATATTATTAAAAAAGACAAGAAAAATAGAAAAGGGTTAAACTATTTTAATTTTAAGGAGAGGTAAAAAGACGATGAAAGCGATTAAGAAGATTTTTAGTTTAATGTTGGTTTTTCTAGTTGGGTTTGCTTTAACATTGCCTGCAGTGGCATCTGATAAAGTTGATCCAGTGAATAACCCTGATATTGATCCAGATATAAAAACAGGGACAATAACAATTAATAAAGAAGGTTCTACTTTTAGCATTTATAAAATTTTAGATGCTGTTGGTAAAAAAGGACAAAATGTTTATAATTATACAGTAAATGGTAACTTTACTGGTTTGATTGGTGAGGGTAAAACTTATTCTTTGGAAAAAATTGCAGCTATGCCTAACCAATTAAATATTAATAATTATGATGGTGAAGGTAATTTAATTGGTGTAACTGATCCAATTACTGAAGAAACATCAGCTTTTACAACTGCTGCACAAGCTTATATTGAAGGGAATGGTATACAACCAACTGCTACAATTCCTGTTGGTGGAACAGGGGAAACAAAAGTTACTTTAGATATTGGTTTCTATATTATTATTGAAACTGGTACTTCTGGTGATTCTGCAAGTGTTGCATCTAAATCTATGTTAGTACCATTACCATATGTTGATACAGCTGAAGGTAATAAATTATTTTGGAATTTTGATTTAAAAATTACACCAAAAGATGAGCCAGTAAATGTTGATAAAAGCATTATTGAAGGTGGCAAAAAAGAAAATGTTAGTACAAATAATGTAGGAGATATTCTTACATATCAAGTAGATGCTGATATTCCTCATTATGATGCTTCTACAAATACTCAAATGGTTAAATATATTATTACCGATACATTAAGTAAAGGGTTAGATTTCTATATAGAAGGAGATCCTGAAAATAATAATATCGATATTATTGTATCTAATTTCAGTGGAGAAAGTAAAACATTGAAACCAGGTACTTTAGAAACACATCAAACAACAATTGGTGAAGAACCATATACTTATTATTCAGTAACTGATGGAGATTATGCAGTTAGTTATGATGGAAAGACAATGACTCTTGTTTTTGATTATCCTGATGTAATGGCTTATAATAATCTTCAACTTAATTATCAAGTAAAAATTAATGAAGATGCTGTAATTGGTGTTGAAGGAAACCCTAACCAAGTTGATCTTGAATATACTAACAACAATAAAACATGGGATACATCAGTTCCAGAAGATGAAACAAAAACTTATGTTTATGGTTTAAAAATTAATAAAGTTGACCCTATTGGAAATAAACTAGACGGTGCTGAGTTCCAATTATATGCAGGTGCACCTGATCCTGATGGTGATTATGAAGGAAGAGATCCTTTAGTTACTTATAAATATGAAAATGGTCAACTAGTGATAAATAGTAATGATGGTAAAACAGCTATTACAGATGGAAATGGTATTGCTTATTTAATTGGTTTTGAAGCTGGAACATATGCATTAGTAGAAACAAAAGCTCCTAACGGATATATTATTCCAGATGGTCAAATGCAATTAGATGTTGTTGAAACAATAGGTGTTGATGAAGATGGTAAAGAAGCAGTTACTGATGTAAAATATACTTTAACAACAGGAACTGAAAAGACTGAATTACCTACTGAAGTTCTTGGAGATGTTGAAATAGGTGATGGATCTGTGGCTGTAACAACAATTGTCAATCCTAAAGGATTTAACTTACCTAGAACAGGTGGCGCTGGTACTTGGATGTTTGCTGTTGGTGGTATTTTAATCATGGCAGGTATGGCTACAGCGTTTGTTAAATTAAGAAAAAAAGAAAACTAAAATATAAAGAACTACATTAGTAGTTCTTTATTTGATAAAGAGGTACTATGAAAAAAAATGTAGTTAGAATAATATTAATAGTAGGTTTTTGTGTTGGTTTAATAATTAGCTTGTATCCATTAATTAGTAATATTTATTCTAGAAGAAATCAAATACAAGTTATCAATGATTATACTGAAGATATTAAGGAAATTGATACGAAACAAATTGCAAAAGAGTTAGAATTAGCCAATGCTTATAATCGTAAGTTAAATCAGACAATTGTTTTGACTGATCCCTTTGATCCAAGTGCTATTGACATGGCTGATGATGCGTATTATGATATTTTAAATTATACTGATGATGGGGTAATGGCATATATCAATATTCCAAAGATCGATGTTAATTTGCCAATTTATCATGGTACTGATAATGAACACATGTTAAAGGGTGTAGGACATTTAGTAGGTACATCTTTTCCAGTTGGTGGCGTTGATACACACGCAGTTTTATCAGCTCATTCAGGCTTATCTACAGCGGAATTGTTTACTAATTTAGCGGATTTAAAAAAAGGTGATTTATTTTATATTCATGTATTAGATGATGTATTAGCTTATGAAGTTGATAAAATAAATGTGGTTAAACCTGATGAAACTAATGATTTAAAGATTGTTCCAGGGCAAGATTATGTGACTTTAGTTACATGTACACCTTATGGGATTAATAGTCATCGTTTATTGGTTAGAGGTCATAGAGTTGAATATGATCCAGATTTAGAAAAACAAGAAAGTAAAAAAGCTAATAATGATGTATGGTTTAAAGAATATATTAAATCGATTGTAAGTGGGATTGGAATTATTGTATTAATTATTATTTTTATTGTCGTATTAAAAAGAGTTAAAAGGGTATTGCGGAGGTAAAAGTAATGGTTAGAAAAATTCTGATGGTGCTTGTTGGTATTGGTTTTTTAGCAGGTTTGTGTTTTTTCTTGTTTCCATATGTTAATTCTTGGATGGTAAATAATGATGCTAAAAAGGAAATAGAAAGTTTTGAAGTTTTGAAAGAGGAAAAAAACTTTGATACACATGATTTGTTGTTTGAGATGATGGAAGATTACAATAATAAATTGTATAAAGATGGGCAAAACGGTATTAGTGATGCTTGGACTTTTGATCAAAAAGATTTTGTAATTGGTGATTATGATTTTAAAAATGATGTTTTTGCAACTATATCTATTCCTAAGATGAATCTTGAGATGCCAGTTTATTTAGGGGCATCTAAAGAAAATATGGCAAAAGGAATTACAGTTCTCGCAAATACTTCTTTACCAATTGGGGGAAAAAATACAAACAGTGTTTTAGCTGGTCATCGAGGATATCGTGGGGTACCGTTTTTTAGAGACATTGAGAATTTACAAATTGGTGATGAAGTAACGATTAACAATTATTGGCAAGAGCTTAAATATATTGTTAGTGATATTCAAATAATTTTACCTTCAGAAAGTGAAAAAATATTGATTCAAGAAGGTAAAGATATGATTACTTTGATTACTTGTCATCCTTATCGTAGAAATTATCAACGATATGTTGTCTACTGTGTTAGAGAAGATGAGTATAAAAAAGATGAAAATAGTGCAGTACATCAAGAATCAAAAGTTGTTAAATCTTCTAAAAATGATATTATGATTGAGCGATATTTACCATTTGTTTTACTATTAATATTAATAATTTTTATATTTGTACTAATCAAAAAAACAAAGAACTAGGATGTTCCTAGTTCTTTTTTATTTTACCTTGATAACAAGAAAAACCTGCTAAGTCATCTTCGATTTTCAATAAACGATTATATTTACAAATACGTTCACTTCTAGACATTGAACCGGTTTTGATTTGTCCGATATTTAAAGCTACTGCTAGATCAGCAATAAATGTATCTTCACTTTCTCCAGAGCGATGAGATATAATTGGTGCAATCTTGTTTTTAGTCGCAAGTTCGATACAATCTAAAGTTTCGCTTAAAGTACCAATTTGATTTAGTTTAATTAAAATACTATTACTATAGTGCTCATCAATACCTCGTTGTAATCGTTTAGTATTAGTTACAAATAAATCATCACCAACTAGTTGAATTTTATCACCTAGTTTATTAGTTAATTCACGCCAACCGCTATAATCTTCTTGATCAAGTCCATCTTCAATTGAAATGATTGGATATTTAGAGATAAGTTTTTCATAATATGCAATTAATTCTTTAGTTGAATAATCTTGATTATTAATTGTATATATACCGTTATGGTATAATTCACTAGCTGCAACATCTAAAGCGATAGCGATGTCTTTGCCAGGTTGTAAATGACATTCATTAATAGCTTTAATAATTAATTCTAATGCTTCTTCATTACTATTTAAATTAGGAGCAAAACCTCCTTCATCACCAACAGATGTTGCTAAATTGGCTCTTTTTAAAATTGCTTTTAAGGTATGGAAAACATTAGTTGCCATCTCCATTGCCTGATAAAATGAATTTGCACTAATAGGCATAATCATAAATTCTTGAAAATCCAATGAATTATCGGCATGACTTCCACCATTGATAATATTAATCATTGGAGTTGGCAAAACTCTGGTATTTGGAGTACCCAAATAACGATAAAGAGGGATATCTAAATAATTAGCAGCACAATTAGCTACAGCTAAAGATACTGCAAGTGTAGCATTAGCACCTAATTTAGATTTATTTTCACTATTATCATAGCGAATCATAGTCATATCAATTTCTCGTTGTGATAAAACATTTTTTTGTTTTAATAGCTTGTTGATTGTATCATTGATATTGTTTACAGCTTTAAATACACTTTTACCTAAATAACGACTTTCATCATTATCACGTAATTCTAAAGCTTCGTATTTACCTGTTGATGCACCACTAGGAACAATTGCACTACCACAAAAACCACTTTCAGTTGTTACTTCAACTTGAATTGTTGGAAATCCACGAGAGTCTAATACTTGTCTTGCATATACATTATTTATATATGGCATATTTTTTCACCTCATTTATATTATGGAACAATTGTATGGTTTTAGTCATTTTTTATAATTTAATGATTTAGATATTATTTAAATGTGTTATACTATTTATGGTGATGCAAAATGATAAGTGGAATATTGATGGTTTTAGGAATTTTTAGTTTGTTAGTTTTAGGATGTTTTTTCTTGGTTTATAGCAGTGAAAAAAAACGTTTGAATCTAAAAAAACATGAAGAAAGAATAAATGTTATTGAGCAGACTAATGAACAATTAGATGATGTTTTAAAGCAGATGCAAGCTCTTAATCCGCCCCTTGAAAAGATTTGTGGGCAAATTGACAAATTTAATCATAAATTTCTAAAAGTAAAATAGTTAAAAAATTATTGACAATGAAATAAATTTTTATATAATATAAATAAATATTGGAAACTCGTTGATAAAGAGAGTAGTTTGATGGCGTTTTTTAGCGAGCTGATGATGGTGGAAGATCAGTAAACAAAATTAGATGAACCGCACTTTGTAGAGGATTGCTTGAACTTAGTAGGGCAGTAAGTAAGTCTACTTTACAGACAAGAGGGGATATAAATCTTTATATCAATAAGAGTGGTACCGCGGATAATTCGTCTCTTGGCAAATGCCAGGGGACTTTTTATTTTGCAAAAATTAGGAAAGGGTGAAAAAAATGAAGAAATGTTTTAAGTTATTATTAGCAGGAATCATGGTGTTTACACTTGTAGCATGTGGTGGTGAAGAAAAGGCTAGTGAAGAAGGAAATGTAAAAGAAATTAATATAGCTGTATCACCAGATTATCCACCATATGAATCTTTAGATACAGATGGTAAGACAATTGTTGGATTTGATGCTGACATGATTGCATTATTTCCAGAATATTTAAATGATGGAGATACAACATATAAATTTGTATGGCATAGTATGAGTTTTGAAAATATTGTTTCTCAAGTTCAAGGAGGACAAGTTGATATTGGTGTATCTGGATTTACTTATGATAAATCTAGAAAAGTAGCTTGGTCAAAACCATATACAGCTACAGCTCAAGTGGCCGTTGTTGATAAAGATTCAGATATTAAAACAGTTAAAGATTTAGAAGGTAAAACTGTTGCGGCACAAAGTGGTTCAACTGGTGAAAAAGCAGCTAAGGAAATTAAAGATGCAAATGTTGTTTCGGTAACTAATGTTCAAGAAATTTTTAGTTCTTTAACTAGTAAGCAATATGATGCAGTTGTTGTTGATTTAGCAGTTGCACAAAATTATGTAAAAGAACAAGGTTTTGTAATGTTAGATGAATCATTATTGGATGAAAAAAATTATATTATCGCTAAAGAAGGTAATGATGAAATGATTGATATGATCAATAAATGTATTGATAAGTTTTTAGCTAGCGATGATTACAAAACTTTATGTGAAAAATACGGTTTAAAACAATTAGAAAATTAAAAAAAGGTAGGGATAGATATGTTTAGTGCATTCAACAGTATCTTTACCCCAGAAAACTTATTATTTCTTTTAAAAGGGGCAATGACATCACTTGGAATCGCAGCTCTGTCCCTTTTAATTGGTTTTGTATTTGGGGTATTAGGTGCTTCTGCAAAAATTTCAAACAATAAAATTTTAAGAGCAATAGCTAATGTGTATGTCGAAGTAATTCGTGGAACGCCTATGCTATTACAGATTATGATTATTTTCAATGTAGTCCCAATTATTATTACTGAAATTACAGGAAATGTATTTAGAATGAATTATTATTTAATTGGGGTTGTGGCGATGAGTATCAATAGTGGTGCTTATACTACAGAATTGATTAGAAGTGGAATTAATGGTGTTGATAAAGGTCAATGGGAAGCTTGTCAGACATTAGGACTTTCAAGATGGCAAACAATGAGATTTGTTATTTTACCTCAAGCTTTTAAAAGAATTGTTCCACCACTTGTAAGTGAATTTATTACTTTAATTAAAGATTCTTCTTTAATTAGTGTAATTGGAGCAGTAGAATTAATGAATTCTGCAAAGGTAATTGGAAATCAATATTATGAATTTATGTCACCTTATTGTTTAGCGGGACTATATTATTTAGCTATGACATTGACTATTTCATATATTGCTAAAAAGATAGAAAGGAAGTTGGCTGTAAGTGATTAAAGTAGAACATATTGTTAAAGAATTTAATAGTTTAAAGGCAGTTAATGACGTTTCTTTAGAAATAAAAAAAGGTGAAATTGTCTGTTTAATTGGGCCATCGGGTTCTGGTAAAAGTACAGTTTTAAGATGTATTAATGGACTTGAAAAACCAGAAAGTGGAAAAATTTATGTTAATGGTGAATTGTTTGATGAAAAGAATAAAGAAAATTATACTCGTTTAAAAAGTAAAATGGGTTTTGTGTTCCAACACTTTAATTTATTTCCTAATATGACAGTTTTAGAAAATTTAACATTAGCACCGATTAATGTGATGAATAAATCAAAAGAAGAAGCTATACAAATTGCTTGTAAATATTTAGAACGTGTTGGTTTGTTAGATAAAAAAGATGTTTATCCAAATAAATTGTCAGGAGGGCAAAAACAACGTGTTGCAATTGCTCGAAGTTTATGTATGAATCCTGAAATTATGTTGTTCGATGAACCAACTAGTGCGTTAGATCCAGAAATGGTTATTGAAGTATTAGAAGTTATGCAAGAATTAGCTAAAGAAGGAATGACGATGGTTGTAGTGACTCATGAAATGGGCTTTGCTAGAACAGTGGCGAATCGAGTAGTTTTTTTAGAAGAAGGTAAAATTGTTGAAGAAACTGATTCAAAAGAATTTTTTACCAATCCTAAAACTTCAAGAGCCAAAGAATTCCTTAGTAAGGTGATGCATTAATGAAAATTGATTTTTTTGATGTTGAAGCTTGGATGACCGAACATGAAAAAGATTATTGTTATAATCTTGCTGAAACATGTGTTGATTCAATGAATATTAATGATTTATTGGAAATGGTCGAGGATAAAGATGCAGTAATTAATGATATATTGAATACCAAATTGGATTATGGTCCAATAGAAGGAAGTAAAAGGTTACGTAGGGCTATTGCAAAGTTATATAAGACAGGTGATTTAAATAATATTGCAATTAGTCATGGGTGCATTAATGCTAATGAATTAGTGTTAATTAGTTTGCTTGAAAAAGGTGATCATCTTATTTCAATAACGCCAACTTATCAACAGATGTATTCTTTTCCAGAATCATTTGGAGTAGAAACAAGTTTGGTTGAATTAAAAGAAGAAAATGATTGGTTACCAGATCTTGATGATTTTAAACGAGCAATTAAAGACAATACAAAGATGATTTGTTTAGTTAATCCAAATAACCCTACAAGTACAATGTTTTCAAAAGAATTTTTATTGGAGTTAATTGAAATTGCTAAAGCTCATCAATTATATATTCTTTGTGATGAGGTATACCAAGGGTTAGGTGATGATGAAGTGTCGATTAGTGATTTGTATGATTTAGGTATTGCAACTAGTAGTTTATCAAAAATCACTTCATATGCAGGTCTTAGAATAGGGTGGATAAAAGCTAATTGTGAGATTATTAAAATGATTAATGATCGTCGTGATTATCATATTATTTCTACTGGTTATATTAATGATTATTTAGCTACGATCGTAGTTGAAAATTATGATAAGATTTTAAAAAGAAGTAGAAAAATCATTGAAACTAATAGACAAATTTTAATCGATTGGTTAGAAAAAGAGCCATTGGTTGATTGTGTTGTACCTAAGGTTGGAACAATTGCCTTTTTAAAGTATAAATTACCGATAAAATCAAAAGAGCTTTGTATTGAATTACAAAAAGATACTGGAGTCTTTTTTGTACCAGGAGCTTGTTTTAAGCAGGAATATCATTTACGGTTTGGCTTTGCAAACAACAGTAAAGATATTAAAATAGGTTTAGAATTATTTTCTAAATGGTTACATAAAGATGATTAAAATTTAATTATGTTTATAAATAGAAAGACAATAACTCAGTTAAATTGATGTGATTGTCTTTTTTAGTATGCTTAGATTTATATTTTTTAATGTTTTACTATAAACATTAAATCTAGTTATTTTATAAAAATATAAATTCTTTAATAATAAAATATTTATCAAAAAGTATAAAGAAAAATGATCACTAAAAAAGTATATGATAATGAGGTGATCAAATTGGTTAA
>ERZ791922.555-NODE-555-length-21852-cov-31.976556_pt1 | contig 21852 bp, 19 predicted proteins | sample MGYA00510134_ERZ791922 | MGnify/ENA primary metagenome ERZ791922 (study PRJEB30046, sample SAMN00792101) | human gut metagenome | study: EMG produced TPA metagenomics assembly of the A metagenome-wide association study of gut microbiota in type 2...
GTCTGTCTGTCTGTCTGTCTGTCTGTCTGTCTGTCTGTCTGTCTGTCTGTCTGTCATGAGCGTGCTGCCTTTTTCAGCAAATGTCAAGAGCAAATCACGATAATATTCATATTGCTTCTGGCGAGCTTCAATTTCGGCTGGCAAGCCAATATTCAGGTCAGTGCAGATGAACTCAAAGTTATCAAGAACCTCTACTAACCTGCTTTGTATATCCTTAGATGGAACTGGAACTTTATATGCAAGTACCTTTTGAAAATCTAAAGAATCCACTGTTCCGCCTTGTTTTTTTGTTTTTACCAGAATGTCCTTTCCTTTTCCCTGTATTAAATGAAATGCATATCTCGGAAGAATATCTTCATTAACAACAAGCATTTTTATATCCTGATTAATAGTAGTTTCAAAAGGTACATAAGCAACTGGGAAAGTATGCTTTAAAATTCCAGATCTTGTTACTACAGCAATACTATTTGCTGGATATACTGTCATAGATGCTTCTTTTACTGCTTTTTCTGTAATATGGTCTTGTGTATCTACCAATGTTGATGCTTTCATGTCTTTTGATGAAATCCAAGGAATCGTACCTTGTTCCCAAAAACTCTTTTCTGACATAGATGGAGTTTTTCCACCAGACCATTTTCCCAAGTCAGCAAGTGGCTTCATCGGATAGTTTCTATCATGAGAGAGTAATTTATCTCTGTAAAATTCATACTGTTTCTTCCGAGCTGTAAGCTCGGCTGTAAGCTCGGCTGTAAGTAACGTGAAAGAGTCCAGCACGCGGACTATTTCACGTTGTACCTCCAGAGGAGGTACAGGCAAGCTAAAGTTCTCCACATCGGAGATGTGGACATGAGGAACTCCACCTCCCTTTTTTGTATCAGAGATTTTATCTTGTATATTTGTCATAAAATAATACAAATATTTGGTTTCTGTAAATTCATTTCCTTTAACAGTGAAGCAATCATTTGCAAAAATAGGAATATTCCAATACTGAACATATCCTGCACCTGCTCCACTCCCCGCAACAGTTATAGTTTCTCCATCCCGATTTGAAGAATTACAATAAAAAGCTGGCTCCTTGCCACCCGATATTACCGGTATATCTCCTTCAACAGCTTTAGCTTTTGTCAATGATGTTCCTCTTTGCATATATGAAACTTCACGCAATTTTTTCACTGTCACCCCATTAGGGCAAAGTTCCTCAATCAACTCATCTAATCTGCCCATGCGTCCACCTCGATTTCTGCAATGATTTTATCAATCTCATCACGGAGTGCCTGCTCACGAGCAACAATTTCCTTAATTTCTGCATTCAGCTTCACAATATCAATTTTCTCTCTGGTATCTTCGGCCTCAACATATGTAGACACAGACAAGTTATAATCATTTTCGGATATTTCCTCATAGCCCGCCAGATGTGCAAAATGTTCCACTTCTTCACGCTTTGCAAACACATCCACGATCCGGTCGATATTCTCTGGCGTCAGTTTATTATTGTTGGTAACCTTCACGCATTCGCTTGTAGCATCAATAAACAGCGTCTTATTATCTGTCTTGTTCTTTTTCATCACCATAATGCAAGTTGCAATCGAAGTACCAAAGAACAGATTACTCGGCAACTGAATAATGCAATCCACATAATTATTATCCACAAGATATTTACGGATTTTCTGCTCGGCACCACTACGATACATAATTCCCGGAAAGCATACAATGGCAGCAGTTCCATTAGACGCAAGCCACGACAAACTGTGCATGATAAATGCCATATCTGCCTTACTTTTCGGCGCAAGCACTCCGGCAGGAGAAAATCTCGGATCATTAATCAACAATGGATTATCTGTTCCTGCCCATTTTATAGAATATGGTGGATTGGATACTATTAATTCAAACGGTTCATCGTCCCAGTGCTGTGGTGCAAGCAATGTATCTTCACAGGCAATATTGAATTTATCGAATCCAACATCATGCAAAAACATATTGATACGACACAAGTTGTAGGTTGTGATATTGATTTCCTGACCGTAAAATCCATTACGGATAGCGTCCTTGCCAAGAATTTTCTCAGCCTTCAGAAGCAATGAACCAGAACCGCAAGCTGGATCATATACTTTATTGATTTCTGTTTTTCCCACAGTACCAAGCCGTGTGAGTAATTCGGACACGTCTGCCGGAGTAAAGAATTCTCCACCAGATTTTCCAGCGTTCGATGCGTACATGGTCATAAGGTACTCATATGCATCACCAAAGGCATCAATGGAATGGTCTTTCACATCTCCCAGATTCATTTCACCCACGCCATTCAGAAGTTTTACGAGTTTTTCATTACGTTTTGCAACTGTAGCACCTAATTTATTACTGTTTACATCATAATCATCGAATAATCCAGCAAAATCGCTTTCCGACTCGCTTCCTTGTGCAGATTCCTCTATATGTCGGAACACACGCTCCAATGTTTCATTTAAATTTTCATCATTCGCAGCATCCGCACGTACATTGCAGAACAGCTCACTCGGCAGAATGAAGAATCCTTTTTCTTCTACCAATCCTTCTCTTGCTTCTTCCGCATCCTCATCTGATATTTTTGCAAAATCAAATCCGATGTTACCTGCATCAGCCTCACCACTGTTTATATAATTACACAAGTTCTCGGAAATATAACGATAGAACATTGTGCCAAGAACATAATTTTTAAAGTCCCAACCATCGACTGCTCCACGCAGCTCATCTGCAATCGCCCATATCGCACGGTGCAATTCATCACGTTCCTGTTCCTTTTTGGTATCAACCATTTTCTCTTCCTCCATTATCCTCTGGTATAAATTCCAGAATATCGTCAACGCCACAGTTTAAAACCCGACATATACTCTCCACGCTTTCGAGGGAAATATACCCATTACGTTTCAATCGTGTGATGATATTTGCAGAGAACCCAGCCTCCTGCTGCAACTGTGCGTTTGTCATATTTTTTTCTATCAGTAAATGAAATAATTTTTTGTAGCTGACCGCCATGCCATCCCTCCACTATTTTTAATAAATATAGATAAAATATATCACGAAAAAGTGAATTTTTCAATCTACACAAAACACAGAAGTTTGACAGTTGTAAAATAAATAATCCTTCACCAAGCCTTATAAACTACTGGTTGTAGCTTTTTTATTTCTCAAATTGTAAAAGATGGGATATCTTTTTATCATTTACAATTTAATTTAGTCATTTTCAATAAAAAGACTAAATTAAAATTCTTTATGACGAAGATAACACCAAATATTCACATATATGTATCAGGAAATTTTTCCAAAAAAATAAGCACCGGTCACCCGGTGCCTATTTTTCGTTATGCAGTTGCCTGCTCAGCTTTCTCTACTTCTGCAATTGCCTGTTTTCTCATAGGAATACGGCAGTTTTTGTTGTTTCCAAACTCTACAATAACGTCTTCTTCTGTCATGTCAATAACAACACCGTAGAAACCGCTTGTTGTTACAACGCTGTCGCCTACTTCCATACTGTTCAGCATAGCCTGAAGTCTTTTCTGCTCTTTTTTCTGAGGGCGGATCATCAGGAAATACATAATTCCAAAGATGATTACCATCCAAATGATCATCATGCCCATACTTGCAGCTCCGCTTGCTTCCATTTTGTTTCCTCCTGTTTCCTGACTGTCTTACCTGCTTCCCTGTCCGGAAGCATTATAACACATCATACACAAAAATAAGAATTTCTTCAAGTGTTTTTGTTGCTTTTTTTCTATTTCTGTATTTTATTTATACAGTTTTTATTCTCCTCTGAGGAAGCCTTCCAGTCGCATTTTCTTATATTCTGCAAATCTGCCTTCATCAAGAGCTTCTCTGATCTCCTCCATCATGTGATTATAAAAATACAGATTATGGAGAACGCAGAGGCGCATTCCCAGCATCTCCTTTGCTTTCAGAAGATGACGGATATAGGCTCTGCTGTAATGACGGCAGGCCGGACACTGACAGCCTTCTTCTATCGGTCTTGTATCCAGTTCATATTTTGCATTGAACATGTTCATTTTTCCATGATTGGTATACACATGGCCATGACGTCCGTTTCGGCTTGGATATACGCAGTCAAAGAAATCCACGCCTCTGTCTACGCCTTCAATGATATTGGCAGGTGTTCCCACCCCCATAAGATAGGTGGGTTTGTTCTGAGGCAGATACGGAACCACTGCATCCAGGATCCGATACATTTCTTCATGAGTTTCTCCTACTGCAAGTCCGCCTACTGCATAACCGTCCAGATCCATTTTTGCAATTTCTTTTGCATGCTCAATACGGATATCTTCATAAATGGCGCCCTGATTGATGCCAAAAAGAAGCTGATTCTTATTGATGGTATCCGGCAGACTGTTCAGCCTTGCCATTTCTGTTTTGCATCTGGCAAGCCAGCGGGTAGTCCTCTCTACGGATTTCTGCACATAATCTCTGTCTGCAACACTGCTTGGACATTCGTCAAAGGCCATGGCAATGGTGGATGCAAGATTGGACTGGATCTGCATACTTTCCTCCGGACCCATAAAGATTTTATGTCCGTCAATATGGGACTGGAAATGAACGCCCTCCTCCTTGATCTTGCGGAGCTTGGCAAGGGAAAACACCTGGAAACCACCGGAATCTGTCAGGATCGGTTTGTCCCATACCATAAACTTGTGAAGCCCGCCAAGCTGTTTTACCACTTTATCACCAGGGCGCACATGAAGATGATAGGTATTGGAAAGCTCTACCTGAGTTCCAATCTCATGAAGATCCATGGTGGACACCGCGCCTTTAATGGCGCCGATGGTTCCTACATTCATAAATACAGGGGTCTGTATGGTACCGTGGACCGTATGAAACTCTGCTCTTTTTGCACGCCCCTCTGTTTTCAGCAACTTATATTCTGCCATAGTTCTGCTTCCTCTTTCTGCGGTAATATTTTTACTGTTTTTCAGTATAACTTGTATTGCATAAAAAGTAAAGTACGCAGCCGGAGGAAATCCTGCTGTTTGTACTGTGATAGATCGCGCCCTATAAACGACCGATATATTTTCACATATCAAAATCAGATTATTTTTATCTGTTTTTCAGAATCCCACGCCTGTTTACCCTTACAAATTGTGAAAGTTATACATTGTCATTTTAAAAACTTTGTCGTATAATGTTACGGAATCTTTATCTTATCGTTTACTTATAATAAGAAAGAATATTTGACAGATCTACAACAGATACGACACGAGGAGGCTGACTCACATTTTATGAATACATATACATTAGGAATTGATATCGGATCTACCACCGTAAAAATTGCGATTCTTGATGAAAATCAAACCCTGTTGTTTGCCGATTATCAGAGACATTTTGCAAACATTCAGGAAACTCTGGCCGATCTTCTCCAGAAGGCATATGATAAGCTTGGCGAGTGTACCCTTCATCCGGTGATCACCGGTTCCGGAGGTCTGACTCTTGCCAATCATCTGGAGATCCCGTTTGTCCAGGAAGTAATCGCTGTTTCCTCCTCCCTGCAGACAATGGCTCCACAGACAGATGTTGCCATTGAGCTTGGCGGTGAGGATGCCAAGATCATTTATTTTGAAGGCGGAAATATCGAACAGCGTATGAATGGAATCTGTGCCGGAGGTACAGGCTCTTTTATCGATCAGATGGCATCTCTGCTTCAGACAGACGCCCCTGGTCTGAATGAGTATGCAAAAAATTATAAGGCTCTCTATCCCATTGCAGCCCGCTGCGGTGTTTTTGCAAAAACAGATATTCAGCCTCTGATCAATGAGGGCGCCACCAAGGAAGATCTTTCTGCCTCTATTTTTCAGGCAGTTGTCAACCAGACTATTTCCGGTCTTGCCTGCGGCAAGCCCATCAGAGGTCATGTGGCTTTTCTGGGAGGTCCGCTGCACTTTTTATCAGAGCTGAAAGCTGCCTTTATCCGTACTCTGAAGCTGGATGAGGAACACACCATTGTGCCGGAAAATTCTCATCTTTTTGCAGCCATCGGCTCTGCTCTCAATGCAAAGAAGGAAGTGGCAGTTTCTCTCACTGACTTAAAAGACCGTCTCCGCCATTCCATTAAGCTTGATTTTGAAGTAGAGCGTATGGAGCCTCTTTTTTCTTCAGAAGAGGATTACAGGGAATTTACAGAACGCCAGAGCTCTTACCGGGTAGCCACCGGTGATCTCTCCACTTACAGCGGAAACTGTTATCTTGGCATTGACGCCGGAAGCACCACCACAAAAACCGCTCTTGTAGGCGAAGACGGCAGCCTTCTTTATTCTTTTTACAGCAGCAATAACGGAAGCCCTCTGAATACTGCCATCCGCTCTATTCAGGAAATTTATTCACAGCTGCCAGAGGATGCCCATATTGCCTATGCCTGTTCCACAGGATACGGAGAAGCTCTGATCAAAGCAGCCCTTCTCCTTGACGAGGGAGAAGTGGAAACAGTTTCCCATTATTATGCCGCCGCCTTTTTTGACCCTGAGGTAGACTGCATCCTTGATATCGGCGGACAGGATATGAAGTGCATCAAGATCAAAAATCAGACTGTAGACAGTGTGCAGCTTAATGAAGCCTGCTCTTCCGGGTGCGGTTCCTTTATTGAAACCTTTGCAAAATCTCTGAACTACAGTGTGCAGGACTTCGCAAAAGCAGCCCTTTTTGCACAACATCCTATAGATCTCGGCACAAGATGTACGGTATTTATGAACTCCAAGGTAAAGCAGGCCCAGAAGGAAGGCGCAGAGGTTTCTGATATTTCTGCCGGACTTGCCTATTCGGTTATCAAAAACGCTCTTTATAAGGTAATCAAGGTTTCCGATGCCTCTGAGCTTGGAAAACACATTGTGGTGCAGGGCGGAACCTTTTATAATGATGCGGTTCTCAGAAGCTTTGAAAAAATTGCCGACTGTCATGCAATCCGTCCGGATATTGCAGGAATCATGGGCGCCTTTGGCGCTGCTCTGATCGCCAGAGAGCGCTATGAGGAAGGCAAAGAAACCACCATGCTTCCTATTGAAAAAATCAATTCCCTGAAATATACAACCTCTATGGCAAACTGCCGGGGCTGTACCAATAACTGCCGTCTTACCATCAACAAATTCAGCGGAGGACGTCAGTTTGTCAGCGGAAACCGATGCGAGCGCGGAATCGGCAAGGAGAAGAACAAAGAACATATTCCGAACCTTTATGAATACAAATATAAAAGAATTTTTTCCTACGAGCCACTGTCTGCGGACAAAGCAGTCCGGGGCAAGGTGGGAATCCCCCGGGTTCTCAACATGTTTGAGAATTATCCTTTCTGGTTTACTTTCTTTACAAAGCTGAATTATAAAGTAGTTCTTTCACCTACTTCCACCAGAAAGATTTATGAGCTTGGAATTGAATCCATTCCCAGTGAATCCGAATGTTATCCGGCAAAAATGGCTCACGGACATGTCAGCTGGCTTTTGAAAAAGGGCATAAAATTTATTTTTTATCCCTGCATCCCCTATGAGCGCAACGAGTTCCCGGATGCTGTAAACCATTACAACTGCCCTATTGTCACTTCCTATGCGGAAAATATCAAAAACAATGTGGACGAGCTTCATAACCCGGAAATTGATTTTCGTAATCCTTTTCTTGCCTTTACCTCAGAGGCAGTGCTTACTGACCGTCTTGTAGAGGTCTTTAAAGAACTGCCCGCCCAGGAGGTAAAAGACGCTGTTCACGCTGCCTGGGAAGAACTGGCAGCAGCCCGCAGAGATATTGAGAAAAAGGGTGAAGAAACTCTGGAATACCTGAAAAAAACAGGGCGCAGGGGCATTGTCCTGGCAGGACGTCCCTATCACATTGACCCGGAAATCCATCACGGCATCCCGGATCTTATTAACAGCTACGGACTTGCTGTTCTCACAGAGGATTCCATTTCCCATCTGGCAGACATTGAGCGTCCGATCCGCGTCAATGACCAGTGGATGTATCATTCCCGGCTTTATGCTGCCGCAAGCTTTGTAAAAACAAGGGAGGATCTTGATCTGATCCAGCTGAATTCCTTTGGCTGCGGCCTGGATGCTGTTACAACCGATGAGGTATATGAAATCCTGGACGGAAGCGGCAAGATCTACACCTGTCTGAAGATTGACGAGGTAAACAATCTTGGCGCAGCCCGCATCCGTATCCGTTCTCTTCTGGCAGCCATCCGCGCCAAAGAAAAGCAGAACAGAAAACGGAATGTCCAGTCCTCTGCCATTGAAAAAGTTGTTTTTACAAAAGAAATGAAAAAGGATTATACAATCCTCTGTCCGCAGATGTCGCCTTTCCATTTCAGTATTCTTCAAGCAGCCTTTAATTCCTGCGGATACAATCTGGAGGTTCTTCCAAACGACAACAAAGGTGCTGTGGATGTGGGACTGAAATATGTAAACAACGATGCCTGCTACCCTTCACTGATCGTTGTAGGGCAGATCATGGATGCTCTTTTATCCGGCAAATATGATCTGGATAAAACAGCAGTTATTATGACTCAGACAGGAGGCGGCTGCCGTGCTTCCAACTATATCGGATTTATTCGCCGGGCGCTGAAAAAAGCCGATATGGAGCAGGTTCCCGTCATCTCTCTGAATCTGAGCGGACTGGAAAGCAATCCGGGCTTTAAGCTGACGCTTCCTCTGGTGAAAAAAATATGCTATGGAGCCGTGTTCGGAGATCTTCTTATGAAATGCGTTTACCGGATGCGTCCTTATGAGCAGGAAAAGGGAATTGTCAACCGGAAGCACAAAATATGGGAACAAAGGGTGATTTCTTTCCTCCAGAGAGGAAGCATCAGCCACAGTCAGTTCAAAAAAATGTGCCGTGATCTGGTTCACGAATTTGATATGATCCCGATTACCGGAGAACGCAGGCCGCGGGTCGGGATCGTAGGAGAGATCCTGGTAAAATTCCTTCCTGCTGCAAACAACCATCTGGCAGAGCTTCTGGAGGCAGAAGGCGCCGAGGCAGTATGTCCTGACCTGATTGACTTTATCAGCTACTGCTTCTTTAACCAGAATTTCAAATCCGACTATCTTGGATTTAAGAAATCAAAGGCAACCATTGCCAACTGGGGAATCAAAGGAATTGACTGGCTTCGCAAAGCCGCAGATGAAGCTCTTGAGCAGAGTCGTCATTTTTCCTCTTCTGCGGATATCCGCCAGCTTGCAGAAATGGCTTCTCCTATTGTGTCTCCGGGAAATCAGACCGGGGAAGGCTGGTTCCTGACCGGAGAAATGCTGGAGCTGATCAACGGCGGTGTTCCCAACATTGTGTGTATTCAGCCCTTTGGCTGCCTGCCAAACCATATTGTGGGCAAAGGTGTTATCAAAGAAATCCGCCGCAGACATCCGGAAGCAAATATTGTCGCCATTGACTACGACCCGGGCGCCAGCGAGGTAAATCAGCTGAACCGTATCAAGCTTATGCTTTCTACTGCTGTAAAAAACATGGAAAAGGATGCATAACTGTCTCACAGAAATAGCATTCCATTTTATGCTTCACAACAACTGAATCCATATAACAAAAAGAGGATTTTCAGCCGGCTGCTGCCAGTTGAAAATCCTCTTTTCTATTTCACTGATTCCAGAAAAACCATCTTTATGCTATATGCTTCCCACTTGCCAATTTTAGCAGGTTGCTCCGCCTTTCAGGTGTTTCTGGGCTTTGATATTCTCTTCTTTTCTGCTGAGAAGATCATCTGCAAGAAGCTGCTCCTGTACATTTTCAAATCCCAGTCTTGCCACTGTATCCGCAAAACGCTCTCCTGTGATGCCCTGCTCACGGAACAGAAGAATTGCCTTTTCCACTACAGAAAGAACCTCTTCCTTATCTGTAAATACTTTGTCCAGATAACGGCCCTGAGCAACTCGTTTGCCCCATCTTCCGCCAATGTATACACGGAATCCGTTGGTATAGTTCTCAAAAGCATGGAACGGGCATTTTCCAATGCAACGACCACAGTGATTACATGCATTTTCATCAATCACGATCTTTCCGTTTTCTACCTTTGCCACCTTGATCGGACAGTTGTTCTCAACACGACAGATCTTGCATCCACGGCATTTTTCCATATCTACCAGCGGTATTCTCTGTCCGATAATACCAAGATCGTTGAGATCCGGCTTTACACAGTTATTTGGACATCCACCCACTGCGATCTTAAATTTATGAGGAAGCTTAACGTCTGCATATCCGTGGAAAAATCTTTCATGGATCTCCTCTGACAGAGCAAAGGTATCTATCAGACCATACTGGCAGGTTGTTCCCTTACAGGATACTACCGGACGTACCTTTGATCCGGTTCCGCCTGTTTCCAGACCTGCCTGCATCAGATATTCACGAAGGGGTTCAATATTATCAAAAGGCACTCCCTGGATTTCCATAGTCAGTCTGGAAGTCATGGTTACTTCTCCGCTTCCAAACCTCTCTGCCGCTTCTGCAATGGTTCTTGTCTCTTCCGCAGTGATCTTTCCGTTTCTTGTGATCACACGGCCATTGAATTTATCTGCAGTTGTCTTATCTCTTAAAAATCCAAGGGCTTTTACTCTTGTTTCCTCTTCCGGAGTCACAGCAGCCTGCGCATTCTGCACCTTCACATCATTAAAGAACAGAGAGCCTTCCAGAACTTTTGTATTTTTGTATCCATAATGACGGAGACGATTCTGAAGGAAATATGCTCTCTTGCCTTTTGCGCACACGAGAAGAAGTTTTTCTTCCTTATCCAGACCCTCAACCTCTCCATTGACTTTTGCCAGATCCACATACACAGCTCCCCTGATGGCCGGCGCCGGGCCTGCATCAACGATCTTATAATCCTTTGCCTTGCCTGCAGCATATTCTGCCGGCGTCATACTTTCCATTGTACCGTTGATCTTATTTAAAAGTATGTAAACAACCTGGACAAATGGATGGATTGCGGTGGAAAACGGCGGCGCATAAGCAAAATCAGCATTTTCAAAGTCTTCCAGAACTGCCCCCATATTGATTCCCATTACTGCAATATCAACCATTTTGTCAACTGCTCCCGGACCGAATACCTGAACCCCAAGAAGCTTGTGAGTTGTTTTATCTGCAATCATTTTTGTGATAAAGAAACTGGAATCCGGATAATAATGAGCTTTGTCATCTGTTGGGGCAAGAACAGTGATCACATCATATCCTGCTTCTTTTGCCTGCTCTTCTGTAAGGCCGGTACGTCCGATATTTAATCCGGGAAGCTTAATCACTCCGGTTCCCAGAACACCCGGATAAGTTTTTTCTTTTCCGGAAAGGATCTGTGCCAGTGTTCTTCCTTCCATATTTGCAGATGAACCCATCGGAGACCACTGAGGCTTTCCTGTGATCCGGTTTGTGACCATAACACAGTCTCCTGCCGCATAAACATCCTCCAGACTTGTTTTCATGGTATGATCCACCAAAATCGTTCCTCTGAACATTTCAATTCCGCTGTCTGTCAGAAAATCTGTATTTGGTCTGATCCCTGCTGCCATGATCAGAAGTTCACATCCAAGGACACCTGCGGATGTTTTTACTCCTGTCACTTCACTGTCTCCGAGGATTTCTTCTGCCTTTGTTCCGGTAATGACACGAATGCCTTCTTTCAGCAGATGCTTTTTTGCATAGGCTGCCATTTCCTCATCCAGTATATTTGGAAGGATCTGGGATGCAAAGTCAATAACAGTTACCTGGATTCCTTTTGCTTTCAGATTTTCCGCTGCCTCCAGGCCAATAAATCCTGCTCCGATCACCACTGCTTTTTTTACCTGATGCTCTTCTGCATAAGAGCGGATCTGAATGGCGTCATCCGGTGTACGCATTTTAAATACACCCTGTTTATCTGTTCCCGGAACAGGAAGAACTGCCGGAGATGCTCCTACTGCCAGAACCAGTTTGTCATAAGAACAGATTTCTTCTGTTCCTGTCTCCGTGTCACGTACGGTAATTTCTTTCCTGTCTGCATTTAAACCAACAGCCTCTTTTCCTGTCTTTACTTCCACGCCAGTCAGTCCCGCATATTTCTGAGGAGTGTTTACAATCAGCTCATCACGACTTTCAATCAGTCCTCCCACATAATAAGGCAGGCCACATCCTGCATAAGAAATATCTTTATCTTTTGTGATTACAACAACCTCCGCATTTCTGTCTTCTCTTTTTAATTTGGCTGCTGTTTTTGTTCCTGCAGCAACACCGCCTACGATCAATACTTTCATTTTAATCTCTCCTGTTTTTAAAATGGGTTTGTATATTCTATCTTTCTCTTATGTCAGCCTCTTCTTCCTGCTGCCTGTGGCAACAATACTTTTCATTTACACACTCCGGGCGCATTGCCTCACACACAGTGACATCCCCTCCACTGATAGTGATGCTCCGTCCGTTTACCAGAGCATCTGCAATCTTCTGTCTTGCACTGTTATAAATCCTTGTTACAGTTGGACGTGAAATATCCATTTTTACAGCGCACTGCTCCTGGTTCAGATTTACAAAATCCAGAAGTCTCATAACTTCATACTCGTCCAGGGTAAGATTTACACAGTTCTGTTCTGAAGCTCCCTTTGCGGAAAATTCAGTAACTTTTGGTTTCGAACAGATACATCTGCACTTTTGCGGTCTTGCCATTTGTCCCCCTTTCTCCGACACCTGCACTCTCACATACTGTCGCTGCATCCCAGCCAGCTTCACAGCTCTTACAGTATTGGTTTACTTTTTACACCCTAACAATACCTCTGTTTTGAACATATGTCAATATCTTTTTATATAAATAATCAATGAAAAATGTACAGAAAAACCGCCTGGGCTCACAGTTTTATCTGCGAAACCAGACGGTAAATCTTCCAATCTCTTAATTTATCTGTCTCAAACCTCTTACTTTAATTCTGAATAAACTGCAGCCATTCTCTCATAAGCTTCTTTCAACATTGTTCTTGGACTTGCAATATTCAGACGGATAAAGCCTCTTCCCTGGTTTCCAAAAACACTTCCCATATAAACAGAAACATTGGCTTTTTCCAGAAACCATTTTTCCAGCTCTTCCTCTGTGATTCCAAGCTTCTCATAACTGATCCAGAGAAGATATGTTCCCTGCCTTTCAAGAATCTCAAATTCCGGAAAATGTTCTGCAAAAAACTCACGTGTGAATTTTTCATTTTCATTTACATAGTCAAGCATCTGCTGGTACCATTCTTCACATTCCATATATCCGTGTTCTACGGCTGCCACTGCAAAAATAGTGGGATTATGCATACCAATGCGGTCAATGGTCTGAGCAATACGGCTTCTGATCTCCTCATTTGGAACGATCATGTAAGAAACGATCACTCCCGGAACATTAAAGGTCTTTGTCAGAGATGTGGCAACGATCAGCCGCTCTCTCACTGTCTCGGATAAAGTAAGAGCCGTTGTAAAAGTAACTCCCTCTGCCACAATATCACCGTGAATCTCATCTACAAATAAAAGAAGATCATGTTTTTTGCAGAATGCTCCAACTTCTTCCAGTTCTTCTCTAGTCCATACTCTTCCCACCGGATTGTGCGGACTGCAGAGAATAAACATTTTTGTTTTATCCGTCACAACAGATTCCAGATGTGCAAAGTCGATCTTATAACTGCCGTTTTCCAGTATCAGAGGGCTTTCCACTACTTTACGGTGATTCTTTACAACAGCCTGATACAGAGGACCATAGGCAGGAGTATTGATGATCACTTCATCCATTTCTTCGGTAAATGTTTCCACACAGATACTGGAAGAAACATTGATACGGGGACAAAATACAATCTCCTCTCTGGATACCTCAGCCTGATGCTTCTGTCTCATCCATTCCCGGATATTTTCATAGAATCTGTCGCTTAAATCTGTATAGCCAAAAATTCCTTTGTCAAGAATATCCTGAAAAGCATCAATGATCTGTTTTGGAGACCGGAAATCCATATCCGCAACACCAAGATGCAGCATTCCTTCTTTCTGATATTTTTTATCCATGGTATCCCATTTTCCACAGTTGGTGTTTCTTCTCTCATTCCATTCGTCAAAATTAATTTTCATATTCTTTGTCCTTTCCGGGCCCATATTCTTTTCATCAGGCCCTTTTTATAAAACAGGGGATGCCGCCTGCATTCCGATCAGCCTGCTCCGTTGTTTACCAAAAACACACAGAACATGCATCCAGACGTTTCCCTTCAGCATCCCCTTTTCCTATTCAATCGCACATCTCACACGATCTTCTTACTCTACATCAATTCCGTCAGCTTTATTTAAAGCCACATATTCATCATAGTATTCACTGTCTTTTGTGATCTTTTTAATACCGATTCCAGTGAATCCCCAGATTACGGCAAAGATAACGCCAGTATAACAGATAATCGCCCATGGCAGGTATTCCAGAGTGGAAACTCCCAGAGTTGTAGCCATGTAAACACCGGCTGCCGTCCATGGAGTAATTGGCTCTACAACCGTAGCAGAATCTTCCAGTGTTCTGGAAAGGTTTCTGGGTTCCAGACCTTTTTTCAGGTAAGTATCTTTAAACATCTCACCTGGAATCAGGATAGACAGCTGACCATTGGAAGTAACAAACACTGCTGTGATACAGGAGATAATTGTAGAAACAATCAATCCGCCGGTAGACTTCACAATAGTCATAAGTTTATTCAGTACAATATTCAGAGAACCGGTTACTGCCAGTGTGCCAGCAAAACCATAAGCACAAAATGCGATCAGTACCGTATTCAGCATGGAAATCATACCACCTCGCTGAAGCAGCTTCGGAATATCTTCAATCAGTCCCTCTGTGGTAAATCCTGCAACATGGATCATATCCATATTAAATCCGCTGATTGCAGCTGTAAAGCAATCCTGAAGGCTGAAATTCTGGAAAGTAACTGCATTGAAAATTGCAACCGCACTGGAAGCCAGCATGATCGGAATGGTTGGTTTTTTTGCAATGGATCCATAAAGTACAATAAGCGGCGGAAGAATGATCAACGGATTAAATTTAAAGATCTGTGAAAGTGTTTCAAAAATAATAGTAACCTTTTCCGGTGTTCCCGCTGCCGCAAGATCTCCGCCAAATGTAAAGCCTACGATCGTGTAAACAATGCAGCAGATAATAAATCCGGGGCCTGTTGTCCAGAACATATGCTGAATATGATCATAAAGCTTTCCGCCTGCCGCAATAGGGGCAAGGTTTGTTGTATCAGACAGAGGTGACATTTTGTCTCCGAAATACGCACCGGATACAATAGCGCCTGCCACGATTGGAAGAGGCGCGCCCATGCCTGCAGCCACACCCATCAGAGCTACGCCGATGGTTCCCGCAGAACCCCAGGATGTTCCTGTACATACAGAGACGAACGCAGTAACCAGAAATGAAGTAACAGCCAGATATTTCGGGCTGATCAGCTTCAGTCCGTAAAACACCATCATGGGAATGGTTCCACCGATCATCCAGGAACCGATCATAAATCCGACAATGATCAGAATAAAAATTGCCGGCATTGTTTTACTGAGTTTGGATACAATGGAGTCCATAATATCATCCCAGGTATAACCAAGATAAATTGCGATCACGCCTGCGATTGCAGCTGATACCAGCATCAGCACCTCCGGGCTTAAGCCCATAACCGCATATCCCACTCCCAGCAGTACGATCATTGCCAGAATCGGAATTACTGCCAGAAACAGGGTGGTCTCTTTTTTCTCTCTTACTTTTTTTGCTTTCCCACTCATAAGTATTCCTCCAAAATAAATTCATTCCACAATCTGCAAAGCAGGTTTACTAAATTTCTGCAATTACTTCTACTTCACAGAGAACGTTTTTCGGTAAAGCTTTTACTGCAACACAGGATCTTGCAGGCTTTGACACAAAATATTTTTCATATACTTTGTTAAATTCTGCGAAATCTGCCATATCGCTTAAAAAGCAGGTGGTTTTTACTACGTTCTCAAAGCAGGTTCCTGCTTCATCCAAAATCGCTTTCACATTTTCCATTACCTGCTCTGCCTGAGCCGTAATATCAGTTCCCACAATCTCCCCTGTCTCAGGGCTTGCCGGAATTTGTCCGGAACTGAATAAAATATTTTTCAGTATAATTCCCTGTGAATATGGTCCAATAGCTGCCGGTGCTTTCAATGTGTTCACCACTTTTAACATTTTCTCTTCCTCCCACATTATTTTTTTGTTCAATTTGATAATATCACTAAATTATTTTTTAGTCAATGAAATTAAGTTTCTTTTTATATGTCATTTTTACTGAATTTCATTTCAGTTTTTATTGCATATTGCACGAAAGAAGATTATAATTAAAAAAAATGGAGAAATAAAAGAGAACACTATGAAAAAAGAATATATTACTTTAACTCAAAATGAACGAATGATCCTGCAGTCTTACATACCTGTCGTCGAAGGACTGGGGCAGTATCTGGGGGAAGGCTATGAAATCATACTGCACAACCTGGAGTCTCTGGAACACTCTGTTATGCAGATTGTAAACGGCCACCATTCCGGCAGAAAAATCGGAGCTCCCATCACAGACCTTGCCCTTGGCATGCTCTCACAAATTGAAAACTCAAAAGATCATTCTGCCATTTCTTATTTTAACCGCAGGCAGGACGGAGTGATACTGAAGTCCACAACGATCCCCATTCCCGGTGAAGGAAACCGTATTATCGGAATGATCTGCATCAATTTTTATACGAATATTCCACTCTCAACTGTAATCCAGCAGATGATCCCGGAAGACCTTAATTCCCTGCAGAGCTTCCCGCACACAACAGAAACCTTTACCGAAAATGTGGACGATCTGATCGAGGCGGCCCTTGCCGACGTAAAAGACCAGATTTTAAACGACACGTCCATTTCCACCAACAACAAAAACAAAGAAATTGTAACCGCTCTCTACAAAAAAGGAATTTTTAACCTGAAAGACAGTGTGATCAAGGTGGCCGACCGCCTGAATATCTCCAAGAATACCGTTTACATGCATATTCGGAATCTAAAAAACGAACTGCCGGAGTAAGGGACTGCCTGTATGAGCATTTCTGAAAAAGGATCAATACCTTTACAGCCTTTTTTCGTCCCAAATCCGATGATAAAATACGGTATTTTATGATGATTTATGAATTTCTCCCAAACTGCAAAAAGCCCTTGAAAATGCCCATTTACAAGGGTTTTTCAGCCACTAAAGCGTGACATTTCTCCCGCTGTTTCCGCTTGCGCTTTGCGGCGTTGATCCGCTTCATGCGTGCGGCACATTCCGGGCAGTATTTAGCCCTGTTGGAACCGGGGGTAAACAGCGCCCCGCATACGGCGCATTTCTCAGCATTTAGCCGGTGGAACAACGCCGTTTCCAGTTCCTTATCCTGCGGCAATACCTCCGCCCGAAACCTCGTTGTCGCAAGTTGCACATCCTTCGCTTTGCCGCAAGCAGCAAAGCTCACTCGTTTCACTGCTCCTCCTCTCCCCACAAAGTCTACAGGACTTTGCGGGGTCCCGATTGCAGGGAGTAGGAAATGGACTGGACGCAGACGCATTCCTCCCCATCGTCCAGCACGATACAGTTGCCGCCGTCATAGTTACAGCACTCATGCACCAGCCTCCGCGCTCCGCGATACTGGCGGTAATCCATGACAGGGATAGGTTCAGTTTTGTTGTTCTTCATAAATGATTTCTTTCATAGTGCAGCTAACCTCCTTGAATGAATTTATTGTTAAATATTCGTGCAAAGTATTGTTTTCTTCGTGCAAATAGCATATACTATAATTGCCAGCAGAAAGGGGTTGATCGTATGGCTGGAAATACCACAAACATCAGTATCCGCATGGACGCAGATTTGAAAGCGCAGGCGGACGCACTGTTTACTGAACTTGGCATGAACCTGACTACGGCGTTTAACATCTTTGTGCGCCAGTCGCTTCGTGAAGGCGGCATTCCCTTCAAGGTAAGGCTGGAACAGCCGAACAAAGAAACGGTTGCTGCCATGCTGGAAGCGGAAAGGATTGCAAAAGACCCGTCTGTAAAGGGCTATAATGACCTTGACGAGTTGTTTGCTGACCTGAAAAGATGAAAGAAACCAAATATACCGTCAAGTACACGACCAGTTTCAAAAAAGACTACAAACGAGCCATCAAGCGTGGCTTAAAGATCGAGCTGCTGGAGCAGGTCGTAGCATTGCTGGCAATGGGCGAGCCGCTGCCGGATAAAAACCGCGACCATGACCTGTCCGGCGATTGGGCAGGCCATCGGGAATGTCATATTCTCCCGGACTGGCTGCTTGTCTACCGCATTGAGGACGATGTGCTGGTGCTGACGCTGGCCCGCACCGGGACGCACAGCGACTTGTTCGGCAAATAAACAGTCTGCCGCCGTATGGTGAAACCTGTACGGCGGTTTTTTTGTATGCAAAAGTATGTCGTGAAACGCGACGCACTTGACAGGGGTACGCCAAAACGCGGTAGCCTTTACCGCTCCGGCTCCCGGTCGTGAGACTTGTCCCGTTCCTGCCGGGACAGCTGCTCGGCGGTTTTGCGGAGCCGTTCCACTGCTTTCAACTCCTCCCGCATGGATTTCATGGCAAGCGTGTCCGTCTGCTTTCCGGCGGCCAACTGGTCGATTTCCCGCTGCCATGCCTTCGGGGTGATCCCCTCGCCGCTGTCTTTCAAGTCGTTCAGATACCGGACTGCTGCGTCATACAGGATCAGTTCCCGGCTGTGGCGCTGCTCAAACTGTTCCCGCTTTTCCGGCTTTACTTTGGCAAGCTGTTTGTGGATGGACTTGTACTGGTTGTACTGTTCCCACATCTCCCCGCGTTCGGTAAGAGTGGCGATCCGGCGCTCAGCCTTGACGATCTTTCCCCACAGGTCATAGTAACGACTGTTCATATCAGCGATTTTTTCATGAAGCTGCTGCATAGACTGGATGCCGTTTGCCTGTAAAAAGCTGAATAGTGCAGCGCTTTCCTGCAAAGCCCGGATTTTTCCGGTGCGGGTGCGGGAAGTGTTCAACTGCTGCTGGGCCTCCCACAAAGCAGTCAAGCTGCTTTGCTGCGTTTGTGGTTTTTCCGCTTCCGCTTTCGACCAGCGATAAAGACGGGTAATGCGGGCTTTAATTTCTTTCAGCAGTTTGTTGTCAGCGGCGATCTGTCGGTTTACTTCTCCCTTGTCGGTGCGGATACCGCGCTTTTCCATTTGGCTGGCGGCTGGCCCCAGATGGACAGAGGGGATTTTATCAATGCCCTGCCGCTTGTAGCTGCGGTGGTCAATACGCTCCGGTCTACCGGCAGATTCCAGCACCCGGTTTGTGTAGGCCGCCCACGCTGCCCTCCAAATCTCCACATTCCCTTTATCGTTCCAGTCGGTCGTATCCTCCCGATGATTTTTCCAGCCGCCTTTCCCATCCGGGATACGCTGTCCATTCTCGTCCAGATCGTATGCCTTGCGGCACTTTGCGCCCCACTGTCCATTTTCTTTCAGAGGCCGGAGCGTCAGCATGATATGGACACGAGGGTTGCCGGTTCCCTTGTCATGGATAGCAAAGTCGGCGCACATTCCTTTGTCTACAAAGTTGTCCTTCACATAGGCACGCACAAGGGCAAGCTGTTGTTCGCCGGACAGTTCACGGGGCAGGGCTGCTTCAATCTCGCGGGCAAGCTGGCTGTCTCTTGCTTTGTCGATTTGCTCCACGCTGTTCCAGAGGATAGAACGGTCTGCAAATTCCGGCGGGGCGTGGGCAGGCAGCATGATCTCCGCATGGATAATGCCGCCTTTCCGGGTGTAGTCGTGGGTCATTCCGTCCCATTCATTTGTCAGCTTGGCTCCGCTGCGGTAAGCAGCTGCGGCAACGGCAGAACGGCCTGCGCTGCGCTTGATGATACTGCAAGAAACAATTTTTTGATTTCTTTGTTTGCAAATATTTTCATAGGCCACCTCACCGGGTCACATTCCATTTGTATCCCATTCCCCGAACTGTCAGGAGCATTTGCGGTTCACTCGGATTATCCTCGATCTTTATACGCAGCCGCCTCATATATACGGTAAGGGTACTGCTGTCAATATAATTCCCATCGCAGTCCCATAACTTATCTAAAATCTGTTCTTTGGTAAGTACCATGTTCGGGTTTCTCATAAATAGACACAGCAACTTATATTCTGCGGCAGTCAAATCCAATTGCTTTCCATTCTTAAACGCCTGCCCTTGCAGCAAAAGCACTTTCATTCCGTTGGATTCCAGTTGTGTATCTGCGGAGCTGAAATCTTTTGCCCGACGAAGCAGTGCATTTACTCTGGATACTAACACGCCCAGCTTAAAGGGTTTTGTAATATAATCATCTCCACCAATGTCCAAACCCATGATAATGTTCATTTCTTCATCTGCCGCCGTCAAAAAAATGATGGGGACTTTGGAAACTTGCCGCACCTTTTTGCAAAATTCAAATCCGGTGCCATCCGGCAGGGATACATCAAGCACCAGCAAATCATATTTTCCATCCAGCCACAAACTATCTGCTTCTTTGAGGGTTCTGGCAACAACCAATTCAAATCCTTGTTTTTTGAACGCAAAAGAAAGCCCGTTAATCAGGCTCAAATCATCTTCAAGAAGTAATATATTACTCATGCTTTTGCTCCTTTCCTTGTTTTGTCCGGCCATCAAGCGGCTTCTCCGCAGTTTTAGGAATCAGCCAAACACCGGCCATTTTTACAGCGCCGGGGATACGCCCACCAGCACAATAATAATTTACCCTACGAGGTGTCACGCCCCACTTTTCGGCAGCCTCTTTCAATGTCATATAGTCCATTTCGCACCTCCACAGAGTACATTATAGTTCTCTTTCTCGAACAATGTAAGAAATGGAATATGAATTATAAACTTCAACTAACCTGCATACAGTAACATTTCACGGGCAAAGTATGAATTATACAATGTAACCGGGTGATGTTATATGGCGAAAGTTGAAGATTGTCCCGGTTTTGAAACCTTCGGTGCAGATGTCAAAGCCGCATGAGAGGCAAAGCGTCTGGCACGAAAAACATTGGCAGAAATGGTTGGGATTGAATGGCAGTATCTTGCCAACATTGAGAATCAAGGTACGATTCCGAGCCTGCCTGTGATGATCCAGTTGATTAAGGTCTGCGGACTTCCCGTAGAGCGATATTTTAACCCGGAGATCATGCGGGAAGAAAGCGACCAGCGACAGCGGGTCAGCCACAAGCTGAAGCTCTGTCCTGAACAATACCTGCCGATTATCGAAGATGCCATAGACGGGGCGCTCAAAATGGAACAGACTGCGAAGCAGAAGGAGGACGCATAATCGCGGCCTCCTTCTGGCGTTTCTATATCAAGTTTCCCGGCACTTTTCCCAAAGTTCCCGGCACCTCTGCTGGATTTCTCCGGTTTCTGTCACAGTCAGGTCACGGTCATTTCCGGTAATCTTATCTTCCAGAAAGTTGGCGTATGTATCCAGCAAGGCGTTTCGCAAATCCTCCGGAGTTTTCTGTATTTCAGCGCTGTACCAGTCATTTCGGTGAGGTTCCCATGTCCAGGATCATCTTCTATCTTTTCTCTAATGTTGCAGATATGTCGCATAACAACATTGTAATCACCCGAATAGGGTTCATTCCAGATTATATCATATATTTGTTCTTTACTAAACACTCTTCCAGGACTTCGCATTAATAAATGCAAAATTTCAAACTCTATAAAAGATAAATCTATTTTTTCCTGCTTTCGAAATAATTCTCTTTTATCCAACAAAATAACAATATCTCCATAATGTATCTTTAATGGCTTTATTGTTAACTTCCCAAAAAATTAACTCTCGTTATGTTTAAACACCGTATTATTCA
>ERZ791922.556-NODE-556-length-21794-cov-4.563273_pt1 | contig 21794 bp, 18 predicted proteins | sample MGYA00510134_ERZ791922 | MGnify/ENA primary metagenome ERZ791922 (study PRJEB30046, sample SAMN00792101) | human gut metagenome | study: EMG produced TPA metagenomics assembly of the A metagenome-wide association study of gut microbiota in type 2...
TTAATAACTGAAAATATCTATTATTTTAAATAATGTATGATCAATAGGCAATCAAGTAAATAAATAATGTGCATTGCAAGATGTTTATAATATATTAGTTCATATATTGGTTAAATCTAATTTTATACGATATATTCAGGTTATTTTGCTTATTTGATAAAAATAATATTGAGAATAAAGGTGTGTGAAAATCGAAAAAATTGTAAATTATGTTAAATTATTTGAGCGTTTTTACCAAATTGTGCAAAAGTGCAAATTTATTTTTAAAGAAGCTAAATACTATTTATTTGATATAGGTTATTATTTTAGAGGATAATGAAAGTCCTTTCTTATGGGGTGTAGTTATCATGATTAATCTATTATTAATAATAGAAAGGTAATAGATTAATGTATCATTTTTTCCATTGTAAGCGGTTAATAGCATAATGCTTTTAATTGTAATTATTCATTAAAAAGGAGGAGAGGCCAGAAAAAAAGAAAAAGTGTTTGTATTCGTAGGTATTTGAGAAAGGGGAAATAAGATGAAGAAAAAAACATTTCACAAAATTAGTGCATTGTCTTTAGCAGCTATGATGTCTCTTTCAACAGTTAGTACAACAGCAATTGGACTATCTGCTAAAAATTCATTAAATGCATTAAGTGAAGAAATTAGTACATTGGCAACAGATGCAGCGGGTTATAGTGTACTAGGTGCGGTTACATCTGCTGCAGTTGATGGGAACAAAGTAGATTTAACTATTGAAACTGGTGAAAAAATCCGTTTCACATTCTTAGAACCACATGTATTTAGAATGTATATGGCACCAGAAGGAGAAGATTTCCAAGAGTATCCTACACCTAATGGTAGTGATCATACTGCAACTATTACAAATAAAACAGATGATCAATATAAAGCTGAATATAATGTTGTTCCTGAATTAACTGATGATGGAGATAAATATACTATTTCAACTGATAAAATTAAACTAGAAATAGTTAAAGAAACTTCAATGATGAAATTAATGAAAGCTGATGGAACAGTTGTATGGGAAGAATCAGCTCCATTAAAATATAAATCTGGAAGTACAATTCAAACATTAAAAACTAATGATGATGAATATTTCTATGGTGGTGGAACTCAAAATGGACGTTTCTCACATAAAGGAAAATCTATTAAAATTGTTAATACAAACAACTGGGTAGATAAAGGAGTTGCAAGTCCAAATCCATTCTATTGGTCAACAAACGGATATGGTGTTGTAAGAAATACATGGAAACCAGGGGAATATGATTTTGGTTCAAAAGATGCTCAAACTGTTACTACTACTCATAATGAAAAACGATTTGATGCATACTATTTTGTAGATGATAGTACTAAAGATATTTTAGGTGATTACTATGAATTAACAGGAAAACCTGCAGAACAACCTGAATATGCTTCATATTTAGGACACTTAAACTGCTACAATCGTGATTTCTGGTTAGAAGTACCAGAAGGAACTAGCGGAGCTGTTAAATTAGGAGATAAATGGTATAAAGAATCACAATCTGATAATGGTGGAACTAAAGAAACATTATTAGGTGGTAATACTACAGCTCAACAAATTATCGAAGATCACAAAGCATATGATATGCCATTTGGTTGGTTCTTACCAAACGATGGATATGGTTGTGGATATGGTCAAACTGATAGTCTAGCTGGAGACCTTGAAAATCTTAAAAACTTTGGTGATTATGCTAATGAAAATGGTGTTCAAATTGGTTTGTGGACACAATCAAATTTATGGCCAGCTGATCCAAGTAACCCACAAAAAGGTGAACGCGATATTTATAAAGAAGTTGAAGCTGGAGTACGTTCAGTAAAAACTGACGTTGCATGGGTTGGTGCTGGATACTCTATGGCATTAAATGGAATTAGTGTTGCATATGATGCAATTTCATCTAAATCAGGAATAAAACCACACATTGTTACATTAGATGGTTGGGCAGGAACTCAACGTTATGGAGGTATTTGGTCAGGTGACCAATCAGGTGGACAATGGGAATATATTAGATTCCATATTCCAACTTATATTGGTACATCTTTATCAGGACAGCCAAATATCGGTAGTGACATGGATGGTATCTTTGGTGGAAAAAACAAAACTGTTCAAACTCGTGATTTCCAATGGAAAGCATTCACTACATATATGTTAGACATGGATGGTTGGGGATCTAACCAAAAAACTCCATGGGCTTTAGGTGAAGATAATACTTCAATTAACAGAACTTACTTAAAATTAAAGGCACAATTAATGCCATATATTAATACTATTTCACATGAAGCAACTGCTGAAGGTGGATTACCAATGATTAGAGCAATGTTCTTAGAAGAAGAAAATGCTTATACATTAGGTAGTGCTACTCAATATCAATACATGTGGGGAGATAATTTCTTAGTAGCTCCAATTTATCAAAATACAGCTGCTGATGCAGAAGGAAATGATATTAGAAATGATATTTATTTACCAAGTACAAGTGATGTTTGGATTGATTATTTCACTGGACAACAATATAGAGGTGGACAAGTATTAAATAACTTTGATGCTCCTATCTGGAAATTACCAGTATTTGTTAAAAATGGTGCAATCATTCCAATGTATGCAGAAAATAATAACCCAGAAGCAATCACTGAAACAAATAAAGATGGTCTAGATAGATCACAACGTATTGTTGAATTCTATCCACATGGTTCAACACAATTTGAAGCATATGAAGATGATGGTAAAACATTGGGTGGAGCTTCTAGTACAACTTTATTAACTTCTGATGTTAAAGATGGAACTGCAACTTTAAAAGCTCAAAAAGCTGTAGGAGATTATCCAGGAATGGTAAAAGAAAGATCTAGTGAATTTGTTGTAAATGTTTCAAAAGCTCCAACTAAAGTAACTGGAACTGTTGCAGGTAAGGCTGTTGAATTTACAGCTGTATCAACTCAAGAAGAATATGATGCGGCTGAAGGAAATGTATATTTCTATAATGAAAACCCTTCTATAATTGTTAAAGATTATGCAAGTGAAGGAAGTAAATACGAAAATACAGAAGAAACAACAACACCAAAATTATATGTAAAATCTACTGAAAAAGTTGATATTACTGAATATGATTTCACTGTAAATGTTGAAGGATTCGAAAATACTCAAGATTTAGGTGAAGATGTATTAGATGAATCATTAACTGCCCCTACAGGATTAGCAGAACAATCAAAAACTGATTCAGAAATTACTGTTGGATGGGATGCAGTAGATAATGCAGCAACTTATGATATCGAAGTAGATGGTACAGTATATCGCAATATTAAAAATCCAGAATATACACATTATGGATTATCATATTTAACTGATCATACATATCGTGTACGTACTGTTGCAGAAAATGGACATTATTCAAATTGGTCTGATTTAGTTACTATTACAACTAATGATAACCCATACCGTAATGTACCAGATGTAAGTGCATCATGGAGTTATGGAGATAGCTGGGGTGATTTAGAAAATGCATTTGATCATGATACAGGAACAATGTTCCATTCATCAAATCCTGTAACTCCAGATCAAATGATGACATTAGATTTAGGTGCTGCTTACCAACTTGATAAGTTAACTTATCAACCACGTATGGACAATAAAGGTAACGGTACTGTTCAACAAATGGATGTTTATGCAAGTTTAGACGGTGTAAACTATACAAAAGTTTGGGACGGAAAAGCTAATGGAGATTGGACATACTCAAGCAGTATGGATGATCCAGATATTAAAGAAATGAAATTTAGCGGACTTAAGGCTCGTTATCTAAAAATTAGTGTATTAAAATCAAAAGGTGGATTCTTCTCTGCTTCTGAACTTACTCCATATAAAGTAGATGGAACAAATGCATGGGTTGTTGGAGATGTTAACAACTCAGGTACAGTTGATGATAATGACTTAACATTCTATGAAAACTACGTTGGATTAAAACCAGTTGATAACGATTGGGAATATTCAACATTAGGAAATATTGATAATAACAACATTATTGATGCTTATGATATTTCATTTGTAGCTAGTATGTTAGGTGAAAAAATCACTAATGCTAAACAAGGAGTAGAAGGTAAGATTGAAATTATTCCTTCAAAAACTGATATTAAAGCTGGTGATGAAGTAACATTAAATTACTATGGAATTGGATTAAAGAACGTTAATGCATTTAGCGTTGAAATGCCAGTTGATACTGATTTATTTGAAGTAACTAATTTTGGTAGTGCTTCATTATCAACAGTATTTATGAGAAACTTCTCAAAAACTAGATTCCACAATGATGGTTCAGTTGATAACTATGTATGCTTTACTAACGTAGGTAATCAAGAATTATTAAATGGAACAGGAAGCTTAGCTAAAGTTACAATTAGAGCTAACGAAGACTTTACATGGGATACAAAAGCTACACAAGCAATTGTAGTTGGTCAAGATCTATCTAAAGCTGATGCGTTAATTGATATTACTCAAGAACCAACAGCTCCAGAAACAAAAAATATTTTAGGATTAAATGATATCAAATCTATTACATTTGATAATGATAAAAAACAAGGTATGACTGGTAGCGAATTATGGCAACAATCTAATTGGAAAGAAATCTTATTTGATGGAAAAACTTCAGGTGATATGGCAGAATTTAAATGGTATTTCCCAGAAAAAGATATTGCTGAAGAAGTAAAACTTCCTACAGATATGAACTTTACATTTAATAAAGCAGAACCATTAAAAACTATTAAAGTCTATAACAGAGAAAAGAGTAATGGTCATGTAACAAGCATTAAAGCAACTGCTTATGCTGGAGATACTGCATATGACTTAGGAACTATTGATAAAGGTCAAGATGTATTTGAATTTACAGTTCCTGCAGAAGCAACAAATATTGATCGTGTAGTAATTACACCATTAACAAGTACTGGTACAGCTACTGGAACTCAAACTGGTAGTGAAGCAAACCGTATGTTATCATTATATGAAATCGAATTTGAAACTGATAGTGCAGTAAAAGCTACAGGTATTGAATTCACTGAAAATAGTGCTAATAGTGTATATACAGGTGCGATTGCAGAAGTATCTGCTGTTGTAACACCAGATAATGCAACTAATCCATTCTATGAAATTACAAGTAGTGATGAAAATATTGCTAAAGTAATTAAAATTCCAATGGAAGATAAATATATTTATGCAGTTCAAGGTATTAAAGAAGGAACAGTAACTTTAACTGCAACATCTAAAGATGGACAATTTACTGCTACTAAAGAATTTACAGTAACTCAAGGGGTAGATTCATCTGTATTACAAAGAGAAATTGATAAGTTTGAAGATTTATATGAAAACTTATATACAGTTGAAAGTTATGCTAAAGTAGAAGAATTAGTTAATGAAGCAAAAGAATTAATTGCTTCTGATGATGCAACTCAAGATGCAGTTGATAAAATTACAATTGACATTGTTAATGCAATGAAAGAATTAGAATTCAAAGGTTCTAATACTGATCAACCTTCTAGTCAAAACTTAATTCCTCAAAATACATTAAAACGTTATGATGAATCAAGTATGTCTGCTGCAGAAAAAGAAGATGCAAGTTATACAATTGATGGTAAAACAGATACAATTTGGCATTCAAATTACAGTTCAAGTTATAAATTACCACAATATGTAACTATTGATTTAGGTGCTGTTTATGACTTAGAACAAGTTAATATGTTACCACGTCAAAATAGTCGTAATGGACATATTACACATTATCGTATTGAAGTAAGTACTGATGGAACTACATTTACACCAGTTGTAGAAGGATATTTACCACATGATGGTAATTCATTAGATAACCCTGGTGAAGAAAAAGAAATTAAATTTGATACAACAAAAGCTCAATATGTAAGATTTATTGCAATCGAATCATTAGGTGATAGAAATAATGCATATGCATCTATCGCTGAATTAAACTTCTATGGAACTACTGAAAGTGGAGAAGTAGAAACAGTAAATAAAGCTGCATTAGAAGCTGCAGTAACTACTGCAAATGCGCTTAAAGAACAAGGTGCATTAGATAACGTTATTCCTGCTGTAGTAGCAGAATTCAACGCAGCACTTGCAGAAGCTGAAGGAATTTTAGCTGACTCAAATGCTGATCAAGTTACAGTTGATGCTTCATTCTTCCGCCTTGCAACAGCTATTCAAATGGTAGACTTTGTAAAAGGTGACAAAACAGAATTAATAAAATTAGTTGAAGAATATAGTAAACTTGAAGAAAATAATTATACTACAGCTTCATGGGAAGTATTTAAAGGTGCATTAGATGCAGCAATCGCTGTTAGAGATGATGAAAATGCCTTAGAATATGAAGTAAAAGAAGCATTAAATAACTTAAAAGATGGATATGCACAATTAGTTGTTGTTGCTGATAAGACAGCATTACAAGCAATGGTAGATAAAGTTAATGGCTTAGATGAAAAATTATATACAGAAGCATCATGGGCTAAACTTGCTGATCCAATGGCAAAAGCTGATGAAGTGCTTGCAAATAAAGATGCAACACAAGATGAAGTAAATGCTGCTTATGAAGCATTAGTAAGAGCATATCTAGAATTGAGATTAATTCCAAATAAAGATTTATTAGAAGATTTAATTAATAAAGCACAAAGCTTTGAAGCTGCTAATTATACAGCTGATTCTTATGCAAACTTACGTTCTGCATTATTAGTTGCTCAATCAACATTAGCAAATGAAAGTGCTGATGAAGCTGCAGTTAAAGCTGCTGTAGAAGGATTACAAGCAAGCATTGATGCTTTAGTACCAGTTAGTGCAGACAATAATGTTGCATCTGGTGATAAAGTAAATGCTGGTGATAAGACTGCTATTGCAACAGGTGATTCAACAAGTATGTTATCATCAATTGCTGGTTTAGCATTAGCATCTATTGCAATGTTCGGTGCAAAAAGAAGAAAAAAATCTAAATAATTAAAATATTCGATATTTTAAAATAATAGGTTTTATTTAGTAAAAAGGGGAATTTGACCTATGGGGATAATTCCTCTTTTACTTTATCTTTTATTTATGATAAAATATTTTGGAATGGGGTGTTTAATATGAAAAAGAAATCAGCTATATTATTTTATGTATTATCTGTTTTATTTTTAATTATAACTATATTTGTAACTGTATATGGTTGGATAAACTTAGCTAGTTCTGCAGAGCAAGCTGGTGTATCATTAGTAGAACAATGGGTAGTAGTTGCTCAAACATTGTTGGCTACTTCTGGGGGATTCCTTGCATTTACATTTATCTTCTTAGGAATTGGTTTGATTTTAAGTAAATTAGATAAATAAATAAGATATGATGATTTATTAAGTATTACTTAAAGAATCATCTTTTTTTTATTTTTGTATAAAAGTATATTAATTGAAAATATTTAATATTATGATATTATATGATTTATCTTATTAGATTGGAGTGTAGAAATGGAAATATTTATTGAACCAATTGAAGAATCATTAATGTCATTACCAGTTTTGTTTATTGCTTGTTTGTTAGTTGAATATCTTTCAAATAAAGATGTGACTAATAAAATATTGAAATATGATAAAGTTGGACCCTTTATTGGATCAATATTAGGATGTATACCTCAATGTGGTTTTTCTGTTGTTGCTGCAAAATTATATTCAATGAAATATCTTACAATGGGAACTTTGTTAGCGATATTTATTGCTACAAGTGATGAGGCTTTAGCTATTCTAGTAATTCATCCTAATTTATGGAAAGTGTTAATAATATTAATTGTTGGTAAAATAGTGTTAGGAACGTTAGTGGGATTAATAGTCGATCATCTTGATCATAAGAATAAAGATGATTATGAATATTTACAAATTGCGCCATGTGATTGTGGGTGTCAAGATGGGATATTTGTCCCAGCTTTAAAACATACGTTTAATATTTTTGTTTTTATTTTACTAACAAATATAATTTTTACTGTTATTATTGCATTTATTGGTGAAGAAAATTTGAGTGTTTTGTTGAAAACGAATATATTATTTCAACCGATTATTGCAGGATTGATAGGTTTTATTCCTAATTGCGCTGGTTCAGTAGTATTAACGCAATTATATGTTAGTGGTGGTTTAAGCTTTGGAGCATTGTTTACAGGTTTGACTACTAGTGCGGGAGTAGGAACATTAGCATTGTTAAAATATAATGATAATAAAAAGAATTCTTTTAAGATATTGGCTATTTCATATTTAGTTGCTTTAGTAGTTGGTTATGTAATTTCATTTATTGGATTTTAATGGTATATTTATTTTTATTTTGTAAATAATAAATTAAAGAGCATATTAGATGACAAAAATAATAATAGTTATTATTATTTAATTATAGGAGGGAATTACATGGAAAGAAATGATGATTTAAAGAAAGTTGTATTAGTTGGAACTGGATTAGTTGGGATGTCAATGGCTTACTCTGTATTAAATACAGGAGGAATAGATGAGTTAGTATTAATTGATATCGATCAAGAAAAAGCAATTGGAGAAGCAATGGATATTAGTCATGGGCTTCCATATAGTAAAAGTAGTTTAAAAGTAAAAGCTGGTGATTATAGCGACTGTAAAGATGCTGATATAGTAGTAATTACTGCAGGCGCAGCTCAAAAACCTGGTCAAACAAGATTAGAGTTAGCAAGTATCAATGCTAAAATTATGAAATCTATTACACGATCAATTATGGATACTGGTTTTGATGGAATAATTATTGTTGCTAGTAACCCAGTTGATTTAATGAGTTATGTGGTACAAAAAGTATCAGGGTTACCTACTAATAGAGTAATTGGAAGTGGGACTATTTTAGATACAGCAAGATTAAGATATTTATTAAGTGAGCATTTAAATATTGCTTCAACAAATATACATGCTTATATTTTAGGTGAGCATGGAGATTCTTCATTTGTTCCATGGATGAATACTTATATTGGCTGCAAGAGTATGATGGAATATGTTGTTGAAATGGGTATTGATATGAATGAAATGCATAATATATATAAAGAAGTACAACAGGCAGCATATGAAATTATTAAAAGAAAGAACGCTACTTATTATGGAATTGGATTATCGTTAAATCGTTTAATTACAGCTATTTTAAGTGATGAAAATGCGGTCTTGACTGTTTCAGCTTATCAACAAGGAGAGTATAAACAAGAAGGGTTATATATTGGTGTTCCAGCAATAATTAATCGAAATGGTGTTTCTAAGATCATGACATTGCATTTAAATGATGTTGATCAAAGTAAATTTGATAAAAGCTGTGAAACATTAAGAGAAATGATTGATAATGAATTGGATGCAATTATTAATAGTTAATAATTTTATATTAAATTATGTCTAGATAAGTTATCTGGACATTTTTTATTTATAATATTTAAAAACTGATAAAATCATGTTAAATTATATATAATAGTTAAAAGGGGAAGATTATGAAGAAATTAATAAAGTTATTATTTATAAGCTTATTAATTACAGGATGTGTTTATCAAGAAAAACAACAAAAATTAATCAAAACAAATATTTTAAAACAACAAGAAATAGCTTATATAAGTAATCAAAGAGAAATAAAAAATGAGACAGAAACAGTAACAAATCAAGAACATGATTTACCGGTAATTGGAAATAATCGTTTAATTGTCATTGATGCTGGACATCAAGCTCATGGAAATAGTGAACAAGAACCAATTGGACCCGGGGCTAGTGAAACAAAAGCAAAAGTTACTACTGGAGCAACAGGAGTTAGTACTGGTAAGTTAGAATCATTGATTAATTTAGAAGTTGCATTAAAGTTACAACAAAAATTAGAAATGTCAGGGTATCAAGTAAAGATGATTAGAACTAGTCAAGATGTTAATATTTCTAATCGAGAAAGAGCAATGGTTGCTAATGATAGTAATTGTGCTGCTTTTATTAGACTACATTGTAATAGTGCTGATTCAAGCAGTGCTAGTGGTACATTAACAATAGCACCATCAACCAATAATCCATATTGTAGTCAAATTGCTGAGGCATCTTATAATTTATCAAAATGTGTTGTAGATAATATTTGTAGTCAAACAGGAAGTAAAAATCGTGGAGTCATGATTAATGATACAATGAGTGGAATTAATTGGTGTAAAGTGCCAGTAACAATTGTTGAAATGGGGTTTTTATCTAATTATGAAGAAGATAGATTATTGAGTGATAGTAGTTATCAAGATAAAATTGTTAATGGAATAGTAAAAGGTATTAATGAGTACATGGAATAATAAATTTCTCTATGTAATCTTAAGATTATATGCTAGAATATATGAAGTGGGGTGAAAGTATGGAAAAAAATATACAATCAAAACCGCAACCAAAAAAAGGATTGAAAAAAAGACGAATAAAAGAAATTCTTTTTATCGTCTCAATGATTGTTTGTTTAGGAATCGGTTTTATTTTTGGATATATATTTAATAGTCAAAATAATAGCATAATAAAAAGTAGCGGTGATACTACTATATTAGATGAAGCATATCATATTTTAAAAAATGATTGGTATAATCCAAATGATACAGAAGTCAATATTGAAGGTAATTCAATTGCCGCATTAGTAAGTTCTTTAGGTGATATTCACTCATCATATTTCACATTTGAAGAATCATTAGCTTTTAATCAAAGTGTCGATGGTAACTTTGATGGAATTGGAATAGCCTTTATAAGTTTAAACAGCGGTATTCTTGTTACAGAAGTTTACCCAAACAGTCCTGCAAGTGAAAGTAATATCCAAGTAGGGGATATTATTAATAAAGTTGATGAAACTGATATTGTTGGTAAAGACAGCGAAGAAGTAAAAGAACTAGTTCGTGGTGAAGCTGGAACAATAGTTAAATTATCAGGATATCGAAATAATGAAAATTTTGTGGCAGATGTAAAAAGAGGTAGTGTAGAAACAGCTGTAAATGGTGAAATAAGAGAAGAAAATGGTAAGAAATTTGGTTATATTACAATTACTACATTTGGTTCATCAACTGGTGATGAAGTAAAGGCTTACTTAGATCAGTTTGTTGATGCAAAGCTTAATAATATTGTTTTTGATTTAAGAGGCAATGGCGGTGGATATTTAGTAGCTGCTAATGATGTATTAAATTTATTCATTGATGAAGGTAAAACAATGTATCAAATGAAAGAAAAAAAAGGAGCAGCCAAAAAAGCTGAAGCAACTGATGGACCAAAATATAATTTCCCTAATAGTTATATTTTAGTTGATGGGCAAACTGCTTCTGCTTCAGAAGTTGTTGCTGGAGCGTTACAGGAACAATGTAATTTTAAATTAGTAGGGTCTCAAACTTATGGTAAGGGAACTGCTCAAACACAAAAACAATTAAGTGATGGCTCTGTATTAAAATATACTTATGCTCGTTGGATGTTACCTAGTGGTAAATGGATTAATGGTGAAGGATTAACCCCTGATTATATAGTTGAAAATATTGATACTAGTGAAATTTCAACTAAAACAATAGAAAGCGATTTAAGTTTTGATTGTGTAGATAGTAATGTTAAATCATTACAAAAAGGATTAAAAATATTAGGTTATGATTGTAAAAGAGAAGATGGGTATTTTTCAAATGATACGGTTGAAGCTCTAAAACAATTTGAAAGTGATAATAATTTAACAGTTGATGGAATTTATCAAGATCATGATAAAGATATTTTATTAAGTGAAATACTTATTTTTGTTGATGAACCTGCTAATGATTATCAATATAAAAAATTACTTGAAATTATGAATTAATCTTAATATAAAACCAGCTAAAACTATATGTTGAAGCTGGTTTTAATTTTAACGAATAATATTTTTCAATTCTTTATATTGACTTAAGGTTTCCAGTGTTACAAACTGATAGCCATTTCTGTTTAGTTCCTCTAATGCCATCTCTAATCCATCTATCGTAAATGTATGAATATCATGTATCAATATTACTGCTCCATCAAATGCCTTGTTTACTATTGTTTCTTTTATCTTTTGAGCATTCTTTACTTTCCAGTCCTCGGTATCTAGATTCCACAGTGCTATCTTCATTCCGTTATTTGCTATTACCTGTTTTGCTCTTTCATTTACTGCACCATACGGTGGTCGAATGATTTCTGGTTCATACCCCGTTATTTTGAATATCTCATTTTGTGTATCCACTATCTGTTTTTCTATTGCGTTTGCATCCAGTTTCCTTAAATCCGGATGATCCCATGAATGACTCCCTATTTCGAATCCATGTTCATAGACGGTCTTTACTATCTCTGGATATTGTTTTACATTCTTTCCTAACATTAAAAAGGTTGCTCTTCCATTGTATTTTTCAAACAGTTCTACTGTCCTTATTGTATTGCTTTTATGTGGTCCGTCATCTAACGTTATCGCTATCATTTTTTTATTTGGATCTACTTTTGGCTGAGCTGTCGGTTCTTTTATGTCCAATGGCGCATCAGATGGAATATCTTTATTGGCTAATCTGATCAGCTCTTTATTTTGACCATAATCTATTTCTATCTTTTCTTTCCCTTCACTATATATCGTAAGCGCCTTTTTTCCAATTTTAAGATCTGTGTGTTCCGGTTCAATCTTATCTATTCCATTCATATTTGATAATGTTCTTTTATAAGATCTTCTTAGACAGTCATTTACGTTAAGAACTTTTTCTTTATTTAAATCGTAAGCAAAACGTTTAGTTTCTGTATCTTTCTTTTCATTGTCTTCATTATATCGCTGAGCTGTAAATGAAAGATTAAGATACTGATCAAATACTTTATCAATTGAATAGTCCATATAAATAATATCTTTACTGTTTTTACTGGCTTTTTGATTATCAAGATATTCTTTATAATAATCATTGATGATAGTATTAAGTTTTTCACTTTCAGTTTTTGGATAAAATAAAGAGATATACAGTTTTTCACTGTCCTTATTATAATGCATTACTTCACCAGCGTGTTTATTATCTGTATTGTATTTATTATAAACATCATATTTTTTTCTATCGATCATAAACCATCCAATACTGACTATTAAGATCGCTGTTAGCAGGATCACTATATATAATATTTTCTTCTTTCCCTGATTTAATCTATATGAGTATGACAAATTAATTCAATCCTTTCCTAATTATATCCTGATGTTTCACGTGAAACATTATAAAAATAATTTAAATATTATTTTGATGATATTTTGCATATACTTCGTTCTTTTTTAAATTTCTAATTTTTGCAACTTCTCTAATTGCATCTTTAACTGACATCCCTTTTGCAATATATTCATCAACATGCTCTATAATAGTTTGCTCAAAAACTAGCTCTTCTATTACAGCATTATTTCCTGATACAACTATAACTATTTCACCTTTTAAATTTGAACTGATTTCAAGTACTTCATCAATATTACCACGAATAATCTCTTCATGTTTTTTTGTTATTTCTCGACATAATGCAATTTCTCGATTTCCAAAAATTTCTAACATTAACTGTAATGTTTTAGTAATACGATGTGGTGATTCATAAAAAATTACAGTTTCTTGATATTTTTTTAAATTATCCAATTCTTTTTTCTTTTTTTTATCAGAATGATCTAAAAAACCATAAAAAATAAAAGGTTGTGGTGAGATTCCTGATACAACTAATGCATCTAAACATGCATTTGCTCCACTAATTGGTATTACATTTATTTCATTTTTTATAGCTTCTTTTACTAGCTCATAACCAGGATCAGAGATTGCTGGATAACCTGCATCACTAACCAATGCAATATTATTTCCCTCTAATAATAAGTTTATTATCTTTGGAATCGATTGCTTAATATTATGTTCATGGTGAGAAATTAATTTTGTTTTAATATTATAATAATTTAATAATTTAATTGTGTTTCTAGTATCTTCTGCTGCAATGTAATCAACTTCGTTTAATACTCTTATTGCTCGATATGTTATTTCTTCTAGATTACCTATTGGTGTTGCAACAAGATAAATACATGGTTTATTATTTTCAAAACTTTTTTGTCTATTCATTTATTTCTTCTCCAAACATTTTTTTTACTTCATCACTATAACTTCCATCATCATTATGTGCATATAATGGTGGTTCTATTTTCAAGCCCTTTTTTCCTTTATAAATTCCTTCTACCAATAAAATATGACTCTCTTTATTATATTTAGGATATACAAATTTAATTCTTTTTGGCTCAATGTCATATTTTTGCATTAAATTCAATATTTCAATCATTCTTTGAGGACGATGAACCATGGCAAATTTTCCACGATTATCTAAAATCTTCGCAGCACTTTTAATAATTTCTTCTAGATTAATTTTTATTTCATGACGTGCAATAGTTAAAAATTCGTTATCGTTTAAATTACTATCTTCATCTACTTTAAAAAAAGGTGGATTACATACTACTAACCCAACTTTTATAGAATCATTTACAAATTCTTTAATATCACTATGAACGATTTCTATTTGATCATCTAAATTATTTAATGTTATATTTTTTTTTGCTAATTCTACTGCTTCTTTTTGAATTTCAACACCAATTATTGGTTTATTAGTTCTTCTTGATAAAATTAAAGGTATAGCTGCATTATTTGTTCCAAAATCAACAATTTTCTTTACATCTTTTGTGATTGTACAAAAGTTAGCTAGTAAAACAGTATCTAAAGAAAAATTAAACATGTCCTTTCTTTGAATAATTTTTAAATCATTATATGCTAATAAATAATTAATTACTTCTTTATCCATTTTTAGATACTCCATTTTTAAATTTTATTTCATCAAGATTAACAAATATAATTGCCCCATTATTATCGATTTTAACTAAATCGTTAATTACGTTTAATCCCAATACTTTAACTTCTTTATCTTCATATCTTACCTTACTACCAATTTTAGGAAAACGTTGTTTTTCAATACTATAAACCTCATCTTCATATTTTAAACAACACATTAATCTTCCACATGAACCAGAAATTTTTTCTATATTAATAGCTAACATTTGATTTTTTGCCATATTGATAGAAACACCATTAAATTCTCCTAATAATGTTGTACAGCAAAGCGGTAAACCGCATGTTCCAATTCCACCAATAACTTTTGCTTTATCACGTGGTCCTATTTGACGCAATTCTATTCTACATCTAAATACAGTAGCTAATTCTTTTAAAAGTTCTCTAAAATCAACTCTTTCATCAGAAGTATACATAAAAATTACTTTTGCTTTATCTAAAGTAAATTCACAATTAGTCAATTGCATATCAACATCATATCGAGCTATAATATCACGACATGTAACTAAAGCTTCTTGAGCATCAATTAAATTCTTTTTATATGCTTCAATATCTTTGACAGTAGCTTTTCTTAAAATCGATTTTAATTCTGTATCAAGATTAAATTCTTCGATTGACATTAATCCTTGTGATATTTCTCCTAATTCTAACCCTCTAGTAGTTTCAACTACAACATATTCACCTTTTTCTAATTCTAAATCTGTAGAAAAATAATATACTTTTCCTGCACTTTTAAATTTGACACTTGCTAATCTAAGATTTTCCATAAATACTCCTTTCTATAGTCTATACATTAAACTATCCATCAACAATGCAACATTTACATTACTTTCAATAATATTTATTGCTTCTAAGATAATTTCTATTTGTTTTATTATTGTTTGATCTGATACATTTATCTGTTTAAATAGTTCATAAGATGATTTAAAAATAATTTTTTGATTATGTTTCACGTGAAACACATCTTTAATTGCTAATAATAACATATTTAAAAATAATTTAATATCATTACGTTCTTTATATTTTTTTAATAAATTTGTTTGTACATTAATAATTAGATTATTTCTTTTAAAATACAAATCTTCAATAAAATTTTTAACTTGTACCTGCATATATTCAAAACGTTCATCATATAGATTTTTTGCCTCATCTAAATCATTTGATAAATATGAGATAATTGCAGCAGCTTCATTAGGTATATCTAAATCTATTAAATGCTTAATAATATTTTCTCTACTATCTGGCTTTATTTCAATTACTTGACATCTTGACAAAACAGTAGGTAAAATTCTGTTTTTGTTTTTTGTAGTAAATAAAGCATATATTCCTTCAGTAGGTTCTTCCAACATTTTCAACAAAGTATTCATTGCTTCAGGTGTAGCATAATCAATATTTTCAATAATATAGATTTTAGCTTTTCCTTCTAGCGATGATTTTTTAAATGTATTTTGTATTAATTCAATATCTCCCTTTTTAATTGAACTATCTTTTCCATTTAATCTAATAATATCACCATATTTATTTTGAGCAACTTTTCTACAATCATTACATTGCATACATGCAAGAGTTTGATCACAAATTAATGACATAGCTAAAAAAATTAATGGTTTTTCAGTATTATTTCCAACTAATAAAAACGCATGAGGTATCTTATTTTGTGAAAATTCATTATAAATTAAATTATAAAATAACGGTTGATGTTCTCTTAAATATTCTTTCATATTATTTTCTTTATAATATCAATAACTTGACTTGCTACTTCATCAATTGATTTACTTGCGTCAATTTTTGTTATTCGATCAGCATATTTTTCACAAATAGTCATATAGCCCTCATACACTTTTTTATGAAAATCATTAGATTCCAAATCTAGTCTATCAGTATCTCTTTGATTTTTATTAATTCTTTCTAAACCAATTTCATAAGGTATATCAAAAAATATAGTAGTATCTGGAAATACATCACCTATTGCAAATAAATTTATTTGATATACTTCATCAATTCCAATATTTCTTGCAACTCCCTGATATACCAATGAACTATCTACAAATCGATCACAAATAACTAAATAACCATCATTTAATGCAGGTTCAACTTTTTCTATTAAATGTTGTCTTCTTGCTGCGGCATATAATAATGCTTCTGTACGAGCTTCCATTGCAATATTTTTTTTATCAAGAATAATAGCTCTTATTTGCTCAGCAATATCTATGCCTCCTGGTTCTCTTGTTAATAATACTTTATATCCTTCAGCTTTTAACTGATCAAACACAATTTTTGATATGGTAGTTTTTCCACTACCATCAGGACCTTCTAATGTAATGAATTTACCTCTCATTGTTATTTCCTTTCAAATTATTATCATATACAATCTATACAAGATTATATCATATGTAACAGTTTCGTACAATTTAATACTTTTAATACATTTTTTAGCACTCTGGTATTGACAGTGCTAAAAATTAGTATTATACTATAAATGTAATCAGAAAAGAGTATTGATTACATACGATTATAAGTAATTTCGAAATTTATTTGAAAAGAGGCGATTATTATGAAATTACTTCCTGGATTAACTACTTTTAATAATTTATTCGATGATATGTTTGATGATTCATTTTTTAGAAGCTACAATAGCTATATGAAGACAGATATAAAAGAAGTTGATAATCAGTATGTACTTGATATTGAAATGCCTGGTTTTAATAAAAAAGACATCTCAGTTGAGTTAAACGATGGATATTTAACAATTTCCGGTAATAAATCAACTAATAATGATGAAAAAGATACAAAAGGAAATATCATTCGTCAAGAAAGATATTCTGGTTCATATAGTCGAAGTTTCTATGTTGGCGATAGTATTAAAAAAGAAGATATTAAAGCTAATTATGATAATGGTGAATTAAAAATTTATTTACCAAAAACAACTAAAGAAGTTGAAAATCATAATTATATACCAATTGAATAATCTAATTCCGACATTTAAGTGTCGGAATTTTATATTAGTGATATTAAATATATAACTATTATCCCAGGTAATCCTAACATCATTAAAATAAAAATATTTAAAATATTATAAGTAAAATAATTTCCAGTAATTATATTAAAAATATATATTATTATTAATGATTTAAAAAATAACATTAATATTTTACGCATAAAAAAGCACCTCATTACATTATATGAAGTGCTTATATTTTTTTTCTACCTTCTAATGATTTCAACAATGTTAATTCATCTGCATAATCTATATTACTTCCAATTGGTAATCCATTAGCAATTCTACTTGTATTGATATTTCTTTTAGCAAGTAATTTAGCTAAATATAAAGCAGTTGTTTCACCATCTCTTGTTGGATTAGTGGCAATAATAACTTCTTTAATTGAATCATCTAATCGGTTAAATAACGATGCAATATTCAAATCATCCATTGTTTTTCCATCAATAATTGACATTGTTCCATGTAAAACATGATATAGCCCATTATATTCTTTTACCTTTTCCATTGCAAAAACATCTTTAGATTCTTCTACTACACAAATAACACTTTGATCACGACTCTTATCTTTACAAATATCACATATTTCATTCTCACAAATATGTCCACATTTTTTACAATAATGAATGTTATCATGAATAGATGCTAAAGTTTTCGAAAAATCATCAACATACTCTTTATCCATTGATAAAATATAATAAGCTAAACGTTCTGCACTTTTTCCACCAATACCCGGTAAACGTTTAAAACAATCAACTAAATTTTGAAAAGATCTTGGATAGTTCATAAAATTCTCCTTTATTTTTCAAATTCAACAATATCACCAAATAACTCTATTGCCATTGCTTGGGCTTCACTCAATTCTTTTTTTTCTTCTTTATAAACACCAATATGATGTAAAACAATTGGTTGAGGACTTGGTAAAGTTCGAGCTCTATTCATCTCAATATATTTATTTCTTATATCTGGCCAAATATTACTCTTAACTGCAATAAAATCATAACTTTCCCCTAATACTTCTTGCAAAAAATTTTTTAATTGGTAATAATTTTCTGTACTATTAACTTCATTAATATTAGGTTGATGATCAAATGAAATAATAACTCCACCTCGTGCAGCTGCAACAGGTTTTCCATCACAAAGCATTGAAGCAAATTTAGCAGTATTAAGATTAAATTTATATCTTGCAATTACTGGCCACTTTTCTTGAATATCATTAAGAATTCTTCGATCAGCCTGAACTAAAATATTTAATATATCGTCAAAAGATACCTCAATGTTTTTATTTTCAATTATACTTACATTTTCACTTTGATCATTTTTATTATCAGCAATGATTTTTTCTATTGTACCAGGCAAAATTTCTTCTTGAATACTCTCATTTGTTTTTTCAACTATATCTTTATCTTCTTTATCTGCTTTATCTGCTTTATCTTTTTTATCTTCTTTATTTTCTACTATATTACTTTCTAAAGTTGGAGTATTTTCGATAATATTATCTGGCTTAACTAAAATTTTATTTTCATCTTTAATTTTATTACATATTTTTAATAAAGCTAATTCAAAATAAGTATCAGCATTTAAAGAATAATTATAATGATTACTAGCATCAACTAAAATATCAATAATTTCAAATGATTCTTCAACTGATATATATGGTATTAAATTTTCAACATCTTTTTGTGTCAAAACAAATAAAATACTTACGTCCTGCGTATTTTTATAAATAATAACATCTTTTAAAACATCTATTAAATCATACGTTAATCTTTTTATATCAATACTAGTACTTAACATATTATCTAGTGATTGCAAAACAGATTTTAAATCCTTTGAAAGTAGTTTTTTTATAAATGTAATTTTATTATCCATCGATAATAAACCATAAACTTTATTAACACTATCTACACTTAATTTATCATTGTAAGCTAAGCATTGTTCTAGGATACTTAATGCATCTCGCATTCCACCTTCAGCTAATTTTGCAACTAACTTCAAGGCATCTAATTCGTATTCATTATTTTCATTTTTTAAAACATATTCTAATCTAGAAACTATATCTTGATCATCAACTTTTTTAAAATCAAATCTCTGACATCTAGAAATAATTGTTGGTAAAATTTTATGCGGTTCTGTTGTAGCTAAAATAAATATAATATGTGCTGGAGGCTCTTCTAAAGTTTTTAATAAAGCATTAAAAGCACCTTGAGACATCATATGTACCTCATCAATAATATAAACTTTATATTTACCATTAATTGGTGCATATTTAACTTTATCTATTAAATCTCTTACTTCATCAACCCCATTATTACTTGCTGCATCAATTTCGATTACATCAGGATGTTGAGATGCAGTTATAGCTTTACAATTAGGACAATTATCACAAGGTGGATTGTCCCCAGTGCAGTTCAATGCCTTTGCAAGTAACTTTGCAACAGTTGTTTTTCCTGTTCCTCTAGGTCCCGCAAATAAATAAGCATGCGCTATACGATTTTCTTTAATTGCATTTTTTAAAGTTGTAACTACATGTTCTTGTCCAGCTACTTCATCAAACGTTTGGGGTCTATATGACCTATATAATGCTTTATATGACACTTAAAATCACTCCTCATACAATTTATTATACTACATAGTTATACATTAAAAAAGATTCAATCGATTGATAGAATCATTTATACTAATTCAATTTTAGCCTGTTTTCTTTTTATTTTAAAATAATCTTTTATTATTTTAGAACATTTATCACCTAAAATACCATTTACAATCTCTGGTTTATGATTAACAGGAAAATTACAATTATAAATGCTTGTTAAAGCAAGCCATCTATTTTCAAAAGCTCCAAATACAACTTTTTTTATTCTACTATTTATTATTGCACCAGAACACATAACACAAGGTTCAAGTGTAACATACAATGTACATTCATCTAAATACCAAGATTTTAACTTTTTACATGCCTCATTTATTGCTAGAATTTCTGCATGAGCAGTAGCAAGATTTGTAGTTTCGCGTAAATTATGTGCACATGAAATTACTTCATTATCTTTAACAATTACAGCTCCTACAGGTACTTCATCTTTTTCTAAACACTTTAAAGCTTCTTGATAAGCTATCTCCATAAACTTGATATCTTGATTCATGTAAATTCTCCTTTTTATAAAAAAGCCACTACACATAGGCGGTTATTCTTAATGCTGCTACCTTCCGGTCCTGACATGGTTCGAAGCCGACTATTGTAATGGCAAAAAACATTATAATACATCTAAAATATAAATTCAATAGTATTTTTGAATTTTCTATAAATATAAATTCATTAAATAAACGTCTAAATAACGATCATTTAATTTCATATAATTTTCATATGTTCCAATAATTTCAAATCCAAGTTTATGATATAAAGCAATTGCTATTTCATTATCTGTAACAACTTCCAAATCAATTATTTCAATTCCAGCCTCTACTCCATATCCAATTACTGCACTGACTAAATTACTCCCTATTCCTTGATGCCAATACTCTTTTAAAACACTAACTCCTAAATTAGCACGATGTTTTAATCTAGATTGTTTATGTCCCTTTAAAGTTGCAATCCCAACAATCTTATCTCCGTCTTTTGCTAAAATCATGACTGAATGATCATTTTCATGCATTTCTTGAATAAATTCCATTTCCTGAATAGTATTTAAATTAATCTCATTATTTCCATAATTAAGATTATCAGTTTGACCAGCTACTATATTTAAATAATTTATTATTTCTTTTGCATCATTAGATTTTGCTTCACAATATTCAATATTCATTATTTTTACCTAGTATATTAATAATATACTTCTCCTTTCTTTAAATTTTATATAAATATCAAAAAAATTGAGAAATAAAAATAAAGGAGTAAATATAAAATTTAACCCCTCTAAATTACAAAATACTTTTTATAATATTTATT